>Ga0209358_10000523_pt1 | contig 33348 bp, 31 predicted proteins | sample LauGreFa1BDMLBSN_2_FD_187574 | JGI IMG/M metagenome (GOLD analysis project Ga0209358, IMG submission 187574) | Freshwater lake microbial communities from Lake Michigan, USA - Fa13.BD.MLB.SN (SPAdes) (version 2) | ecosystem: Environmental > Aquatic > Freshwater > Lake | place: Lake Michigan, USA... | reverse complement strand
AGAACTAGAACAGGCCTGTAACAGAAGAACTAATCCAATGCAACAGGCCTGTTTCATTTCAATATAAATATTAAGCTCTCACCTTCGGAGAAGCCGAAAGCAATGCTTCACTTGCGTATTCTTTAAACTTCTCAAAGTTCATGACAAACTTTTCAGCCAGCTCATTCGCCTTCGCGTCGTAGGCATCTTTGTCTGACCAAGTGTTACGGGGATTCAACATTTCTGCAGGTACTTCTGGACAAGCCGTTGGCATTGCCAATCCGAATACTTCGTGCGTTGCGAATTCAACATCGTTCAACTTTCCTTCCAACGCAGCAGTAATCATGGCGCGAGTGAAACTCAACTTCATGCGACTTCCTACCCCGTAAGAACCTCCAGACCAACCCGTGTTGATTAACCAAACCTGAGCTCCGCTTTCGTCGATTTTCTTTCCCAACATCTCTGCATAAGCTGTCGGATGCAACGGCAAGAATGGCGCACCAAAGCAGGCACTGAATGTGGTGGTTGGTTCGGTAATTCCAGCTTCTGTTCCAGCAACTTTCGCAGTGTATCCACTAATGAATTGATACATCGCTTGCTCCTTGGTAAGCTTGCTAATCGGAGGCAATACGCCAAACGCATCGCAAGTCAAGAAGAAAATATTTTTCGGAATACCACCAACACTTGGATTCATGGTATTGTCGATATGCTCCAACGGATAGCTCACGCGGGTATTCTCTGTCTTCGCACTATCAGCGTAATCAGGAGTCACTCCGTCGTCTTCAAAACCAATGTTCTCTAGCAACGCACCGAACTTAATGGCGTCGTAAATCTGAGGTTCTTTTTCGCGAGACAAGTCAATTGTCTTCGCGTAACATCCACCTTCAAAATTGAAGACTGTCGTGTCGGTCCATCCGTGCTCATCATCACCAATCAACCTTCTGTTCGGATCGGAAGACAACGTTGTCTTACCCGTTCCAGAAAGTCCGAAGAACACTGCTGTGTCTCCGTCTTTACCTACGTTGGCTGAACAGTGCATTGATAACACATTCTTCTCGTGTGGAAGAACGTAATTCAACACCGTGAAAATTCCTTTTTTGATTTCACCGGTATAACCAGTTCCGCCAATGATGGCCATTTTCTTTGTGAAGTCGATGATTGCGAAGTTGTGTTGACGCGTCCCATCGATTTCCGGATCTGCCATGAATTCTGGGGCACAGATGACATGCCACTCAGGAGTCATGGTTGTTAATTCTTCAGCAGTTGGACGTAAGAACATGTTGCTTGCGAACATGCTGCTCCATGGGAATTCTGTTACTACGCGCACATTCATGCGGTAGCGAGGATCTGCGCATACATAAGCGTCGCGAACGTATACCTCTCTTCCATTCAGGTAAGCACACATGCGCTCGTACAAGCGTGTGAATTTATCTGAATCGAATGGAATGTTGAATTGGCTCCACCATACGCTGTTTTCGGTAGAAGCATCTTTTACAATAAACTTATCTTTTGGAGATCTTCCGGTAAATTCTCCGGTGTCAATGGCTAAAGCGCCAGTATTCGTGAGTGTTCCCTGAGAAAGCAAGATGGTTTCTTCAACCAATTCTGCAGGGGTCATGTTCCAATATGCAGTGGAAACATGTTTAAGTCCGAGGTAGGCCAATGTTGCGCCTTCGGGACGTGTACCGATGTTTGTCATGAATAAAAATTTGGTTCGACTATCATTGAATCGTTCGACAAATGTACTAATAAAAAAAGGGCTGAGAATCTTTGAAACTCATCCCTTTCTCAACCATCTGCGGTTTGAAATGTTGATTAATTATTCTAAGTACAACTCAATGAGTCCTTCAGGCGCTGACGTAGTGATAGTTTTACTCTCATCATCTATTTCTAATACGAACTCAGGTTGCAGGGGAAGTAGGATCAATTTGCCCGTATTGTGACGAATTTCAAGTTGCGGATTTTTTCTGTTCTCTAATACTTCTTCTACCACACCAATGTTTCCATGTGTTTGATCGAAGACCTCGTATCCGACCCAATTCACCATATCTCTGCGGTCTTCATCTTTCACAGAAAGTTCGGTTAAACGAACATATACCATGGACTTAAGCAAAGATTTAGCGGTGGCCTCGTCGTTCACACCCGCCAAACGCACTTTTACTGAGTCATTGGTTTTCGGTTCGAATAATTCAATCTTATAGGGAACCAGACTATCCTTAATTTCCAAAAAAAGAAATTTCAATTCCTTGTAATCAGCCACCTTCGCGGTATCAAGAAACACTGTCAACTCTCCTTTGTATCCATGTAGCCTGGTGATCTTTCCCAAGCAGTGCATTTCGTCTTTGTTCATTTTCCAAATATACATATTCATATTTTGACTATATTTGTCAATATTGTATTTTTATGTCACAATTAGGAAAAAGAATAAAAGCACTTCGCGAAAGCAGAGGCATAACATTGGCCGACGCCAGTAAATCTATTGGCTGCGATTCTGGATTGCTCAGCAAGATGGAACGTGGGCAGCGAGCATTTCCAAAAAGCACCATCGAAAACCTCTCTAAATTTTACAAAATTGAAATGGAAGAACTAAATACACTTTGGCTCTCTGACCGAATCTACTCTTTTGTAAAAGACGAACCCGCTGCAAAAGAAGCTCTTGTCCTTGCTGAAAGACAGGTTGAATATGTCCTAAGTAAGAAATCCAAACTCGCTTCTTTAAACGATTTAAAACCGAAAATTAAATTGTGCATAGCACAAGTCGATGAAATAAAAACAGCATTTGTCTTCGGCTCCTATGCAAAAGGAAAACAAACAGAAGCCAGCGACATGGACATTCTAATTGAACTGAAAAACAAAAATAGGTTCTCCTATTTCGATCTACTTGAACTCAAACACCAAATAGAATTAAAAATTGGAATTACCGTAGACATCGGGTTTTACAAAGGTCTCAAAGGAAACTTGAATGAATTGGTAGAACCAACTTTGATTAAAATCTATGAGTGTCGAAATTAGAGATCGGGTTGTTCACATGCTCGAGGCCATTCAAAAAATTGAAGAATTTACATTCGATAGATCATACGAAGATTTCGAGACGAATGCACAGATTCAATACGCTTGTCTGTATTCGTTTTCTATTATTGGTGAAGCCGTTAATTTCCTGCCTGGAAAAATCAAAGACAAATATCCTTACCCATACTACCTTGTGCGTTCCATGCGGAATTACGCTAATCATACCTATCACAAAATTGATATTAAGATCATCTGGAATACTATTACTATGGAATTACCTAAATTCAAACAGTTACTTGAACTAATTTTGAAGAATGAATTCAACTAACATGAAAAGATCACTTCAATCCATTATACCGCCGCCGCCAACAAATTTCGTTGGGGATGGCTTCAAGGTTCATCACTTCATTCCCGATTATTATTTGAGCATGGAGCGCATGAATCCGTTCATTATGCTCGATTATGCTGCACCGCATTACTTCCCTCCGACTGAAGTTCAGAAGGGCGTTGGTGTGCATCCGCATAAAGGTTTCGAAACCGTGACCATTGCTTATAAAGGAAGAGTTGCGCATCATGATAGTGCCGGTAATAGCGGAATCATTGGTGAAGGCGATGTGCAATGGATGACCGCCGCTTCAGGTGTTCTTCACAAAGAATATCATGAAAAAGAATTTTCAAAAGCAGGTGGAATTTTTTCCATGGTTCAACTTTGGGTTAATCTTCCTGCAGCAGATAAACTTTCAAAACCAAAATATCAGGAAATACTAAATTCGAATATCCCGAAAGTGCAATTGGCGAACGATTCTGGAGTTGTTGAAGTCATTGCCGGGAATTATGAAGGAACGAAAGGCGCTGCTTCCACATTCACTGAAGTTCATGCTTTCAACGTAAAATTGAACGCTGGAGGAACGGCGACTTTTTCCTTCAGCGAAAGAAACAACACAGGAATTCTCGTAATTGCTGGAAGCATTACCGTTAATGAAGAGCAAAAGCTTGCAACCAGCGAATTCGGACTATTCAGCAACGACGGAGAATCATTCATCCTCTCCTGCACCGAAGACGCTACCATTCTTATTCTTTCGGGAGAACCGATTCTAGAGCCCATTGCGGCCTACGGTCCTTTCGTAATGAATACCAAGCAAGAGCTCATGGATGCGTTCCATCAGTTTGAACGCGGCGAGTTCGGAGAATTAGAATAAGTTCCAAGAATTAAAAAATCTCCGCCAACATGCAACGTGCGCTTCCGCCGCCGATGGTTTCTATAAGAGGAATTTCGAAACGAACAAAGTCTATACGCTGTTTCAGAAAATCGAATTGAGCACTCGTCAAACTCTGATAAGCCGTTTCAGAAAGAACCAATTTATTGTTGTTTTGACTATCTCTAAGCAAGAGCATATTTCCCGCAAAGGCATTCATTTGCGCTACTGAAATTTCAAGAACTCTTTTTCCCAAACGACTAACTTCATTCAAAAATAGATTCCTACTTTGCTCATCTGGCAAACACTCCAAACAAACCACAACGAAATCGTCTCCCATGCACATGATTACATTGGTGTGGTAAATAGGCTGACCGTTTTCATCGAAAGCAGAAAACGTGAAAGGTGAGTACTGAATTTTTTTGCAAAGCTCTCGAAATACAGCTTCACTCGTGCGTGAGGAAATAGCTGCAAACGCCACTTTGTTCTCATGATCAAAAACCACACTTCCGGTGCCTTCCAGAAATAAATTTTCCGATTCGAAATGCGTTAAGTCTAAAACCTTTTCAAAATTGAATTTTTGTTGAAGTTCAAGCACCACTTCCAGACGCCTTTCACAGCGCCTGTTCAGCGCTTCCATGGGGTATAAAATGAGCGTGCCGTTCGGATGGAAGGAGATCCAATTGTTCGGAAAGATGGCATCTGGCTTTGTAGGAACAAGTGTGTCTTCAACAATATAAACAGCAATGTCATTCGACCGCAACACATGCACGGCGTTATCAAACTCTTCTATAGCCCGCTCCAAAATTTGATCTTGTGATCCATTTATTTCTTGTTGAAATGAATTACTTGCGGCTGTTTCTTCATTAAATCCGAATGCAGCCGGACGCACCATTGCAACTGTATTAGCGAAGACACTTTTTTCTGTTGTTACCAAGGAAGACATATCAAATCATATTTGTAATTCTCAGCAGCCAAGTTAAAAAAAAAGGGAAGCAATTGCTTCCCTTTCACAAAACGTATAGACTGATTATTCAGCAGCAGGAGCTTCGTCAGCCGCAGGTGCTTCAGCAACTGGAGCCTCTTCAGCAGCAGGAGCTTCTTCAGCAACTACAACTTCAGCAGCAGGAGCTTCTTCAGCAACTACAACTTCAGCAGCAGGAGCCTCTTCAGCAACTACAACTTCTTCAGCAGCAGGAGCCTCTTCAGCAACAACTTCTTCTTCTACAACTGGATTTGCTTCTGCGTGAGCAGCAGCGTCTGCAGCAGCACGAGCAGCGATACGCGCTTCGTTTACTACGCGCTCAGCCTTCAATTGCTCTGCCAATGCTTGCTCCTTTACAGAAGAAAGGCCATCGCGCTTCGCTTGAATTTTAGCATCTTTAGAATCTAACCAAGCGTTGAATTTCTCATCGGCTTGTTCTTGAGTTAATGCACCTTTCTTAACACCTTTGTCCAAGTGTGTTTTGTATAAAACACCTTTGTAAGAAAGAATTGCACGAGCAGTGTCTGTAGGCTGCGCTCCGTTATTCAACCAAGTTACTGCTTTGTCTGTGTCTAACACAATTGTAGCAGGATTGGTGTTTGGATTGTAGCTTCCAATACGCTCGATGAATTTACCATCACGCGGTGAACGCGCATCAGCGGCAACAATGTGAAAGAAAGGTTTACCCTTCTTACCGTGGCGCTGTAATCTGATTTTTACTGACATAATTTTTTGTTTTGTGGGTACGAAACCCGATTAACAATTTTTAATTGGACGGCAAATATAAGAGATTTTCTTCAATTTGGGGCAAAAAACTAGTTTTCAGCAACTACCGACACTTTAGCTACTTGATCGCCTATTCTCACGAAGTACATTCCTGAAGGCCAATACGTTGAGTTGAAGCTCATCGTTTCATTCAGCACAACTCCACTTTCCAAGCATTTTCCAGTCATGTCGTAGATTCCATAAGCACTTCCAATGCTGTTCTGACTCACCTGAATTTTAAAGGATGTTGAAGCTGGGTTTGGGTAAACCGAAAGAGTTGAAAGCTGCAATTCCTCTTGAATATTGGAGGTTAAACACTGTCCAGGAATGTTCTCGTCCAACCACGCTATTCGCTGAGTTATCCAATCCTTTAGTGTATCCAACTCTGCATTGAATGTTGCAGGCATAGCGCCAATCTCAGGAGCGGGTCCGCTTACCCCAAGTATTGGCCAGCGTTGGAAGTGTCTCGCTTGTGCATTCTGCAGCAGGTCGCGACTGAATTCAATGCTTGCGAAAATGATGGCGGTATCTAAAACATTCGTTCGGTAATATTCGTAATCGCAGCGCAATTCATTCTGAAAGGTGGTGTCTTGCAACAAACGGACGTAATAACCTGTGCCATAGTTGTCAGTTCCGCAATCGTTATTCAAATGTGCCCATCCAGACCCATCTAGGTTTTCATACAACGAACATCCGTATAAATTCTTCCATGCCCAATCGAAATCCCAAACCGGTCCGGCTTTCAATTTTCCACCATTCGAATTTTTATCCTTGTTGAAGAAAACACTCTTCTTAAATCCATCTGCATTTCGTGAAACTTCGTTCACCAACAAATAATCAATGAATGATTTTGTATCCAAGTATTTGCGATATCCCAATTCGGGATCTGCAAAATCCGCACTATACAAAGCCGTCTCCAAAGAATCTATGAAAGAGGCAATGTAGTCTTTCTGGGGTTGAAGCAATTCAAGTTCGTTCGGAGATTGATAAATGAAATGAATATCAAAACCAGGATGATCTATGGGAGAATAATTCGATTGAAAACTGTTGTTCCAATTCCAAAGATTTTGTTGAAGAATATACCCACCGGTAATCGAATCTCCACCTAAATCAAGCGGTGTCAAATTTGCAATGTCAACACGCGTCGAATCGCGTTTTATCTTTTCAGCCAACAAATAAATCCCTTTGTAAGAGCTGTCTACTCTTACTTCCACAAGGCGTGACCGCACACTGTAGTTGCCCATTCCTCCGAACATTTGAAATGCAAGTGCATTCCTTAGCATGGAACGGTCATTGTAATTGGAAATCAACACCCAATCGTTCTCAGCCGGCATGCCCAATATTGAAACATTGTTATTTGTGCCATCAGCTAACCTCGTTTCAAATCCATAGGGCGTTTGCGGATATCCTGCAGAAGACGCCCCACGAATTTCAATTCCAATGTGCCCATTGTAAACATTAGCGCTGTCGTTCACATAAGTTAGATTGCCATACCCATTGTACTTAATCTCCATGGTGCAATTGACTTTCGTGTCTTGTACAATGGTTTGCCCTTGCGTATTGATTAACACAATCGGAATTTCCGAACTCTCGAAATTTACGACACCCAAATCGGTTGCGCACAAATCAAAAGTCCCTGTCGCACCCCCATATCCGAACACCTGCACATACAGGGTTTCTCCGGGTATCATGTCGAACAACGTCGCAATCGAATAGTACCCATCACCACTGTCATCGTCACATGCCACAGCCCAAACACTGATGCAATCTGCACCTCTCCAAACAGCCAATCCGGTATCGTTTAAACTACCACTGGCCGTATTGAAATTTATATTTCCCGAGGGAGGCACAACAACCGAGTACCATTGATCAGCTCCTGAAAAACTCGCACATCCCGGATTAAGTCCTGAGTTACCTGCATTCACATTGCTGCCTGTTACACACGCCCCTAATTCCATGGGTATGGGATTGCACGGTTGATTACCAGGAGGCGCTAGCGAACTGCAATTTCCTATTCCAGAAAAAACGTTTCCTACAGTAGGATATGGACCGTTTGTAAAAACTAAATTCCACGAGGCATCATACAAGCTGTATGAATTCTCATCTTCATAATCAGCTGCGGCATAACTCAATTCAATGGAATCACCGTCGCAGATTGCCAGAGTATCTTGACTTCCATATCCTGCTGCGAAGAACACTCCAGCATCTATTCCATTCACGGTAATTGTCAAATATCCCCCATTCCAACCATCGCCATAACTATCGAAAGTTAAAAGGGTATAATTGCAGCATTGTGCATTTGATTCAGCGAAAGAAAATAAAACAAGAAAAAATAGAAAACACTTCTTCATCAGATAAAGATAAGACCGTTTGTAAAAATTATTTAAATTGATCCAAAGCAAAAAGAATGTACCTCTCCCAATCCCACCGCAAAATCTCATGCTCTCCTGCTCGAAGGTGATAGGCCATATTTCCGTATTGAATGGACTCGTTCGCAGATGGGTATTTGTATGGAATTTCCAATGTTGAATCGTACAAGGAATAAATCGCTTGCGATTTATAAAAGGAAAGATACTCGCCTTCCGCATCGGCCCAAGAATCTTTGCTCGCGCTGGCTACGTATAGTGCACGAGGCGCAACCAATGAAAGAAGCATTTCTTGATCTACCAATAACAACGAATCGTTTCCTCGAAAACTTTGAAAGTTTCGGGCGAACCAATAAGGAAAACGATTCGTGATTTTTTCAACGTCTTCTCCACGCATGGTTCTGAATTGCGCAGCGCCTGCGCATCCTGAATTATTCGAAATAACCAAATCGAATCGTTCATCGGTTATTCCAGCCCAAAGCGCGGCCTTCCCTAATCGTGAATGACCAATGACTGCGGTCTTTGAATTTTTTGTTTCAGGTTGAAGTTCCAAATACGATTGCAACTCAGACAGTCCCCAAGCCCATGCAGAAATACTTCCCCATTCATTTCTTTTTCGGATGTGAACTCTACCTTCCGCCAACCCATGAACACCATCTAGAAAGCCGTTGTTGACATCCGGATCGAAATCGGCATAGTGCGCCGTGATTAATCCGCATTCACTTCCAACTATAACATCGAGTGGCCAACGATAGGCCTTTGCTCCGCGCGAATCGGCCGTTACACGATGACCCTTCGTTTTCACTCCGGCATTCTTCATGACAAAATGATTCGACTGGGTTAATGTGGAAAGTGTGTCAAGGGTGCTGTTTCCAAAAAAATTCAACCCGACAAAAACAATAGGATCTTTGATATTTAATGGAAGAAACTTCGCGTAGTACGATTTCATTTTTCTTCCTCTGTATTTGAAATCGGCTTCAATCTCGGTGTGCTCCATTTTCACTCCACCAATAGAAATAGTGTCGACACTTAAAATAGAATACGCGACAGTTGGCTTGAAAGACGGGCGCTTCCCAAAAACATAATTCTCGTAATAATCAATGAGCTCAGGCTTGCGCACATTTTCCCAAGTTGAGACATCGTTAATCTGCCTGTTGCCAAAAGACTTCCGCACCCCTTGAAGAGTAGGATCTAATTTTCTCAATTCAACAGAATGTACCTTTTCAACCGAACGGACGCACGACTCGAATGACAAAACAATTAAGCTTCCTACTAGAAATGATATGAGTGAATGTCGTTTCATTTATTTCGAAATACGCAGCGCGAGTTTATATCCGATCCAAGCCATTGGAATGTAGGCCAATCCTAAATCTAAAGCGTCGAACCACAAAGGTGACGGCAAGATAAACACCATATAAGTTCCTGCAAGAAAAAAGAGAAACCCAACGAGTAATGCGCGGAATAATTTCCGTTCTTTAATCAACAGCGTTACTAAAAATGCACCAGCCAAGGTTCCCATCGCATGTGCTAGAAATGGCATAATAAAATGTCTCGGCTCCATTACAACCATCGCAGCTTTCAATCCTTCTTCGGTTGTTAAATCAAAACCGGTTGGAGGAGGGATAATAGCGCCGCTGTATTGCACAATTATTCCATTCAACATTCCGCCTGTTAAGACGCAAACAACGAAAATAAAAAGATTCAGAATTGTCCGCAGCATTCAATAAAATTTTCGGTGTGAAGATACAACGCTATCTGAATTGGATTCAACTATCGCTTGCACCATTGCTTCGGAGTGAAAACGGGTAGCTGGGAGTGTTTGTAATCTTTCACATTTCTTGTTATCAGTGCGTCAATCTTTTTCGAACGAAGCGCAGAAAAATATTGAACTCCATCTTCGAAGTCAGAAAACTTCGATTGAATAGATGACTCGATATCCTCGTTGTTCGCATCTATAATCTGGAAATGCTTGCTCACAAACGAAACTGAACTATTCGCAAATTTCACATCATGCAGTTTCCGAATAATAAAATGAATGTTAGCTACAATAATTGACGAGGTGTAGAGGACACTTTTTCCTTGCTGAAATTGATCAAATAATTTCTGTGCACATTCATAGTGTTCTTCCCTTTGTAAGACCAAATCCAAAATAACATCTGAATCAATGAATAAACGGGGCTTATTCATTTTTGCTCAACAAATAATTCAAACGTTCTTCTTCCAAATTGAGCTTTCGCTTAGCATTCGATTTTTTCAAGAGCGAATGAAGAGCCTGCAGCTCTGTGTTCACAGGCACGTAATTTCCAGCAGCCTCGTTCACCAAAGACGCTAAGTAATTTTCCACCAAAGACGAAATAGACTGATTGTGCTCTGCGGCATACTTCTTCGCCTTTTCAATAACCTCTTCACTCACGCTGAGCGTGAGCTTCGGACGATATTCTGATTTACTTTTTAACTTCTTCATAAAACAAATGTACGTATACTTTTTTCAAATAATACACGTACATTTTCCAACCGATAAAATTACTTGTCTTAGCTACCTTTGTACCCTTACTTCAACACACATGAAACAAATCATTGAATGCGTTCCGAATATTTCGGAGGGAAGAGACAAAGACAAAATCAACACCATTGCACAGGCTGCAGCCGCAGTGCCTGGAGTAATGCTATTGGATGTAGATCCGGGAGCTTCAACTAACAGAACCGTGATTACCATTGCCGGTGAGCCTGAAGCTGTGCTCGAAGGCGCATTTCAATTGATGAAGAAAGCGCAAGAACTCATTGACATGCGTTCACATAAAGGTGAGCATCCACGTCAAGGTGCAACCGATGTTTGTCCGCTTGTGCCAATTGCTGGAGTTACCCTTGAGGAATGTGCTGCGTTTGCTCATCAATTGGGAGAACGTGTGGGAAGAGAATTAGGTATACCTGGATATTTTTATGAAAGTGCCGCGAAGCAAGAAGTTCGTGCAAATTTGGCGAACTGTAGAAAAGGAGAATACGAAGCGATAGAAAAAATTTCAACTTTAGAATGGACACCCGATTTCGGTCCGAATGAAGTAACAGAAAGCGTTCGCAAATCTGGAATCACAACCATTGGCGCGCGCGATTTTCTTGTAGCATACAATGTGAATTTGAACACCACTTCAACGCGTCGTGCCAACGCAATTGCGTTCGACATTCGAGAGGCTGGACGTGTTTTGAATGAAGGTGGGAAACCTGTGCTGGATGAAAACGGAGAGCCTAAGCGCATTCCGGGAACATTAAAATCTGTAAAAGGAATCGGTTGGTTTATTGAAGAATACGGTGTTGCGCAATTGTCGCTGAACCTCACCAACATAAACATCACTCCAGTTCATGTTGCTTTTGAAGAATCATGTAACAAGGCGGCAGAGCGCGGTGTTCGTGTAACGGGAAGTGAATTAGTCGGATTAATTCCGAAGAAAAGTTTATTGGATGCAGCAGATTATTTCTTGAAGAAACAAGAACGTTCACTCGGAATTTCCGACAGTGAAAAAATAAAGATTGCCGTAAAATCTTTGGGACTCGACGACCTTGCTCCTTTCCACCCAGAAGAAAAAATTATTGAATTCATTATTGAAAAGAATTTAGGTGGTGGGAAGAAATTGGTTGACATGAGTCTAACCGCTTTCGCCAATGAAACATTGAGCGAATCTCCTGCACCCGGTGGAGGATCTGTCAGTGCTTACTGCGGGTCCATGGGCGCTGCATTAGCGGGAATGGTTGCAAACCTTAGCGCGCACAAGCGCGGATGGGATGCGCGCTGGGAAGAGTTTTCGAATTGGGCCGTTAAAGCAAAAGATATTCAAGACGAATTGAATTGGTTGGTAGACGAAGACACACAGTCTTTCAATAAAATTATGGAAGCTTTCGGATTACCGAAAAACAACGACGAAGAAAAAGCGGCGCGCACTGAAGCTATTCAATCGTCTTCAAAATATGCTATGGAAATTCCAATGCGCACTGCTCGCGTTGCATTTAAAGCATTTGAAGTTTGCGAGGCCATGATTGAAATCGGCAATCCGAATTCAGTGACCGACGCTGGTGTTGGCGCCTTGGCTATTCGCACTGCGGTGATTGGCGCTTGTTACAATGTTCGCGTGAACGCTGGAGGGATATCTGACAAAGCTTTCACAGAAAAATTAATGAGTGAAGCGGCGGAGTTGGAAAAATTAACCGATGCGAAAGATGCGGAATTACGTGGCAAGGTTTTAGGGAAAATATAGGGTCGAAATATTTTTCGACCTAGGGGAAGAAATAATGATTATTCAAAACAGATATGAAAAAAGCATTTTCGATTTTTTTGGTTGGGGTATTCATGAGCATGAGTTCTTGTGCTCAGAGTTTGAAAGACCTTAAGAAACAAGCTGAACAGAAGCTTCAACAAACCGCTAAAACTTCTGGATTCACGGAGGAGGAAGCTGGTAAAGCCTTGAAAGAAGCTTTGAGTAAAGGAGCGACGAAAGGAACCGAAATTGTTTCGAAAGCCGACGGATATTTCGGGAATCCGAAAATAAAAATTCCTTTTCCTCCAGATGCGAAAAAGGTTGAAGACAAATTGCGCAGCCTCGGATTAAACAAAGAATGTGACGATGTAATTCTATCTCTTAATCGCGCAGCGGAAGATGCAGGTAGCGCGGCGAAAGACATTTTCGTCCGTGCTATTTCAGACATGACCATTACCGATGCCATAAACATTGTAAAAGGTGGAGAAAACGCCGGGACAGAATATTTGAAATCGAAAACACGCGCTGCCCTGGTTGAAGCATTCAAACCCATTATAAAAACATCACTCGATAAAGTAGGCGCTACAAAGAATTGGGAGTTTGTTATTACACGCTACAACAAAATTCCACTGATTGAAAAGGTTAATCCAGACTTGGTTCAATTCGCAACGGAACGCGCCATTGACGGACTGTTCGTGAAGGTTGCTGAGGAAGAATTACTCATTCGCAAAGATCCCCTTGCAAGAACTTCGGAGTTGTTGAAGAAGGTTTTTGGAGGGTAGTCTACGTTCCACAAAAAGTCTTAAAACTCAAATCATTTTTCGGATTGAAGGTTGAAAAAACATCTTCCGACTGGGATTCGTATGGATTTTTCAGTCTATCTATGTAAGACTGAAACAATTCCCAATTGTCGTTGTCCACTGCTTCTGCTAATACCCTTTCAACCCATTCATTGCGAGGAATGACAACTGGATTGACATTCTCTTTTTCCATCTTATTGAAATCATTTTTCTGAGCCAACCACAATTCAAAGCGAGGGCTGGTGGTTAAATAAACTTCACTCACTTCCTTTCCTTCCAAAAACAAAAATGAGTTTGTATAATCTGAATGTGTTTCTTCCATGATGGAAAGTAACTCTTCCACCCACTCTCTTCCTTCTTGTGTGTTTATCTCCACACCCAATTTCTCGCCCATCATTTTGTAATACGCCGTTCCAAATTGCGAAGGAAATTCTTCAATGACTTCCACAGCCATTTCCTTAGCGACTTTTGGATTTTCATGAATGAGCGTCATTAAGCTATTCGCAAAAACCCACAGATTCCATTGTGCAATTCCGGGCTGACTAGCGAATGCATATCGCTTCGCAGTATCTATAGAACTAAAACATGTCTTTGGATCATACACGTTCATAAATGCACACGGACCGTAATCTATCGTCTCTCCAGATATGCTCATATTATCCGTATTCATAACGCCATGAATAAACCCTACGCGCATCCAATTGACGATTAAATCTATCTGCACACGAACAACCTCTCTCAACAAGGATAAATACGGATTTTCTAAACTCGCGCATTGCGGATAATGTCGCGCAATGGCATAATCGGCGAGTGCTTTCAAAACATCCTCGCTCTCATGCATGCTTGCATACTCAAACGTACCGACACGCAGATGACTCGAAGCCGTGCGAGCTAAAAGTCCGGCCTTCTCCATTCCGTTTCGATGAATCTGATCTCCCGTATTTACAACAGCAAGCGTTCGTGTTGTTGGAATTTGAAGTGCATGAATCGCTTCGCTCATGATGGCTTCTCGCAACATGGCTTTCAGCGTTGCTCGTCCATCTCCTCGGCGAGAATAGAATGTTTCGCCACTTCCCTTCAAATGAACATCGAAAAGATTCCCTTCTTCATTCTTCCATTCATCTACCAACGCTGCTCTTCCATCTCCTAGAATATTAAAGTGTCCAAACTGATGTCCAGCATAAGCCATTGCCAATGGCTGTTTCGACCACTGATTATTTCCTTTAATCAATTGCTCGAATTCCTTTGACTTGCATGCATCTGGAAAAGCATTTACCAAATTTTCATTCCAAAAAACAACTCGAGCCTTTTCAAATATTTCAGGAAAAACATTCGCATAAAGTTCTTCCGGTAATTGCGCGTAATTCATTTTCATGCTACGTAAGGTTTTAAGGCTTCAAGCAAAAATTCAACAACCTTCTTTCTCGGGTAATCTTGCAGCGTAGTGAGCTGAACCAACCGCATCGGAACAGGCGGCGCGAACTCGCGCACATTGGCGCGTTGCTTTGCAGATAAAAACTGCGTCGAGGCAGCAGGAACCAAGGTCATCCCTCCGTTCTCATCCACCAATCGAATTAGCGTTTGAATACTTCCAGCATCATAACTAATCTTCGATCTCTTTTTCATTTTGAAACTGCACACTTCTAAAGCCTGCTCTCGAAAGCAATGTTCTTCCGAAAGGAACCACAACTTCTCGGAGGCGATGTGTTTGGGTTGAATGAATTTCCTAACCGGCATTTTTTCCAAAGGAGAAACATAGGCTACAAACTCTTCTTCGTAAATGGGATGAGAGGTATAGACGGAGGCATCACTATCAGTTGCAAGAATCGCCAAATCAATCTCTCCTTGCGCTAAGGCAGCCAAAGCCCTCTCTGTTGGCAATTCTTGAATCACAACTTTCAAGTCGTGCTCACCTCTTTCAATATTCTTAATGAAGTTCGGAACTACTGCTGAAGCCAAAGACGAAATTACAGAAACTCGAATTTCGCCTTCAAGTCCTTTCGAAATCTCTTTCGAAATTTCTCGCATCATCCGTTGTTCAGCTAAAATTCGCTTGGCCTGATTCAACAAGACCATTCCTTCCTCGGTAAATTCCAAAGGATGCATGCCGCGACGAACAATTACAATTTCGAGTTCTTCTTCGAGCTTTTTTACCATCATGCTCAAAGTAGGTTGACTAACAAAACAGGCGTTAGCCGCGGCGACAAAATTCTTATGCTTTTCTAAAGCGACAATGTACTCTAGCTGTTGGAAATTCATAGGTAAAATCTATACCTACAAAGCTACAATTGTTTTTAGTAATACGGAATACAGATCTTTTTCAAGTTTCCTGGTTTCGGTTTTGGAGGGACAATGTAGACGATGGAAAATTCTAAACCTCCTCTTCCCGTGCTCGCTAGACGAAGCGTTGATGTGTTCAAATCATACGACATTCCCACTCGCCATTCGTTGTATTCTGCTCCTAATTCAATCCAAGCAGCGTCTCGAAATCTTCCGTGAACACCTGCAAACACACGCTGATTCTCCCACTTTTCAGATGGCAGTTTGTAGTAAGCTCTGGATCCTAAAACCAATTCCTTCATTTTTCCTTGAAGTTGAAACAACGAAAGCGCTTCAACCTCATATTGCGAATTCAAAGGAATTCTTGCGCTCGCTTGAATGGCATGACGCATATCGAGCACAACGGCATTGTTGTCTTTGAAACTTTGCTTGGGTCGTGTAATGTTGCTCAACGAATAACCCGCATTCCATCGGAATTTATTTTGTTGTTTCTGAATGAAAACGGATAAACCTACTGAAGGATAAACACGCGCTGTGGTTGGATAAATCTCATTTGTTGAAAGCGTTGGATCGAAACTCATTCCGTTCCATTGTGAATCGTAAATCAATGCACTGGGATCAAATCCGCGTGAAGTAATTCCGAACGAACCTCCTCCCCTAACTTCTAAACTATCGTTCGGCTTGTAAAGGGTATGCGCAGCATGAAGCTGAACTTGCGTTGTTCTAAAACGAGAATCCCCTGCAACATCACTTCCTGCATTCAATCCGAAAGACCAAAGTTTCGCATTGAACTCTTTCGCTTCAGCAGAAAAACCGAATGTCTGATAAGGCGTGGTTACACTTCGCCATTGATTGCGCTGATTGGCTGCAAAACGAAACTGTCCGTTGAAAGCGCCCACCTGAGCGCTATTCTGCCAAAGCATAGCTTGGTCAAACTGACTGAAGTGAATATCCTGAGCGAAAGAACAATACGAGAATGCAAAAAAGAATGCAAGCATTCCCATTCTCATTCTCATTCTGTTTCTCATTCTATTTCTCATTCTAATCTTATTCAAGAACAGTTATATTTCCTTCTTCGAAATAAATTTCACCACCTTCACAGACCACGCGCATGTAGAAAACAAAAACAGCAGGATCTACTTTCTTCCCTTTGAAATAGCCATTCCAACCAATGCTCTGGTCTTGCGTTTCGAAGACCAATTCACCCCAGCGGTCGAACAATTTAAAATCCAATTCCGTAATGAAATTCCCTCTCACGTAAAGCCATTCATTCGCTTGATCGAGATTCGGCGTAAACGCGTTCGGAACGTACACGGTTGGCCTTCCACATATAAAATCTACCACTCGCACCGTCACACTGTCTTGCTGAACGCAGTCGCCGTCTGCAACTGAGACCTGGTATGTTGTTGTTGTTTCAATAAATGCAGTTGGATTGTAAATATTCGAATTGTTCAATCCGAATGAAGGTGTCCATGCATAGGTATATCCAGCATTCACCGGACTCGCATTTAACTGGACGGTGGTTCCTTCCAAAACAACAGCAGGTGTGGCTGTCGCATTAATCGTCGAGGCATTCAATGCACTCACTGCAACTTGAACGGTGTCTTGCGCGAAGCATCCGCTTGGTGTTGCCGCAGAAACAGACACTGTTGTTCCTGTGGTAATAATAAATTCTACAGCAGAAGTTCCTTGTCCGCTTAACAACTGCGCATTCGTCTGCCACTGGTAATTAAATGTCGGATTTGGATTCAACACCGACAATGAAACCGTGTCACCGTAGCACGCTGTAAAATCGCCTTGAATAGTTGCCTGATCACCCACCATGAAAACGGATACACTGTCTTCCACGGCGCAACCTTCACTGGTCAATTGCGCGAAATAGATTTGCATTCCGTTTACGAAAACATTGATTGACAAGTCTTGCGTGTTGCTGTTTAATGGATTCGAAAAATCAGGAGAAGCGCTCCAGATCAAGCTTCCATTTGCGGGATTGATAGCGGCCGTTAAATCTACATTATTCGGAACACAAAGCGAAGTGTCGTTTGGAAGTGTTAATTCCAATTGCGGAACAATCACGTTTTGCGTGAGCGTATCTGTGCACACGTCGTGCTGAACCAACAATTGATAAGACGCACTTGAACTTCCTGTAAATATTGGAAGTGGTCCATTTACATCGCTCAAATTTCCGTCGTTCGGAGTCCAAGTATAAACCGCATTCGGATCGGCACTAACCTGTCCCAACTGAACAGGAACTCCATTGCACACCGTAACATCACTGAGCGTTTCAACAATTGGTGCAACGACCGTTACCGTTCTTGAAATGGTATCTACCGCATTGCAAGTCACCGGATTTTGTGCGGTTAAGGTTATCGTGTATGTTCCTGGCGCATTGAACGTGTGCACCACACTGTTTCCAAATACAGTAGAATTATCATCGCTGAAATGCCATTGTACTGAAGCGGCAAGCGACGATGTGCTTACCAACTGAATGGTTGAGCCTTCGCACAACAATGGCGGCGCATTGAAATTCGCAACAGTCAGCGGCAGCTGAAAATCGTATTTGAAAACACCGTTGTTGCAACTGTTGTTGTTGACGGCTGAAACTGCATTCGCAGGAAAGATGGGAAAGTCGCTATTTCCGCCACAACCTGCGCAAACGCTTTGATAAATAATACCCTTTCGATCGAAGCGACTCGTACCTCCGTCTACGTGTTCGGAGCTTATGTTTCCTCCGAAAAATGAGGCATACGTGACAGCACTTGCGTCTGCTTCCAAAACAAGTAAATAGAAATCGCTTCCGTCTGTTGTGTTTTGATATGCATCTGGAGTTGTGAGTAATCCTGTCGTATATCCTGCTTCTGTGGTGGAGTATTCGTTCACTGCACCTCCCCATCCGCTTAAGTAAATCTTTCCACATACATCGACCAGAAATGCTGTTGGTGAAAGATTGGGCTCTCCGCCACCCGTTCCGAATACTGTACTCCAAACAATAGATGATAAATCATTGGGGAATTTCGTGACGAGCATGCCGCTGTTTGGTTGACTGAATCCGGCATTCACAACAAACGTTGAATTCGCAGCACGCGTTTGACCGTATACAAATACATCATCTACATTATCTGTTTCAATGAAATACAATTGATCAAAAACATTGCTTCCAAAATAGGTTGAAGTTAGCAGCGACGTCCCTGAAGGATTCAATTTTGCTATCCATCCGTCACTATTTCCACCATTAAAAACTTGTCCGTATCCGTTTCCTGCTAGAGGGAAATCAACAGATTGAGTTCCGCCGCAAACAAAGACATTTCCTGCGTTGTCTTCTGCCAAACTGAATCCGCTATCGTCATCACTTCCGCCGAGGTAAGTGCTCCAATTCATTTGCGACAAATCACTTGAAAGTTGAAAGACACATGCATCTTGCAAACCACCAAGGCTCGATTGAAATGCGTTGACAGTAGGAAAATTAATGGAGTAAGTTGAACTAGCTATATACACGTTGTCATTCGCATCAAGATCCACCTCACCACGAAACTCATCGGCATAATTGAACTTCAATCCAGCAGCGGTGTTCACACCATCATTGCCTGTTCCTCCAACGAAGGTTGAAGCTTCAAGCGTATTTCCATTCACATTCAATTTCGCAACTATGATATCGCTACCGTTTACATATTGCACACCTACGCCGAATGGAGCGAAGTTCGCACCGCCATTGAATGAATTATCAAATGCATTCGATGTTACAGGAAAATTTCCACTTGAAGTCGTTCCCAATACAATCAGTTCGTCGTTGCTATTGCAGATGAGACTGTGTGGAAGATCATCATGAGCACCTCCAAGAAATGTACTCCATTGCAAGAAAGTTCCGGACACATCGTATTTTGAAATGGCCATGTCCGTTCCGGCTAAAGTGCCTTGTCCATCTCCTCCACCCCAAGTGGTTTGGTATGCGCCTAAGGTGGTCGGATAACCTTGTCCGAACGCACTGCTTCCTGAAATCAAATTTCCTTGACTGTCATAGGTGGCGGTATATCCGAAGTTATCGTCGAAGCTTCCGCTGTAGGAAGAAAAGATGAGCTCGGGATCAATGATTAAAGCATATCTCGGATTGTAATTTCCAACTCGAAAAGAAATGGTATTTCCGTTTTTCACGAATGCGCAATCAACGCGAGTCTTCCATGGCGGATTGTTTCCCGCGGCCTCGCCTTCCATGGGAATCATTTGATAGGCAATGGGGATCTGCTCAACAATTTCACCAAGAGCAGTGCGCACAATAAGTCTCCCATCTTCCACACGAACATCGTCTGCTCCTTCGTAAGTCCATTGAATTTGCGCAGGCGAAGCACCGCGTTGCACTTCCCAGTCGTACTTCATGAAGAAGTCGTTTTGATAAACGTGCAGATGAATGCCTGAATAAAAATTTTGATAACGGAAACCTTTGGCTTCTCGACAATCTCTTCCCCACTTCAATGGGTCGTTTCCTAAAAAATAGTTGTAACGTGTTTGTTGAAAGGCATCTGCAACAACCTTTTCCGGATGCGCATTGCGAAACACTTGACGAAACACATGTCCGCGCATGTTCGGCTCAAACTCCTTTCCAGCATGTGCTTTCGCTATTTCAGACAAATCGAAAAAGTGATGTGTGAAGGCGTTGTTCTCGAAAAACGTTCTACCGTTTTCTGTGGCTGCGCTGAATTTCACCTGCGAAGGCCATTGACCTTTGTTCTCAATGAAATGAACTACCTGCGCCAGTCCGAGTTGAACGAGCACAGCGAAGAATCCAATGAGTACAATTTTGCGCATTGAACGAATTTAAGGAATTCGCAGAGAAATCTAAGACTTTAATTTCGCCTGAAGCGCTAACATTTCAACCAATGCTTGAGCGCAGTCGACACCCTTGTTACCAAGCACTCCGCCGCTGCGTGCACGGCTTTGTTCAATGTGATCATCGGTAAGAACACCGAACACCACAGGCTTACCTGAATGCAGTCCAATGTCTTGAATGCCTTGGGCGGTGGCCATTGACACGTATTCAAAATGTGGAGTTTCTCCGCGAATAATGCAGCCCAATGCTATAACACCGGTCACACCTGGCTTTTCAGTAGCCCATTTCGCACCAAGAGGTAATTCAAAACTTCCAGGAACGTATTCCTTTTCAATCTGAGACTCTTGAAAACCAAGACGGAGCAATGTTTCCATTGCTCCGTTGTATAAATTCTCTGTTACTTCTTCATTCCAACGAGCAACCAAAATAACCACGCGGTGATTTTGAATTTCGGGAAGAAGAATCGCTCTTTCTTCAGAAAGATTAACGGTTGCCATTATCCTTGCGCTTTCAAGAAGTTCAACATTTTGTCTGCTTCTACATAAGTAGCAGAACGATTGTCGATTCCTTCCATCGCTTTCTCAAGAGTTTCTTTGGCTTTGTCTTTGTTACCTTGCTCAATGTATACACGAGCTGCCTTCAACAAATAATCTCCTGCTAGTGCATCACGAGTGCCGTTTGATTTCGATTGAGCAGCAGCCTTTTCGAAGTATTTAACGGCCTCGTCTAGCTGACCCAATTCAACATTCATATCGCCTATGTTTCCAAGAACATAAACTGAAACCGCTTGGTCTTCTACATTTACTTCTTTGAAATGAGCCAACGCGTTTCCGAAATCTCCTTTCGTACGGAAACAAATTGCAGCACCATAATGCGCTAATTCAGCGGCATCAGTTCCTTCGTAGTTATCAATAACACTTTGGAATCCAGCTGCATCTTCGTGGCCATTCAATGCCCAATCAATGCTGTCGATAGACAAATAATACTGAGCTTTCCACAAAGCATTGGCCGCTTCTTGCTCGCGTGGTTGCGCAACAGCTGCGTCGTAAGCGAAGTATCCGCCTACACCAACAACCAATGCAATTCCTAGCGCCATAAGCGGCTTTCTATAGTTTTCGAAAAAATTTGAAGTTGTGGTAGAAGCATGTGCTTCGTTCTTGTTAACTTCTTGGTCTGCGATATTTTTCTTTGACATGTGCGTAAATTGAGGTGCGAATATACTAAATTCCGAATAATTTTGACACTTCTAAATCCATGTCAAGAATATCACTCCATAAACTTCAGTTGTTCCAGTTCAAGAACTACGATGCCTACGAGGCCCATTTCGGTCCGAGAGTTAATTGTTTATTGGGGAAAAATGGCATTGGAAAGACCAATATTCTCGATGCTATTTACAGTTTGAGCTTCTGCAAAAGTTACTTTTCACACACCGACAGCTTCTCCATTCAAGACGGAAAAGAGCAAGGCGCTGTCAACGGTGAATACGAATTGGACGCAGAACCGACCAAAATTTCCTATGCTCTGTTTCGCGACAAAAAGAAGCAGGTGAGTAAAAATGGAAAAGCATATGAGCGGTTGTCTGAGCATATTGGTGTTCTTCCTCTGGTAATGGTAACACCGAACGACATTGACTTAATTCGAGAAGCAAGCGATGTTCGTCGCAGATGGCTCGATCAAACGTTATCTCAAACATCTTCCGAATATTTGCGATTGCTTATTCTGTTCAACCATATTCTTGATCAACGCAATGCTGTTTTGAAAAACAACAATTACAGCACTGCCGTATTGGCTGAAATTATTTCTATTTACAACGAGCAAATTAACTTTACAGGGACACAGATTTTTCTCGCTAGGAAAAGCTTTTTCGAGAGTTTTTCTCCCGTATTCGAATCTATTTACAACGAAATATCTCAGGCTGAAGAACTTCCCATTCTGCGATATGAATCCGAGGTAAACGAAGAAAATTATTTATCCTTGTTGGAAGAAAGCTTAGAAAAAGACAAATACGCCGAACGCACCACGAAAGGAATTCAAAAAGATGACGTCGTTTTTGAACTTCAGGGTAAAATGTTGAAGAAATTCGCATCGCAGGGACAGCAGAAAACATTTCTCTTGGCGCTAAAATTGGCACAATTGGAATACACCAAAGGAATCTTGAACAAATCGCCTTTGCTTATTCTAGACGACATTTCTGAAAAGCTCGACGATAACAGACTTCGATCGCTGTTGCAATGGCTTCACGAAAACACAAACTCTCAAATCTTTCTTTCGGACACTGATATTGAAAAAACTCCGCGTATGTTAGCAGAAGTTGGAATGGAATTTCAGCCTATTTCCCTTCAAAACAACTTTATTTTACCTGAAGAAGCACAACAACCATGAGCACTCGCAATGAATTTTCCTTGAAAGACGCAATTGGCGAGTGGGTGAAGCGGTCGCCACTTCAACGCAAATTAAACGAGCTTCAAATTATTGAAGCGTATGAAAAGGCTGTGGGACCCATTCTATATAAGAAAACGAAGCAAATTACCATTAAGGGAAACCAACTTCATTTGCATTTTGAATCTGCTCCTTTGCGCGCCGAGTTGTTCCAATCGCGCACGGATTTATTGAAGGCCATCAACGACAATTTCAGAGAACCTCCGATAAATGAGATTGTATTTTCCTGATTAACCGCAGGTTTTCCAATTTTTCGCGAATATTTTTTTTTGCTTAACGGTATTGAAATGTATCTTTCGCCTACAGAAAAAAAAGTATGTCGAGAATCCCAACACTCTTCGCGAAAAATAAATCCATAACAGCATTGCTAGTGCTGTTAACTGTTGTTTCGTTGTTCAATATATCCTGGTCAGACGAAAAGCCTAAAAAAGGCCATCACGGAAGCATGGACATGGTTAAACTTCTTACTCAAACGAATTTACCTGTTGGTGACAACGGATTCTTCACGGGATCAGGAAGATGCGGCGGTTGCCATGGAGATGATCCTGTTGACTTCGCTAACATAAACAGCGAAGGCGCAGATATAAGCCCAGCAACGAACTGGCGCGGATCCATGATGGCCAACTCAGCAAAAGATCCATTTTGGAAAGCGAAAGTGAATCACGAAATTTTAGTAAACCCTGCACACGCGCAAGAACTAATAAACAAATGCACTTCTTGCCACGCGCCTGTTGGACGATTCACAAACCTCTTGCAGGAAAATAATCCTAACTACACCCTCGAAGAGCTCGCTTCAGATTCTCTTGCTCGCGATGGGGTGAATTGTGGCGCATGTCACCAACAAAAAATGGACGGTCCTCAAGGAGTTGGAAAACACTTCAGTGGAGAATTGTTCTTCCACAAAGACACCATCTACGGTCCGTATATTACCGAAGAACAAACAGTTCCCATATTCGAAGCCATGATGCAAAATTTTGTTGGTTACCGTCCGCTTGGACATGCTAAAGTGCGTCAATCCGAAATGTGCGCAGGATGTCACTCCCTTTCAACACATACTGCCGATCTTGAGGGTAACTACACGGGTAACGATTTCATTGAACAAGCGACCTATCACGAATGGTTGAATTCTTCGTACAACGACACTCCCGGGTTTCAACAAGAATGTCAAGGCTGTCACATGCCTGATGTGGGCGAAGGAGTTGTCATTGCGTCTGGATACCTCTTCCTTCCACAACGTCAACCTTATGGTCAACACTGGCTCGTTGGCGGAAATACCTTCATGCTAAACTTGATGAAAAACAATGCCTCTACTTTGGGAGTAACTGCCACCGAAGAGCATTTCAATACTGTCATCGAACGCAGCACTCATCAGATTGAACAAGAAACAGCCACGGTAGTGCTTACGGAAACGGGTATTGAAAATGACACAGCAAAATACAATTTGAAATTAACGAATCTTGCCGGACATAAATTCCCGAGCGGATATCCTTCCAGAAGAGCTTATGTTGAAATTATTGCGGTGGACGATGCTGGCAATGAAATTTTCCATTCAGGAAAAATGGATAACCAATATCGCATTGTTGGAGAAGACGATACTTGGGAACCTCACTACGACATAATCACTGCTGAAGACCAAGTTCAGATTTATGAAATGGTTATGGGTGATGTGAACGGAAACAGAACGCAAGTGTTAGAGCGTGCAGACATCATGATCAAAGACAATCGCTTAACACCACATGGATTTTCTGTCAATCACTCTGCCTACGACACAACCAAAATTGTTGGAGAAGCACTCTACGACCCTAACTTCAATCACTTTCCTAACGGAAATGAAGGAAGCGGTACAGATGAGATTCGTGTGCACATTCCTTTGAGTGGTTTTTCTGGAAACCTTCACGTAACAGCACGCTTGATGTATCAGACCGTTCCTCCAAGATACTTAGATGAAATGTTTGCTTTCGATAACGAATCCATTAACTCATTCCGAAGCATGTACGATGCGGAAGGCGCAGACGCTATTCAAGTTGGAGCTCAAACACTCATGAGTACAATTATTGGTGTTGAAGAAATTCGAATTCCAACATTCTTGCTGTTCCCAAACCCCACATCAGACGGATGGGTGAATCTGACATCGAATGGATCAATTGTAGATGAAATTGCAATCTATTCAATAGATGGAAGATTCATAGAGCGAAGAAAAATTGGAAGCGTAGTTGCTCGAATTCAATTACCAGAAACGCGAGGAACTTACTTCATTGAAATAAATTCTTCGAAAGGAAGAACCCTTGAACGTGTTATTCGCAGATGAGCCTGAGTATTCGTCCGGTTAAAATTTCAGACGCTCCTGCGTGCTTGAATTTGTATTCAAAGTACATTGTGAACTCAGCGGTCTCTTTTGAACTTGAAGCACCTTCACTCGAAGAATTCGAGTTGCGAATAGATGTTATTGCGAAGAGGTTCCCATTCCTCATTGCTGAAGAAAATGGCGTCTTCGTTGGATACGTTTACGCCTCGGCCTATCGCGATAGACTCGCCTACCAATGGAACGTAGAGATTTCCGCTTATGTGGAAGATCATAAGAAACATTCGGGTGTGGCGTCAACACTATATGAGGAATTAATTTCCGAACTCAAGCGTATTCATATTTGCAAAGTCTTCGCAGTGATAGCACTTCCGAACGATGCAAGTGTGAACTTTCTTACAAAAAAAGGCTTTGAAAAATCCGTTACGTTTAAAAACGTCGGGTATAAAATGAATAAATGGCACGACGTGTTGTGGATGGAAAAAAACATTCAATTTCCTGATACTCCGGCTACCCCGCTATATTGGAATTACGGCTTACGTTGAAACAAATAAACGTGTCCGCGCTGTTCTATTAGATTCCACGTGCTGTCCACTTGCAGCGCTTGAATAACTTCATTGGTCTGATCAACACTCAATGGATAAGTAGATTCCGTTGAACTAATTAGAATGTATTCCGAATCTTTCACGAAGGGAAGCGTGTAACATTTATCGCGATAAGACAATTGTCCTACATACGCTGAATTAGCCATCACCGCAGCATCGGCGGGAATCTTTTGCATGAGCACCTTCACATCCGTTAAATCATAATGCGGCTTGAAATGAGGCTTCTGCCAAAAGATAAAACGCTCTTTTTCCCAAGCTTTTGAACGTTCAACCAATCCGTAAACAGTGCTCGAAAGTGTGAAAAACAAAAACACTGCTCCTATCCGATTCGCATTGAATTTCAACCTTGAAACAACTTCCATTAAGGCAATGATCACTACTGGCGCGAACTCAATAGAATACTGATAAACACATCCCCAGGTGCTCGGTTGATTCGTCAATTCCTTTTGAATAATAATTGGAAGTATCATCACGAAATACCAAGGGCGAACGAAAAGGGCCCAACCACCCGCAACGAATAACACCAGATAGAAAAACACTTTTTCATTGTTGTAAGTTGGATCTTCAGGCATGTGATTCACAAACAGCAAACGAATGAATTCGAGCGGATGCATGACCATGAATTTGATAGCGGCTGTCATATCCCCACCTAAAACAGGATACTTTCCGAAGTGAACAAAATCTTTTTCTCCGGCTATAGCAGGCATGACCCATTTCACCATAAACAAGAAATACAATAGACTGAACGCTGCAAAAAGTAGAATGTATTTTCGACTTTCTTTCGATTTGAAATATTTCCAAAACAATCCGAGTGAGACAAAGAACAAAAACAACGAAACATTTTCTTTTCCGAAACACATAAATACTAGAAGTGCGAAAGCTTTTCCCCAAGCCTTTCGATTCACCATAAGAAAGAAAAACGGAATCGCCATCGCCGAGATTACATTGCTGTGATAGTCATAGGCCAATGCCGCAAGTGTTCCAAAAAACAAATAGAACATGGCCATTCCCCAGATTCTATATGGCCGCGTTCTTTCATTTTCATTCAACAAGAAATAAATTCCGAATCCACCAATTATAACAGCCAAACATTGCACAACGAGCAACGTGTAAGACTTGAATATCCAAGAAAGTGGAGAGAATAACATGAGATACAAATCGAAGTGATCCGCGAGTAGATTTTTACTTTCAGGAAGGAAGAGTGAAGTATCGGCAAATCTAAAGTGTGCGTAGTCATACAACGCATTCGTGTATAGACCCAGATCTAACGCGTAGGTTCGAAATAAAATATGATTGGTGAAAGACACAACTGCGAATAAAGCGAACGCAAACAACGCCGTTATCCAAGCAGAACTGTGCAATCGCATAGAATTTAAAACTCCGTTCATACTTGCGAACTTAATACTTTCCACATAAATCTATGTAAGCCAATAATTGGAATATCATATTCTTCCTCCAACTCTTCGAATTGAAGTCTTCGATAAAAATTCAAGGCTGCAACGCGGGCATCGCACCAAACCACTTCAACACCTAATTCTCTTAAATAAATAAATCCCGCTTCAACTATCGCATCTCCAATCCCTTGCCCTCTATATCCTTCACGCACAGCCATAGCCCGAAGTCTGTACTGTTTTTCTTGTTGAAGTTTATCTGATTTTTCTTGCTGAAGGGTAACAGTAGCAACGGTTAGTCCATCTATTTGAACTCCAAAATGAAACGTTGTTGAAAGACGATCTGTTTCCAAAACACAATTCTCAAACGTCTTGTGCGGCCACAACACTTCATTCCGCAATTGCTGAATTTCTTCGGGTTGAAGTATTTGTGCTTGACCGTTACTCACTGGCATCTTGATCTACATCTTCGTAATACATAAAATCGTCGAGCTGGCGACGGTCTTTCTTTGTAGGTCTTCCCACACCGAAGTATGGAGTGGCTTTCATTTGCAATTGAATTCGTTCCAACTTCGCTAATTCTTCGGGATCCGTGACATCCTTGGTCACGGTGGGAACCAACTTTGCACCGAGTCTGCTTTTAGGAAAATCAATGACTTCAAACTGAAAATGAATGGGGCCTTTACGCACACGAACAACGTCTTTCAATTTCAATTCGCGCGAAGCTTTTACAAACTCCCCGTTCACCCAAACCTTTTCTGCTTTGCATGCGGCGGTGGAAATGGAGCGTGTTTTAAAAACACGAATACACCAAAGGTATTTATCTACACGCATGAATTAATCAATTACCAATTTGAAACGTTCCCACAATGTTTTCACGGCGGGATTTTTTTCCATCATCTTTTCGAAGCGTGCGCGATCGGTTACAATTTCTCGAGCCACAGAATTGTTTTGTGCAATTTCCAATTTCAATCTCAGTCCAACAATTCCCTTCTTGCGCAAGAAACCCATTAACGATGAACGCTCTTCATTGAAATATTCCGATTGAGTGGTTCCTGGAAAAATAACATGAAGTTCGTTTTCAGGAAGAACAATCAACTTAGTAACCTTCAAGGCTGATGCTGCCTGTGAATTGAAATCCATGAGTTCTTCCGCATAACCCATCCAAGCCAATTGAATTTCTTCTTCGGTATAAATGCGTTCCGCTTTCAACTCTTCTTCGGGCTCATCGGGCTCTGTTTCAATTTGAATTTGCGGATTGTATCGAATGGAAATATTGTCGGGAGATAATCCAGCTAATTTCCGTTTTTCCGGATCTAACGTAGTTTTATTCGGAAGCGGCTTGTCATTATTGAAACCAATAACAGCTGACTCGTCATTTTCAACAACGAGTTCGTTGTCTAGCTTTTTTTCTGCTACTTGTGAAGGGGTTGGGTTGGAAGATCTTGCTTGAGGCGCACCGATGAACTTTTCAGCTCCGCGAAACGCTAGGATCTTCACTTTTTTTTTTCACCCTCGCGCAAATTTTGCGGAACGCTACACAATTTCATGAGCAGGAGTTCAACCAATAGACGCGGGTGACGTGAAGACTTGTAGTGATAGTCTGTGTCGTTCACTAAATCAATTCCTTGAATCAAGAAGCGCAAATCACTAGCAGCCGCTTGGTCTTTGTATTTCGCAGCAACGCCTTCACTCACTTCCATTAATGAAAGTGTTTGAGCATCGCGACAAACCAAAAGGTTTCTAAAATGCGCTCCTAGACCTGTGACGAAATGGTGGATATCAAATCCCTTTTCAACCACTTCATTCAATACCATTAAGGCACTTGGAATATCTTCTTTGAAAAACAAATCGGTCAATTTGAAGTAATACTCGTAGTCGAGCACATTCAAATTTTGAATAACTAAATCGTAAGTTAATTTCCTTCCACAAAAAGCTACAACCTGATCGAAGATCGACAATGCATCGCGCATGGCTCCGTCTGCCTTGGTTGCAATGATGTGCAATGCATCTTCTTCCGCCTCTATTCCTTCTTGCTTGCAAATGTGTTGCAAGTGTTCGGTCATGTCTTTCACTTTGATTCGATTGAAATCAAAGATTTGACAACGACTTAAAATGGTTGGAATAATCTTGTGCTTTTCTGTTGTTGCTAAGATAAAAATCGCATGCGGTGGCGGCTCTTCCAACGTCTTTAAAAACGCGTTGAATGCTGCTGCCGATAGCATATGAACCTCATCTATTACATACACCTTGTACTTCCCCACCTGCGGTGGAATGCGCACGGTATCTACAATCGCTCGTATGTCTTCTACCCCATTATTTGAGGCGGCATCTAATTCAAAAATGGTGAAAGCCAAATCTTCAGGAGTGGCATCTAACATGTTGTTAATGGCCTTGGCGAAAATTCTTGCACAAGAGGTCTTACCTACTCCGCGAGATCCGGTAAAGAGATATGCTTGTGCAATCTGATTGGTTTCAATGGCGTTGCGCAAGGTGGTGGTGATAGACTTTTGTCCAACCACTGAATCCCAGTTGTCTGGGCGGTACTTTCTTGCTGAAACGATGAAATTCTCTGCCATTCAGTTACAAAGATGACGAAAAAATCGTGTTTCATCGAATTCAAATATTCACAACCTATTCACATATTGAACTAACTTACTGAAATAGCCTATTTTTAGCACATGAGATTAATTACCCCATTCATTAAATTACTGAGTATTCTAATATTTGCTCTGACTTTGACAACGATTCAGGCGCAGAATTTCCAGTTGCAACTTAATCCGAATACACACAATATTGGCGACGGCACGGCAAGCGTAGTTAGTCAAGACAGCATTACTTCTGCCCATTGGTCAAATCTTCAGAGTATTGATTCTATTTCGGCAGACGGGTTGAAAGAAGGAATTAACTATACCGTGCAGGTGTCTTTTGCTAACGGGAATAAGCAAGAACAATCATTTGTTATTCCCGCAGTTTCAAGCGAAGAAAAAATGAATTCTTTTTTCGTGCCTATTGTGGATGCATTTGGAGTAGTCCTTTTCTTCGACCCTTTCGCCGCATTGAATTTATATGACCAATTCCTTTACGACAACAGCGGAAATTTAATTAAGTACCCGAATGGAAACCCGGTAAAATCAGAAGTATGGTTGGTGGTTGTGTTGTTAATTGGAAGCGCCGTTTACTTCACCTTCTACTTCCGATTTATCAACGTGCGCGCATTCGGACACGCATGGAAAATCACTTTTGGACAATTCACAAAGAAAACGGACGAAGGAGAAGTGACTCCATTCCAAGCCTTATCGGCTGCGCTCAGTGGGACATTGGGATTGGGTAATATTTCTTTGGTAGCAGTGGCCATTGCCGTTGGCGGACCTGGAGCAACATTCTGGATTATTGTTGCTGGAATATTTGGAATGACGACTAAGTTCGTTGAGTGCACTCTTGGTGTGAAATACAGAAAAATCTCTCCAACCGGCGAAGTAAGCGGTGGGCCCATGTATTACCTCAGTGCTGGATTAGCTAAAAGAGGATGGCAGCGCAGTGGAAAAGTGCTGGCAATCATTTTTGCTATTATGTGCGTGGGCGGAACACTTGGAGGAGGAAACATGGTTCAAGCGAATCAGGCGTTTGACATGGTAAAAACGACCATTCCGGGCTCTGAGGAATATGCTCTTTGGATTGGAGTAGCGTTCGCTATTTCAGTTGGATTTGTAATTGTAGGTGGAATAAAAAGCATTGCGCGTGTAACAGACAAGATGATTCCCGCATTGGTTGTTGTATACTGCGGATTTGCATTGGTAATAATTGGAATGAATATTTCGCACATTGGCGAAGCCTTTTCATTGATTTTCAACGGCGCCTTTTCTCCCGATGGAATGAAGGGTGGATTTTTAGGAGTAATGATGATGGGTTTTCGCAGAGCGGCGTTCAGCAACGAAGCTGGAATTGGATCGGCAAGTATTGCGCATTCAACATCGAAAACAAACAAGCCTGTAACGGAAGGAATGGTTTCGTTGTTAGAGCCTTTTATTGATACAGTTGTTGTCTGCACGATGACGGCACTTGTTCTTGTGTTCACAGGATTCGCAACAGACCCTCAAGGTTTGAACGGAAGCGCCTTGACAGCGGCAGCATTCCGCTCTGTCTTCCCTTGGACCGATTGGATTCTTTTGATTTGCATTGTCCTCTTCGCCTACGCAACCATGATCTCTTGGTCTTACTATGGCATGAAAAGTTGGGCATATCTCTTCGGCGATAAATGGTGGATTAAGCAATCGTTTAATCTCTTGTTCTTATTCTGCACAGTACTCGGAACTGTCAGCAGTTTCGGTGCTGTCGTAGACTTTTCCGACATGATGATCTTAGGTATGGCCTTCCCGAACCTCATTGGATTGTGGGTGTTGAAGGATGAGGTGAAGAGGGAACTTCAGAAGTACTTTGCGGAACGCAAGCAAGCTTGAGGGCAACTGACGTTGCGAGGGCAAATAGCTTTGCGAGGGTCCTACGGACGAGGGCAACTGACGTTGCGAGGGCAAGCGGCGTTGCGAGGGTCTTCGACGATTACAAATTGTAATTACTTCTCTCGTTTTTGAGCCTCGAGTTTTTTCCTCATAGCTGTGGTTATGGCATACAGGGCGGAACTAATACCGTTAATTTCTTTTTGCAATTCAGAATATTCAGACTCAGAAATGTATTCCGTTTCTTTGAGTAAAGTCAGCCAAGAATGGGTCTCACGAGATTCTTTGAAAGCAATAAAAACTTTGTGGGTGTAATCCTTTATAGATTCAGAACTTCTGGCTTCATGTAGATTCGCATTTATTGAAGTTGCACTTCTTATAAGTTGATTCGAAAGATTAAACTCTTTGTTTGTTTTTTGCAATCTCATTCCCAACTTGACAATTGCGATTGCGAATTCTTTTGATTTTGTGTGTACAGGTAACATCTTTTTAAATTTTCGACAAAGATGTTTTAAGCATTTGAACTTCGTTACAAATGCCTATTCCCATAACTATTTGACCGAACGTCTACATTCAAGTAAAGCCAATGCATTCAGCCAATTTCTCAAACGAATAACTGAAATCGCAACGCTAGTTGCCCTAGTGATTTATCACCCTCGTCGAAGACCCTCGCAAAGCATTTTGCCCTCGTCGAAGACCCTCGCAAAGCATTTCGCCATCGTCGAAGACCCTCGCAAAGCATTTTGCCCTCGTCGAAGACCCTCGTGCATTTGCACATCAATAACCTGTTTCAAAATACCTTCTCACCCCTCTCTTTCCTTCATTCAGAAATAACTCTTTCTGCTCTTGAGAAAGCTTCTTCACCTTCGGGCCAATACCCGCGTCGCTGATGCTAATGGTTCGCTCCCAATCGAGTTCAGTTAGCATGAAGCGATTAAGATTTTCCTTCATGATATAGTAAACACTTCCCACTAAATCCTTCGTGCTGTGAATAGGGTAATACGGATCTGTTTTCGTCTTGGTGCGATCTACGGTTATTTGATATTCACTGTCTATGCGGAAGCCTAGGGTAATCATTGGATCTTGAACATAAGGTGCTTGATCGAATACCCAGATCGGATAGTTCGAAAGAAATCCACCGTCTAAGCACACGTGATCGCTGTCTGCATAATGACGAACATCTACGCGTTGACCTTCGTCGTTCATTACAAAAGGCTCGTAGTACAATGGAACAGCCATGCTCGCGCGAACAGCATCTACAATGCGCATGCGCGGATAACGGTAATAATCGAAATACTCTGCTTTTTGATGATTCATGCACGTTGCCGTAACCACCAATTCACGATAAGTTGAATCACTATCGGAGAGTTTCTTCAACTCCATAAATGTGATGTCCTTGTTTCCTGTTTTTGCAGCGACTAGCTCTTCCATCCATCTCAAAAAACGCTCTCCGCGGTAGTACCCCATACGTTTGCGCAGTCGGTGAATTCCGCCAATAAACAATCCGCCACCATCATTCAGTTTACCGAAATTCATTCCACCAATAATCACTGAAATTTCTGTTGGAGTATAACCCACCGCCAGCAGGCAAGACGTGATTGCTCCGGAAGAAGCTCCAGCGACGCGACGAATATCTTTCAAATAACCACGCGAATCCATTTCCATAAGTGCACCGCAATATGCAACTCCACGAATTCCGCCGCCT
>Ga0209358_10000522_pt1 | contig 33362 bp, 25 predicted proteins | sample LauGreFa1BDMLBSN_2_FD_187574 | JGI IMG/M metagenome (GOLD analysis project Ga0209358, IMG submission 187574) | Freshwater lake microbial communities from Lake Michigan, USA - Fa13.BD.MLB.SN (SPAdes) (version 2) | ecosystem: Environmental > Aquatic > Freshwater > Lake | place: Lake Michigan, USA... | reverse complement strand
GTGCCTGCTCCCCGCCGCGGTCGCGGCCTTCCGGCGCAAGTATCCGCAGGTCGAACTGGCCCTGCTTGAAGGCACTTCGGAAGCCGTGGCGCAGTGGGTGGAAGCGGGGAGGATTGAACTCGGCGTCGTGCAGCTACCCGCACCGGGCGACGCCTTCCAGGTGACGCCTCTGCGGGATGAGTCCTTCGTGCTCCTGGTTCCGAAGAAGCATGCGCTGGCGCGTCGCCGTCTGCCCAGGCTGGCGGAGTTGGGGAAGGAAGCGTTCGTCTTTTACAAGGGCAGGGCGCGTGACGTCGCCCAAGCGGCGTGTCGCGCGGCCGGCTTCGAGCCGCGCACGGCTTGTGAGAGCGGCGAACTGGAGACGATCCGTTCGCTCGTGGCGGCCGACCTCGGTATCGCGTTGCTCCCGGAACTCGCCGCCCGCGGTTCCGTGCCGGGTTGCGCGGTCGTCCGCCTGGGAGGGCCGCCGATCCGTCGTTCGGTGGCCTTGCTCCAGCGCAAGGGGCAGGAACTTTCTCCCGCCGCCCAGTCGTTCCGCCGCCTGCTGATCGGGGAAGCCGTCGTTTAGCCGCAAATCGCCCCTTGAAGCCCCGGCATATCTCCTTCTGATGGCATGAACCCCATGCACGACGCCAAAGACACCCGGGATGCGATCACGAAGGGCATGCAGATGACGCTGCTGGCCGGCTTCCTCGGCTGGATGATGGATGGTTACGAGCAGGCGCTCTTCCCGACGCTCGCGGGCCCGGCCCTCAAGAGCATGGTACCCGCCGACATCGCCACGCTCGGAACGAAGGCGATCAACGGTTGGGTCGGTGGCTGGATGGGTATCATCACCTCGGCTTTCCTTGTCGGCGCGGCGCTCGGCGGCGCGGCCTTCGGCTGGCTGGGCGATCGCATCGGCCGCGTGAAGGCGATGTCTTTCAGCATCCTCTTCTACTCGATCTTCAGCGGCGTCTGCTATTTCGCGACCGATCCGACGCATCTCGCCGCCGCCCGCTTCATGGCGGCGCTCGGTATGGGCGGCGAGTGGGCCCTTGGCGTGGCGCTCGTGATGGAAGCCTGGCCGGAGCGTCATCGCTCCAAGATGGCCGGCGCCATCGGCATGGCGGCCAATCTCGGCATGGTGCTCGTGGGTTGCATGGCACTCGCGTATCCCGCCGACGGCTCTTCCTGGCGCATTCACTTCCTGATCGGTGCTTCGCCGGCTATCCTGACCTTGCTCATCCGTCTGTTCGTACCCGAGTCCGAAAAGTGGGAACGCTCCGCCGCGAAAGAGGCCGCTTCGGTCGCGCCCGCCCGCTCCAAGATCGGCGAGGTGTTCAGCGGAGAGCTCCGCGGTGCGACGCTCGCCGGCATTATGATGGTCTCGGTGGTCTTCGTCGGCACCTGGGGCGCGGTGCAATGGATTCCGCTCTGGGTCGGCGATCTCGCCGGTCCGGATAATCCCCGCGCCAAGGCCATGGCGATGGTCATCGTCTCGGTCGGGGCTTGCTGCAGTACTTTCGTCGCGCCCTTGCTGCTGTCCGGCCTGCGTCGCCGGCTCGGTTACCAGCTACTCTGCCTCTTCGCCCTGGCCGCCACGGTGTGGATCTACCGCACGCCGGCGGATTGGTCCGGCGCGATGTTGTTCGGGATCTTCCCTTGGGTCATGGCCGCTAAGGTCTTCACCCTCGGGATGGCCGCCACGGCCTTCTTCGGTTTCTTCCCGCTCTACCTGCCGGAACTCTTCCCGACCCGCGTCCGCGCGACGGGGCAGGGCATTTGCTATAACACCGGTCGTCTGGTGGCCGTGCCGTTCGTGCTGCTCAGCGGTAAACTGGTGGAGAGCCTCGGTGGCTATCAGCAGGCCGCGGCCGCGATCACCCTCGTCTATGCGGTCGGTCTCTTCGTCGCTTTCCTCGGGAAGGAAACCTCCGGTCAGGCGCTGCAGGACTGAACGCCGATGAATCCTCGCGACATCCGCATCCGCGCCGTGCGCTGGCATGCCCTGCCGGTGACCTTGCGCCTGCCGTTGAAGTTCGGCCACGAGACGGTCACGAGCGTCGTCTGCGCCCGGGTGTGCGTGACGGTCGAGAAGGCTGATGGTTCCCGCGCCGAAGGGTGGGGAGAGACTCCGCTCAGCGTCCAGTGGGTCTGGCCTTCGCCGGTCGCTTACGACATCCGCCTGAAGGCCCTGCAGGATTTCTGCGATACGCTCACCGAAGCTTACGCCGCGTTCGCCGCCGCGGGTCATCCGTTGGAGATCGGCCATGACTTCCTCGAGGAGGCCCTGCCCGGCATCCTGCAGAAATTCAACGCAAGCCTGCCGGAGGGTGTCGCCATCCCGACCCTCGCCGCACTGGTCTGCTGCTCGCCCTTCGACCTCGCCTTGCACGACGCCTACGGGATCGCCCATGGCGTGCCGACTTATTCCACCTACTGCGCTCCGTGGATGAATCGCGACCTGTCTGCGTTCATCACGCCGGCCGCGGACGCGAAGGGAGTTTCCTTCGCGGGACGCTATCCGGCCGACTATTTCCGTGCGCCCGTCACGACCAAGCTGCTCGCCTGGCATCTCGTGGGCGGTCTCGATTACCTCACGCTCGCCGAAGCTGGCGCAAACAAGGTCGCTGACGGTTACCCGTCTTCGCTCGACGAGTGGATCAAGACCGACGGACTCAAGGCGCTGAAGGTGAAGCTGCGCGGCAATGACGCGGCCTGGGATTTTGAACGCCTGAAGCGTATCGCCGAGATTGGCCTGCCGCTCGGCGTCGAACTCTTCACCGCCGACTTCAATTGTACGGTCATGGATCCGGCCTACGTGAACGGCGTCCTCGACCGCGTGAAGGCCGAGCTGCCCGATCTTTGGAAGCGTCTCAGTTACGTCGAACAGCCGTTCCCGTATGAACTGGAGGAGCACCTCATCGACGTCCATTCGGTGAGCCAGCGCATGCCGTTGTTCCTCGACGAGAGCGCCCATGACTGGCGCATCGTTCGCCTCGGCCGCCAGCTCGGCTGGACCGGCGTCGCGCTCAAGACCTGCAAGACGCAGACCGGTGCGCTGCTCAGCCTTTGCTGGGCCCGCGCCCATGGTATGCGGCTGATGGTGCAGGACCTGACGAATCCCATGATGGCGCAGATGACGCATGTCCTGCTCGCCGCCCATGCCCCGACCATCGCGGGCGTGGAGACGAATGGGATGCAGTTCTATCCGGCCGCATCCGCGCCTGAAGCCGCGGTCCATCCGGCCCTTTACGCCCGCCGGGACGGACAGGTCGATGGCTCGAGCCTGCGGGGCCCTGGTTTCGGTTATCGCCTGACTGAGATCGTCCGCGAGCTCCCGCCGGCGCGCCGCTCCGCCGGCCGCTGAAGCCAATCGGCTTGCCTGCGGGGGGTAGGGTGGGTTTCTTCGACGGACCCCCATGATCCTCCGCTCGCTCCTCCTCTGCCTGCTCGCGCTCACCGCGTCCGCCGCCGACGCCCCTAAGCGCAAGGTGCTCTTCTTCACCAAGTCCTCGGGATACGAACACGAGGTGATCTCCTGGAAGAAGGGCCAGCCCAGCTTCGCCGAGAAGCAGCTCCTCGAGCTCGGCGCCGCCAACAACATCGAGTTCGTCTTCTCCAAGGACGGCTCGAAGTTCTCCCCTGAGTATCTCGCTCAGTTCGACACGGTGATGTTCTACACCACCGGCGACCTCTGCTCCGAAGGCACCGACAAGAACCCGCCGATGTCTCTGGCCGGCAAGCAGGCGCTCTTCGACTTCGTGAAGTCCGGCAAGGGCTTCGTGGGCACGCACTCCGCGTCCGATACCTTCCATACCGACAACGAGGCCGTGAAGGGCCCCGAGCGTTTCAAGAACCATGGCGATAAGGCCGACGCCTACGTCTGCTTCCTTGGCGCCGAGTTCATCCGCCACGGCAAGCAGCAGGCCGGCGTGAACAAGGTCATCGACAAGACCTTCCCTGGTTTCGAGAAGGTCGGCGACTCGTTCTCCTTCATGGAAGAGTGGTATACCCTCAAGGACTTCCGTCCGGAGATCCACGTCCTGACCACCTTCAATGACCCCGCCCTCGAAGGCGACGACTACAAGCGTCCCGCCTACCCGAACTGCTGGGCCAAGCACGAAGGCAAGGGCCGCGTTTTCTATACCGCCATGGGACACCGCGACGACGTCTGGACGAACCCGACCTTCCAGCAGATCCTGGTCGGCGGCCTCAAGTGGGCCAACGGCGACGTCAAGGCTCCGGACATGTCCGCGAACCTCCTGCAAGTCGCCCCGGGCGCCATGACGAACCAGCCTTACACCCCGACGCCGGCCCCGAAGGCCAAGGCGCCGGCCAAGAAGGCGGACGCCAAGAAGAAGTAAGTCCTCCACGCAGGGCGGGCCGCAAAGCCCGCCTTGCTAATTCCTAGGCGGTTTCAACTGTCTCCCCATGCGCGACGCCCCCGCCGAAGCCACGAAGCTCAGCGAGCTGACGACCCACCAGAAGAAGTCCGGCTTCGCGGCCTGGCTCGGCTGGTTCTTCGACGGCCTTGACCTGCATCTGTATACGCTCGTCGCCACGGTCTTCGTGGCCGAGCTGCTCATGGTCAAGGAGGCCGACCCGGCCGTGCCGCTCTACGGCTCGTGGATCCAGGCGGCGTTCCTGCTCGGCTGGGCCTTGGGAGGCGCCTTCTTCGGCATCATCGGCGACCGGCTCGGCCGTAGCCGTACGTTGGTCCTGACCATCCTGACCTACGCCTTGTTCACAGGGCTTTCGTTCTTCGCGCAGACCTGGTGGCAGCTGATGATCTTCCGCTTCCTCGCCGCCCTCGGCATCGGCGGCGAATGGGCCGTGGGCGCTTCGCTCCTCTCCGAGACCTGGCCGAAGAAGTGGCGCCCTTGGATCGCGGCCGTCCTCCAGTGTGCCGTGAACTTCGGTATCCTCGCCGCGATCGCCGCGGTCTTCCTGTTGCAGCAGATCCCTGGCTACCAGCCGCGCTGGGTCTTCCTCATCGGCGTCCTGCCGGCTTTCGTGACGCTCTGGATCCGCAAGGAAGTGCCCGAGACCGAGGAGTGGTCCGCGGAGAAGGGCAAGCAGGCCGCGCCTTCGATGGGCGGGTTGTTCGGCGCCCACATCCGACGCACGACTTTCATCGCCTCCTTGCTCTGCGCGATCTCGCTGACCGGCCACTGGTGCTTCATGTTCTGGCAGCAGGCCTTCATCCGTAATCATCCGGAGGTCGTCGCCCGTTCCCTCGACAAGGCCTCGGTCGTCTCCACCGCGCTCTTCTGCGTGATCGCTGCTTCGGTGCTCGGCAACTTCGCCTCCGGTTGGGCCGCCCAGCGTTTCGGCTATCGTCGCGCCTTGGCCGGTTTCTTCGGCGCCTACTTCATCTTGATGGGACTGACTTTTATTCCGTTCGTGACCAACCTGCCGTTCCTGCCTCCGTGGAGCCTCGCCGCTACCTACGGACTCTACGCCGCGGTGGGTTTCTGTCAGGGCGTCTTCGGCCTCTTCACGATGGCCTTGCCGCCGCTGTTCCCGACGCTGCTCCGCACGACCGGCGCCGGCTTCAGTTATAATATCGGCCGCGTCTTCGCCGCCGCGGGCACGGTGTTCTTCGGCATCTTCGCGAAGCCGGCTGATTTCAGTTCGGTGCTGCTCTACGCTTCGTTCCTGTTCCTGCCGGCCGCCATCCTGGCGATGTGGCTCCCGCTCGAAGAGGCTACTTCCTGAGTCCGCCGAGGCCGGCGATCGCCTTGAATTCGGGGGCGGTCACCGGGGTCACGGAGAGACGGTTGCCGGGGCGGAGGATGAGCATCTCCTTGAGCGCCGCGCATTCGCGGAGGTCGGGGAGGCTGACGAGCCTTTTGAATCCTTGATGGAAGGACACCTCGATGCAGCTCCAGCGCGGCTTATCCTTGGTCGACTTCGCGTCGTAGTAATCCGACTTGGCGTCGAACTGCGTGGGGTCATCGAAGGCTTCTTTAGAGACCTTGGCTACGCCGACGATGCCGGGGTCGTCGCAGTTCGAATGGTAGAAGAGCACGAGGTCGCCGACCTTCGCCGCGCGCATGAAGTTGCGGGCCTGGTAATTGCGCACGCCGGTCCAAGGTTCCTTGCCCTTGCGTTCGAGTTCCTGGAAGGAGAACTCATCGGGTTCGGACTTCATCAGCCAGTGGTGCATGCGGCCAACGTGCAGGGCAGGGCGGCTTTTTCAAGGCAGGGCTGAGGTCTTGCCCTTTCCTGCGCGGCCCGCCTAATCGCCGCGTGCGCCTGCTGGACTCCCATTGTCACCCGGAATATGCTCTCAAGGCCGGCCGTCTCGCCGCGTGGGTGCAGGAGTGCCGCGCCGCCGGCGTCGAGGGCGTCGTGGCCATAGGCACGGACCTCAAGGACTGGTCGGAATACCGCGACCTGGCCTCCGCGCAACCGGACTTCTTCCGTCACACGGTCGGACTCCATCCCTGCCACGTCGAAGAGGGTTGGGAAGACATCGTGGCCGCGATCTCGCCGTATTTCGCCGACCGCACCCACCCGGCCGCGCTCGGGGAGATCGGCTTGGATTATTTCCGCCTCCCGGCTGACGTCGCCGAAGCCGAACAGCTCAAGGCTTGGCAGCAGGAGGCCTTCCGCCGGCAGCTGTCGCTGGCCTATCAGTTCGATTGCCCGGTGGTGATCCATTCCCGCCATGCGTTCGACGACTGCGTGCGCCTCATCGACGCCAGCGGCGTGGACTGGCGCAAGGTCGTCTTCCATTGTTTCGTCGAGGGGCCGGAACAGGTCCGGCAGATCAACCAGCGCGGCGGACGGGCTTCGTTCACCGGCATCATCACCTACGCCAAGTCCGAGGAGATCCGGCAGGCGCTCAAAGCGCAGGGGCTGGCCCGGCTCATGCTCGAGACCGACGCCCCTTACCTCGCCCCACAGTCCGTCCGCGGTAAGGAAAATACGCCGGCTTACCTGCCGGAGATCTGCGCCAAGGCGGCGGAGCTGCTGGGGCTGCCGGCGGACGAGGTGGCCGAGGTCGCGACGCGCAATGCCCGCGAGTTCTTCGGGTTCGCCGGGGACTGACACCACATTGTCACGGAGCCGACCCCCGGTGTTCGCACATCCGTGGCATCATCGCCATGGATGTCACCTTCGCCCGCTCCCAACAACACCGACATACTCAAGGCTCAGCTCGGTCCGCTCGCCTGGGCGGAACCGGTCCTTGACCGCTTCTTCAAGGTGCGGGCCTTCGACGCCTTCCTAGAACGCATCCATGCGGCCGGACGCCCGGATTTCTTCACTTCGGCGATGGAGCAGGCTGGTCTGAGCAATGCTTGGAGCGACCAATGCCTCGCGCGCATCCCTAAGTCCGGCCCGCTCGTGGTGGTCGCCAATCATCCGCACGGACTCGCCGACGGCCTGGTCGCGATGGACTTCCTCCTGCGCGCCCGCCCTGATGCGCTCGTCGTCGGGAACCGGTGGCTCAGCCAGATTCCGGGCATCCGCCCCTGGCTTATCGAGGTCAATCCCTTCAGTCCCGACGGTTCGGATCCGGGTAATATCGCCGGCACGCGCCGGATCTTGGCGCACCTGCGCGCGGGAGGCTGCATTCTGACTTTCCCTTCCGGCGAAGTCTCCAGCCTCCGTCTGAAGTCCCGACGCGTGGACGATCCGGTCTGGTCGCCGCAGGTGGTGCGCATGGCCCGTAAGGTCGGCGCTTCGTTGGTGCCGCTGCGGATCGAAGGCCGTAACTCGGGTCTCTTCCAGTCGCTCGGCCTCGTGCATCCGCGCCTCCGCACGATGCTGCTCCTTCGCGAGTTCCTCCATCATCATGGCAAGGTCATCCGCCTCCGCACCGCCAATCCGGTGACGCCGACGCAACTGGCTGACCATCCGGACGACGAGGAGGCCACGAGCTTCCTTCGCCTGCGCTGCGAGCTGCTGGCCAGCCGAGGGTCGCAGGAGAAAATCGCTTCCGTTAAGCCGGCCGCGCCTCAGGCCCCCATCATCCCCCCGGTGAATCCTTCGCTCCTCCGGGCCGAACTGCAGAGCCTGCCGCCCGAGGACCTCTTGCTGACCAGCGGAGACTTCAAGGTCTACCGCTTCCTCGGCAAGGACCTGCCGCACACCCTTCGTGAGATCGGTCGGCTCCGGGAGACGACTTTCCGCTCGGTCTCAGAGGGCACCGGTCTCGACTGCGATTTGGATGCCTTCGACGCCTGGTATGACCAGATGGTCCTTTGGGACGACAAGGCCTCGGCGATCGTCGGCGGCTACCGTCTCGGCCCGACGGACCGCATCCTGCCGCTGCAGGGTAAGCATGGCCTCTACACCTCGACGCTCTTCGAGTTCAAGGGCGACTTCTTCCGTCGCATGGATCCCGCCCTCGAGATGGGCCGCTCGTTCATCCGGCAGGAATATCAGCGTAAGCCCACCAGCCTGCCGCTGCTCTGGCGGGGTATCGGGCGCTATGTCGTGCGTTTCCCGAAGTATCACCTGCTGTTCGGCCCGGTGAGCATCAATCCGGAGTATGGTCAGGCTTCGAAGGAACTCATCCTGTCGTATCTGAAGAACAACCGTTCCGCGGACGACCTCCTGCCGCTGGTCCGCGCGAAGAATCCGCCGCGTTCGATGAGCCTGCATGACGCTGATCTCGACGTCCTGCAGCGTTGCGCCTTCGACCTCGAGCATGTCTCGAGCCTTGTCAGCGACCTCGAACCCGACGCCAAGGCCGTGCCGGTGCTGTTGAAGCATTATCTCAAGCTCAACGGACGCCTCATCGCGTTCAACGTCGACGAAGGCTTCGGCGGCTGCCTGGATGGACTCATCGTCGTAGACCTGACGCAGACCGACCCTAAGTTACTGTCGGCCTACATGGGCGACGAGGGCGCGCGGCAGTTCTTGGAATACCACGACTTCGACGGCACCAAGGCTCGGGCATGAAAAAGGGCGGACCTGCTGGTCCGCCCTGATCGGTCGATGGCGCGAGGCTCAGGCCTTGGCCAGCGCCTGCTCGAGGTCGGCGATGATGTCCTCGATGTCCTCGATGCCCACGGAGAGGCGGACGTAGTCGTCCGTCACGCCGGCGCTGTCACGCTCCGCGGCGGTGAGCTGCGAGTGCGTCGTGGAGGCCGGGTGGATCGCCAGCGAACGGGCGTCGCCGATGTTGGCGACGTGGCTGTGGAGCTGCAGGGAATTGATGAACCTGCTGCCGCCTTCGAAGCCCGACTTGAGGCCGAAGCCGACCAGCGCGCCGTAGCCATTGGTGAGGTATTTCTTGGCGAGGTCGTGGTATTTCGAGGACTTCAGTCCCGGATAGTTGGTCCACTTCACCTTGGGGTGCGCTTCCAGATACTGGGCGACCTTGAGGGCGTTGGCGCAATGGCGCTCCATGCGCAGGTGCAGGGTCTCGAGGCCTTGCAGGAGGAGGAAGGAGTTGAAGGGCGAGAGGCAGCTGCCGACGTCGCGGAGGAACTGCAGGCGCATCTTCATGATGAACGCGATATTGGCGCCGCCGGCCGGGGCGAAGGCCTTGAAGGCTTCCCAGTGCGGGAGGCCGTGGTAGGACATGTCGGGTTCGGTGAAGCCGGGGAACTTGCCGTTGCCCCAATTGAAATTACCGCCGTCGACGACGATGCCGCCGATGGAAGTGCCGTGGCCGCCGATGTGCTTGGTGGCCGAGTGGACGACGATATTGGCGCCGTGTTCGAACGGGCGGTTCAGGTAGGGCGAGAGCGCGGTGTTGTCGACGATCAGCGGCACGCCGACTTCCCGGGCGATCTTGGCCACTTCGGCGAAGGGCAGGATGTTGAGGCGCGGGTTGCCGAGGCCTTCGCCATAGAAGGCCTTGGTGTTCGCCTTCACGGCCTTGCGGAAGTTCTCGGGATCGTCGCCGTCGACGAAGGAGACCTCAATGCCGAGCTTCGGCAGGGTGTAGTGGAAGAGATTGTAGGTGCCGCCGTAAAGCTGGGCCACGGAGACGATATGGTCACCGGCGCCGGCGATGTTCAGGATCGACGCGGTGATGGCGGCCTGGCCGGAAGAGTGGGCGAGCGCGCCGGAGCCGCCTTCGAGGGCCGCGAGGCGCTGCTCGAGGACATCCGTCGTCGGGTTCATGATGCGGGTGTAGATATTACCGAGCTCCTTCAGGCCGAAAAGATTCGCGGCATGCTCCGTATCGCGGAACTGGTAGCTGGTGGTCTGATAGATCGGGACCGCGCGCGAACCGGTGGTCGGGTCGGGCTTCTGGCCGGCGTGCAGGGATTTAGTGCCTAGTTTCATGGTGGGGAGGGTGTGCATAGGTTATCTCCGTTCAGGGCTGCTGAAACAAGCCGGAAGCCGTTTTATGACCTTGTCCGTGGGCGGGCCGGCGGGAAAATACCCGCATGCGCTTCGTCGTGCCCCTGATGTTGCTCCCTGTCGCCGCCTTGGCCGCCGAATGGCGTGAGGTCTGGCGCGATGACTTCGAGGGCAAGGAGCTCGATTGGTCGAAGTGGTCGGTCGAGGAGAACGGCCACGGCGGCGGCAACGGCGAGCTGCAGTATTACCTCGATCGTCCGCAGAATCTCCGCGTCGAGGGCGGGCATCTGATCATCGAGGCGCGCAAAGAGAAGCTGAACATGGCCGGCGTGCTCAAGGATTACTCCTCCGCGCGGATCCGCACCAAGCGGCGCGCCGACTGGCTCTACGGACGTTTCGAGATGTCGGCCCAGCTGCCGGCAGGGAAGGGGCTGTGGCCGGCTTTCTGGATGCTGCCCTCCGAGGAGAAATACGGAGGCTGGGCCGCCAGCGGGGAGATCGACATCATGGAGTTCAAGGGGCACGAGCCCGACCAGGTCCACGGTACGCTCCACTACGGGGCGCCTTGGCCGAAGAATATTTATAAGGGCAAGCCCTACCGCCTGCCGAAGGGCGACTTCACCGACGGCTTCCACGTCTTCGCCCTCGAATGGGAGCGGGACGCCTTCCGCTGGTATGTCGACGGCGTCCAGGTCCAGGAGCAGAAGGAATGGAGCTCCGTAGGCGGGCCTTTCCCGGCCCCGTTCGACCACCGGTATTTCCTCGTACTAAACTTAGCCGTCGGCGGCGGCTTCGGCGGCCCGGTGGGGTCTGACACCCGTTTCCCCGCGCAGTTCAAGGTGGATTACGTCCGCGTGCTGCAGCGGTAGGCGGCGTAGTTCCGTCTCGCCCAGCGGGGGCAAGGTTCGCTAAGTCATCGGCCTATGCCCGTGTTCCTGCATGACACCATGTCCCGCGAGAAGCGCCCGTTGCTCCCGAAGCCCGGCCGCGACCTCTATGGCATGTATTGCTGCGGCCCCACGGTCTACGGCCCGGCCCACATCGGCAACTTCCGCACCTTCACCGTGCAGGACGTCCTGCGCCGCACCCTTGAGGTCGCCGGCCTGAAGGTGAAGCACGTCCGCAACATCACGGACGTCGACGACAAGACCATCCGCGGCGCCCAGGCCTCCGGCCAGACGCTCGGAGCCTTCACCAAGACCTGGACCGACAAGTTCCACGCCGACTGCAAGGCCCTCGGCCTCCTGCCTCCGCACGTGGAGCCCAGCGCGGTCGAACACATCCCGCAGCAGGTCGCGATGATCAAGGCCCTCGTCGACCGCGGCCATGCCTACGTCGCCAAGGATGGCTCCGTCTACTTCAAGGTCTGCACCTGCGCCGACTACGGCAAGCTGAACCACATCGATTTCTCGAAGCTCGAGACCCAGTCCGAGAACTCCGCCGGCGAGGCCAACGACGCCGACGAATATGAACGCGAGTCGGCCTCCGACTTCGCGCTCTGGAAGTCCCGTAAGCCCGAGGATGGCGCCAACTTCTGGCCGTCCCCCTGGGGTGAAGGCCGTCCCGGCTGGCACATCGAGTGCTCGGCCATGTCGCTCGCGCACCTCGGCGCCACGTTCGATCTGCACGGCGGCGGCATCGACCTCTGCTTCCCGCACCACGAGAATGAGATCGCCCAGTCCGAATGCGCCACCGGCGTGAAGGGCTTCGCCGCCCACTGGTTCCATAGCGCCCACCTGATGGTCGAGGGTGAGAAGATGTCCAAGAGCAAGGGCAACCTCTACACGCTCGATGAACTCGTCGCCAAAGGCTTCTCGCCGATGGAGGTCCGCTACACGCTGATCTCCGGTCACTACCGCAGCTCGCTCAACTTCACCATGAAGGGCGTCGACGATTCCCGCTCGGCCCTCGCCAAACTCGAGCGCGGCGCCGACCGTCTGCTCGCCGCCGCCGGTTTCACCCGCGCCGAATTCGCCGCGCCTTCCGCGCAGGAAGTCCAGACCTCGTGGGGCCGCTTCGCCAAGGCCTGGGAAGTCCTGCAGGATGATCTGAACATCCCGGGCTGCCTCGGTCAGGTCTTCACCGTGCTCGCCGAGAAGGATGAGCCGACGGCCGAACAGGCCCGTCAGGATGTCTCCGGTCTCGCCAAGATCCTCTTCGCCCTCGGACTTCAGTTGTTCGCCGCCAAGGCGGAGGTCGCCATTCCGGCCGAGGTCGCCGAACTGGGCGCCCGTCGCTGGGCCGCCAAGCAGTCCAAGGATTTCGCCGCCGCCGACCAGCTCCGCAAGGACCTGTCCGCGCTCGGTTGGACGATGCTCGACCGCAAGGACGGCTACGATCTGAAGAAGGCCTGAAGGGCGGGGCGGCTTGCTCCGTCCTTGCCCTCCGCCTCGGGAACCCCTAGCGAGTGGGGTCTTCCGCCATGTCTTCCCGTCCGCAGATGTCTCCCCTCGAGGAGATCCGTCACTCCGCCGCCCACATGCTGGGCGCCGCCGTGCTCCGCCTGTTCCCCCAGGCCCAGCTGGACATCGGACCGCCCACCGACAACGGCTTCTACTACGACTTCGACCTCGACCACACCTTCACGGCCGAGGACCTGGTGAAGATCGAGGAGGAGATGCGCCGCATCTCCAAGGAGAACCAGAAGTTCGAGCGCTTCGAGTGCACCCGCGAGGAAGCCGAGAAACTGATCCTTGAGCGCGGCCAGAACGCCTACAAGGTCGGCCGTCTCGGCGACATCCCCGCCGGCGAGACCATCTCTTTTTATAAGAACGGCGAGTTCGTCGACCTCTGCGCCGGCACCCACGTCCGCTACACCTCCCAGGTGAAGGCGTTCAAGCTCCTCCACATCGCCGGCGCCTACCATCGCGGCGACGAGAAGAACAAGCAGCTCCAACGTATCTACGGCACCGCTTACGCGACCAAGGACGAACTCGAGCAGGCCATGGCCCGCGCCGAGGAAGCCAAGAAGCGCGACCACCGCAAGCTGGGCAAGGAGCTGAAGCTCTTCCATATCGACGAAAAGGTCGGCCAGGGCCTCATCCTCTGGACGCCTAACGGCGCCGTCGTCCGTCAGGAACTCCAGAACTTCATCTCCGAGCGCCTCTTCCAGACCGGCTACAAGCAGGTCTTCACGCCGCACATCGGCAATCTCGACCTCTATCGCACCTCGGGTCACTTCCCGTATTACAAGGACGCCCAGTTCCCCCCGCTCGTCGAGCGCGAGGCCATGGAGATGCTCGCCAAGGAAGGCTGCGGTTGCGGCGAACTGACCAACCGCCTGGCCGACGGCACCGTGCAGGGCTTCCTGCTGAAGCCGATGAACTGCCCGCATCACATCCGCATCTACGCTTCGCAGCCGCATTCTTACCGCGATCTTCCGGTGCGCCTCGCCGAGTTCGGCACGGTCTATCGCTGGGAGCAGTCCGGTGAACTCAGCGGCATGACCCGCGTCCGTGGCTTCACCCAGGACGACGCCCACCTCTTCTGCACCGAGGACCAGGTCCTGCCGGAAGTCCTCGGCTGCCTCGAGCTCGTCAAGATCGTCCTCAAGACGCTCGGCCTCAACGATTATCGCGTGCGCGTCGGCCTCCGTAATCCCGACTCCGCCAAGTATACCGGTACCGCCGAGAACTGGGATAAGGCCGAAGCCGCCTGCCGGAGCGCCGCCGCCACCCTCGGCGTCGCCTTCTCCGAGGAGCCAGGCGAAGCCGCCTTCTACGGCCCGAAGATCGACTTCGTCGTCAAGGACGTCATCGGCCGCGAATGGCAGCTCGGCACCGTGCAGGTCGACTTCAACCTGCCCGAGCGCTTCGACCTCACCTACAACGGCGCCGACAACAAGCCGCACCGTCCGGTGATGATCCACCGCGCTCCCTTCGGTTCGATGGAGCGCTTCGTCGGCATCCTGATCGAGCACTTCGCCGGCGACTTCCCGACCTGGCTCTCGCCCGAGCAGGTGCGCCTTATCCCCCTCAACGACGACCTCAACGCCGATTGCGAAGCCATGGCCGAAGTCCTCAAGGCCGCCAAGATCCGCTGCAGCGTCGATGGTTCGTCCGATAAGCTCGGCGCCAAGATCCGCCGCGCCGAGATGTCCAAGGTCCCGCACATGCTCGTCGTGGGCGCCAAGGAGAAGGAAGCCGGCGTCGTCAACGTCCGCTCCCGCGCCGACAAGTCCTTCGAAGGTAACCGCACCTTGGCCGAGTTCATCGCCCTGGTGTCGGCCGAAATCGCCGAACGTCGCCTCAAGGCGCACGTCCCGACGGCTCCCGCCGCTCCGGCCGCCCCGCAGGCCTGACCGTCACGTGGTTTTCACGGACTCCCCGGGGAACTGAGGTTGCCCGGAGGGGTCCTTTGAGCCTATACCCAAGCCATGAGCCAGCCCCGTTCCTCCTCGCGTCGTGACTTCCTCAAGTTCGCCGGTCTCGGCAGTCTCGTCTTCGGCGCCGGCTCGGCGCGGGCCCTCGGCGCCGAAGGGCGCGAGGCTTCGGCCAACTCCGCCAAGCGTCAGGCCAAGAACGTCATCTTCATGGTGTCCGACGGTATGTGCTTCTCGGTGCTCACCGCCGCGCAGACCTACCTGACCCGTACGGAGAAGCGCACGTCGAACTGGATGAAGATGTATGCCGAGCGCCCGGTCGTCCGCTCTCTTGCCGAGACCGATTCCGCCAGCGGCATCGTGACCGACTCCGCCGCCGCGGCCAGCTGCTGGGGCATCGGTGAGCGTATCGATAACGGAGTCTTGAATATCACCCAGGACGGCCGCAAGCCCGTCACGCTCGTGCAGAAGATGAACGCGGCCAAGAAGCGCTGCGGCCTTGTCACCACCGCCACCGCGACGCATGCCACCCCGGCCGGCTTCGCCGTCACGGTGGCCAAGCGCTCCGACCAGAAGGCCGTCGCCGCCCAGTATCTCGAACGCGGCGTGGATGTCGTCCTCGGCGGGGGCACCCAGTATTTCAATGAAGATCTGCAGGCCGCCTACCGTAAGGCCGGCTATGGCATCGCCCTCGACCGCGACCAGCTCCTGGCCGATGCCGGCAAGGCTCCTTTGCTCGGCCTGTTCAGCAAGAGCCACATCCCGTTCGAGATCGACCGACTGAATTCCGCCGAACTCAAGGCCTCGACGCCGACCCTCGCCGAGATGACCAAGGTCGCCTTGCAGCGCCTCAGCTCCGCCCCGGAAGGATTCTTCCTGATGGTCGAAGGCGGTCGTATCGACCACGCCGCCCACGGCAATGACGGCGCCGCCGCCATCCGCGAGCAGGTCGCGTTTGACGAGGCCATCGCGACGGTCCTCGCCTTCGTGGATAAGAACCCGGACACCTTGCTGATCGTCACCACCGACCACGGCACCGGCGGCTTCAACGTGAACGGCCTCGGCAACGAGGATTTCATCTCCACGGCTCCTTCCTACTCCGAATCCTCCCCGGCCTTCGATCGGATGACGGCTTTCACCTCCTCGCTCGAACTGCTTGCTACCAAGACCAAGGGCAAGGCCGCCAAGGATTTCGTCGGCGCCGCCGAGCAGGCGACCGGCCTCAAGTTCTCGGCCGAGGACCGGGCCAAGATTACTTCGACTAAGACGCTCTCAGCGGCCCTGATGAAGTATACCTCGATCGGCTGGACCAGTAACAACCACACCGGCGAGATGGTGGAGTTCTGCTCGATCGGACCGGGCTCGCAGCTCTTCACGCCGCACCTGCGTAATGACCAGGTGCATGCGAAGATCCTGCAGGCGACGGGCGTCGCCTGAGGTCGGCAGACATGGCCAACAAAAAGGGCGTCCTTGCGGACGCCCTTCGTCGTGCTCGGCCAGGCGGCTCAGAGCTTCTGGTACTTCACACCGCAGCCGTAGGGCTTGGTGCTGGTGACTTCGGGGGCCTTGCCTTCCTTCACGGCCTTGACGGCGGCGAGGACGTAGTTGTTGGCCTTCTCGATGTCAGCGGACTTGGCGGAGGAGATGCTGTCGATCGCGCCCTTGTAGACGAGGGTGCCCTTGCCATCGATGACGAAGCAGTGCGGGGTCACCTTGGCGTCATAGGCGCGGCCGATGCTCTGGTTGGCGTCCTGGACGACGGTGCCGGGGTAGTAGGTGGCGGATTCGAGCTTGTGGCCGCCGGTGTTGATGACGAGCCAGACGGCGCCGGAGGCGACGACTTCCTTCTGGAATTCCTGCATCTTGCCGCCGTCATAGAACTTCTTCACGAAGGGGCAGCCGGGGTTATACCATTCAAGGACGACAGTCTTGCCCTTGAAGTCGGCGAGGCTGACGGTCTTGCCGTCGAGGGTCTTGCCGGTGAAGTCAGGAGCAGGCTGGCCGACTTCCGGAGCCGCGAAGGAAGCGACGGCCATGAGGCAGGCGAGGAGGGTGGGGAGGATACGCATGGTGTGGAGGGTAGGACGGTATGTGTAGGGGTTGGTTCAGACTTTTCAACCCCTTCGCGGGCGGGAGGTTCTATAAATCTGCTCAATCCTCTCGTTTTTACATGGTTTTGACTCATGGGTTGCCAAATTGACCGAAAACCCCGAATTAATCCTCAGTATGGCTGACGCCCGCTCCATCGCCTTGGTCTGCGCCAATGAAGTTTCCCTCTGGGCGGAGCTGCAGGCCCGCGCGTCCTTCGTCGCTCAGGCCGAACCGGCCCTGGCGCCGATGCTCCATCGCTACGTCCTCGACCGTTCCGGTTTCGGCGAAGGTATCATTCAACGTCTGGCTGAACGCATTACGCCGACTGGGCAGGATCTGCCCGTCGTCCTCCGCGTGCTCGGCGAAGCCGTCGCGTCCGACCGCGAAGTGCTCTCGCAGATGCGCGCGGACATCCGCGCCACCCTCGAACGTGACCCGGCGACCGAGCACGCGCTCATCCCGTATCTTTGGTATAAGGGCTTCCACGCCATCTCGACGCATCGTCTGGCGCACGCGCTCTGGAAGGCCGGCCGGAAGGAGCTTGCCACGCACCTGCAGTCGCTCGTCTCCGAGCACCTCGCCGTCGATATCCATCCCGCGGCCCGCTTCGGCGTCGGCATCCTGCTCGACCACGCCACCGGCTTCGTCGCCGGCGAGACCAGCGTCGTCGCCGACAACGTCTCCTTCCTCCACGAGGTCACCCTGGGTGGCACCGGCAAGGCCCGTGGCGACCGTCACCCGAAGATCCGTTCGGGCGTGCTCATCGGCGCCGGGGCGAAGATCCTCGGTAACATCACCATCGGCGAAGGCGCCAAGATCGGCGCCGGCTCCGTCGTCCTCAAGGACGTCGCCGCCCATACCAGCGTGGCCGGCGTGCCCGCCGTCGTGATCGGCCAGACCACCGTCGACGCTCCGGCGCTCGACATGGATCACTCGCTCTAGGCCATGCCTCACTCCCGGCCAGCGCAGGAACGTCCCGGCGACGCCCGCGTCCTGGACTGCCTCTACCGCGTCGGCGCGTTCGTCAACGCCACCGAAGATCCGCGCGAGGCCCTTGATTTCATTCTGGAGGAGATCGTCCGCACGCTCAGCGCTTCCAGCGCGTCCATCGCGCTCGTCGAGCCCGCCACGGGGTCTCTCCGTATCGAGGTCAGCAACGGCCTCGACGCTGATTCCGCCGGAAAGATCATCGAGCAAGGGCAGGGTATCACCGGCTGGGTCGCCCTCTACGCCAAGCCGCAGCGGATCCCCGACGTCTCGAAGGATCCGCGCTACGTCGAGATCCGCAAGGGCATCCGTTCCGAACTGGCCGTCCCGATGGAGCTGATGGGGAACGTGATCGGCGTCGTGAACTGCGATTCCGACCGGCTCGACGCGTTCTCCGAGCAGGACGTCGCCTTCCTCTCCCTGCTTACCAACGAAGCTTCGAAGGCCGTCGGTCGTATCTGGCTGCTCCGCCAGCTCCGCTCCAAGGCCGCCCAGCTGGAAGCGCTCGTGCGTGCCGCCCAGGGGCTCGCCCGGGAACGTGACGAGCCCGGTATCTCGCTGGACCTGGCCCGGCATACGCGCGCCCTCCTCGGGACTCGCGCCTGCGCTTATTACAACCTGGTCGAAGACGAACTGCACCTGCGCAGCGTCGACGGCGACCTCGGCGCCTCGGCCCTCGCCCCGGGCATCGCGCTCAACCGGACCTCCCTTGGAACGGTGGTCACCCGCGGACGCTCGGTCGTGGTGCCCCTCGCCGGCAAGACCGAGGAGCATCTCTTCACCCGTCTCTCCGAACCGGTGGCCTCTTCTTCGTTGCTCGCCGTGCCGGTGCGCTACGAAGACGACACTTTCGGCGTCCTCCTCTGCGTGGCGATGGGGGCCTACCGTTTCTCCGATGACGACAAGCATCTCGTCGCGGCGCTCTCTTCGTTCGGCGCCTCTTCGATCCAGAACGCCCGGCTCTACGCCAAGGTCTTCACCGTCGAAGAAGGCCTGCGTCGCAGCGAGCGCCTGACGGCCCTAGGGCTGCTTTCGGCCGAGGTCGCGCACGAGATCCGGAACCCGCTCACGGTGATGAAGCTGCTTTCGGATACCCTTTCCCAAGGCATGGCCGCCGACGATCCGAAGATGGAGGACCTCGGCGTCATGCGGGAGAAGATCGCCCATATGGAAGGCGTGGTCTCGCGCGTGCTCGGCATGAGCAAGGCCCAGTCGGGCGCTTTCCGCGAACTCGACCTCCGTCAGGCGGCCGATAACGCCTCCTTGCTGCTGCGACTCAAGCTTCAGCAGCTCGGCGTGAGGGTAGAGATCGAGTGCGCGGAAGCCCTGCCGCTCGTCGAAGGCAATCCTGGGCAGATCCAGCAGATCTTCCTGAATCTCATGATGAACGGCGTGCAGGCCATGATCGGCGGTGGTACGCTCACCCTGCGCCTCGGCGTCGAGCCGGGTCAGCAGGGCGATGTCGTCTCGGTGCGCATCACCGACACCGGCTCGGGCATCCCGCCCAAGATCCTGCCGAAGATCTTCGAATCTTTCTTCACCAGCCGCGAAGACGGCACCGGACTCGGCCTCGCCATCGTGAAGCGCATCCTGCGCGACCATCGCGGTGACATCGTCGTCGAGTCGACCGCCCCGGGCGGGACCACCTTCAAGTTCTGGGTGCCGGCGTTGAAGTAAGCAGGCGCTTCGCCGCCGTCCAGACGACGGGGATGAAGGAGACGACGATCACGATCAGGATCACCTTGTGCAGCTGGTCCGCGAGCGGCGTGCCGCCCAAGTAGTGGCCGAGCCAGACCAACGAATTGATCCAGAGGATGCCGCCGAGGATGTTCCAGCGCAGGAAGCGCGTGGGGGCCATCTCACCCATGCCGGCGGCGAAGGGCACGAAGGTGCGCATCAGCGGCACGAAACGGGCGAGGACGATGGCGAGCGGGCCTTTCTCGGCGAAATAGTCGCGGGCCGCTTGGAGGTGGCGGCGTTTATACCACCAGCTGTCGGGCTTCGTCTCCATGGTCTGTCCGTATTTCCGTCCCAGCAGATAGCCGGTCTGGTCGCCGATGACGGAGGCGACGGTCAGCGCCGCGGTGAGTTCCCAAGGGCTGAAATAGGCCGGGCGGTCGCCGTTGGCGACCGAGAGCACGCCGGCGGTGACGAGCAGGGAGTCTCCGGGGAGGAAGAAGCCGGCGAGCAGGCCGGTCTCGGCGAAGATGATCAGGCACATCAGGCTGATGCCGCCGACTTCGATGGTCTGCCGCAGTCCTTCGGCGGTGTGCAGGTGCGACCAGAAAGTGCTCAGCCAGGATTCCATGCCGTGGAGTAGGACGGAAGCGGTGGATTGGCAATCACCCTTGAACGCCGGAGGCTTTCCCATCACGTTGCTTTTGTCGCATGTCGCCCGAATACGAAGCTTCCGCCATCCTGCTCCGCCGCGCCGCGCTCCAGCACGGGTTGGCCGGGCAGGCCGCTCTGGAAGGAGAGTTCGTCCCGCGCGCCAAGGTCTTCCTGGCCGAAGCCCGGGAACTTCAGCTGGCGGCCCATCGCACTGGCGTCCGGGGCGGCGAAGTCGCCCGGCTGCGTTCCGATGCCATCGACATCCTGATCGACGCCTTGTTCCTGCGAGCCGGACCGGCCGCGGCCACGCTCAGTCTGGTCGCCACGGGCGGTTATGGCCGCGCGGAACTTTGTCCGCTCAGTGATATCGACCTGCTGGTGCTCGTGCCGCGTCATTCCGCGGCGACCAAGGCCCTCGTCGAAGCGATCCTCTATCCGCTCTGGGATCTCGGCCTGAAGGTCGGCCAGTCGGTCCGGACCGTCACCGAGTCGACCAACTACGCCAAGGATGACCTGCATCTGCACGTGGCCTTGCTCGAGACGCGTCATCTGTGCGGCTCGGCCGAACTCTACGCCACGCTCGAGGCCAAGACGGCCGCCCTGCTCTCGGGGCAGGCGTGGAAGCCTTTCGCCCGGGAGATCGTCGAGTCGCAGCGCAAGCGCCGCGAGAAGGCCGGCGGCAGCGCTTACCTTCAGGAGCCGGACCTCAAGAACGGTGTCGGGGCCCTGCGCGACGTACAGGGCTGCGTCTGGATCGCGCGTACGGCCCGCAATGGCGTCGGTCCCGCCGGTCTCGCTGCCTCCGGCTTCCTGCCGGCCGTCGACCTGCAGAAGTTCGAAGAGGCCAAGCAGGTCCTGCTCCGGCTGCGCTGCGAGTTGCATTTCCAGGTCACGCGTCCGACCGAACAGCTTTCCCTGGAGCGTCAGGACACCATGTCGGCCGCCCTGGGTTTCACCGGTACGCTCACGGAGCGCATCGGGGGGATGATGGGCCAGTATTTCGACGCCGCCGACCATGTGCGCCGTTGCGCCGAGATCGTCGAAGGCGCCGTGATGGGCGAGCCGGAGCCGGAAGGGTGGGGCGCTCCGTTCATCATGGACGGCCTGCGCGTCGTCCCCGGCGGTACCGTCACCGCCGAGCATCGCCTGCTCTTCGAGGAAGACCCCGGTCGCTTGGTCCGGTTATTCCGGATCTGCCAGATCCACGAAGCCCGCCCGGATCGAGCGCTCTCTCTGCTCGTCCGCGAACGCGCCCACCTGCTCACGCCCGAAGTCGCCCTGTCGGAGGAGTCCTGCAGCGCCCTGCGTGCGATGCTGACCGAAGGCGGGCGCGTGTATGCCACGCTCAACGCCCTGCGCGAGCACGGCCTTCTTTATCGGCTCGTCCCGGAGTTCGCCGGCCTGCACTGCCTGGTGCAGTTCGAATTCTACCATCGCTGGACGGCCGACGTGCATACCTTGCGCTGCTTGCGTGAGCTCGACCGCATCTACGCCGGCGAGTCGCTGGTGGAGCAGAAATACCGCGAAGTCGTGCTGGGTTCCGAGGCGCCTTCGCTGCTCTACGCCATCCTGTTCCTGCACGACATCGCCAAGTCCGGTGGGATCGAAGGCCATGCCGAACGCGGCGTGCCGATCGCCGACCGCATCCTCGAGCGCCTCGGCTTCGACGCGCGCGAGCGCGAGATCGCGTCCGGCGTCATCCGTCATCACCTCGTGATGGGCCTCTACTGGCAGCGCCATGACATCGACGATCCCGCGAACATCGAGCGGTTCGCGCGGCTGATGGGCGACGAGCAGGTCCTGCGCAGTCTCTTCGTCCATACGCGATGCGACGCGCGCGCCACGTCGCCCGACCTCTGGACTGACTTCAAGGACGGCCAGCACTGGTCGCTCTACCGCCGCACGCTGGCCCGCCTGGCCGACGCCATCGACGACGATCATGCCGTCGCCGCCGAGAAGCTGCGCGCCGCGACCACCGCCTTGCTCGGAGCGGACGTGCCCGAGGATGAGGTCGAGGCGCACTTCACCACGATGCCTCCGGGCTATTACCTGCACGCCGCCCCCGAGGACGCCGCGCACCATCTCCGGATGATCCATCGCCTGATCGCCTCGGTGTCCGCGGCTGAGCCGGACGAGTCCTTGCGCCCGATCGTCGAGTGGCATGACGACGCCGGTTCGGGCCAGTCGCTGGTGACCGTCGTGACCTGGGATCGCGCCGGTCTCTTCAGCCGCATGGCGGGCGCTTTCGCCGTCGCGGGCATCAACATCGCTTCCTGTCGCGCCTTCTCGCGCGAGGACGACGTCTCGATCGACTTCTTCAAGGTCGTCCTGCCGCTCGGTAAGGAGCCGGTCTCCAAGGAGCGCTTCACGGCGGCTTTGGAAAAGTCGTTGCTCGGCGGTACCGACCTCCTCGCCGAGGTCGCCGCGGAGGAGCAGCATGCGTTGCTGACCGCCCCGCGTCGCAAGGCCTTCGTGCCGCTGGCCGCCAAGGTGGAGGTCTATTACGAGGTCGATCTGGCCCGCACGGTCATCGAGATCCAGTGCAACGACCGACTCGGCCTGCTGTTCCGTATCGGCCGGGCCATCCAGGAGGGCGGCTACGCCATCACCTTCGCCAATATCGCCACGGAGCAAGGCTTCGCGATCGACACTTTCTACGTGATGCCCGAGCGCGGCCTGACCCGCGATCCGCAGGCCCCTGAGGGCTTGGCGGACGTCCTCCGGGGTCTGGTCAGCTGAACGGCGTCCCCCCTTGCCTTGGCGGAGAAACCCGCCAACCTCGGAGGTAGCCATGAATCCGCTGCTTTCGCTCGTGAAATCCGCCCTCATCGTCCTCGCCGCCGTCGTCTCCGTGTGCGCGGCCGAGACCAAGCCTTCCGCCATGACACCTCCCAAACTTGAGAAAGCCACCTTCGGCGCCGGTTGTTTCTGGGGCGTCGAATACCAGTATGCCAAGATTCCCGGCGTCGAGTCCGCGGTCAGCGGTTACGCCGGCGGTAAGACCGACTTCCCGACCTACGAAGAGATCTGCGCCAAAGGCACCGGCCACGCCGAGGTCATCGAAGTCACGTTCGATCCGGCCAAGGTCACCTACCGCACGCTCGTGGAGTATTTCTTCAAGATGCATGACCCGACGCAGGTCAACCGGCAGGGACCGGACATCGGCGACCAGTATCGTTCGGTCATCTTCACCCATTCGCCTGAACAGCAGAAGACCGCCGAAGACGTGAAGATCGGCCTGACCCTCGCCAAGACCTTCAGTCGTCCGATCGCCACGCAGATCGAGAAGGCTCCGAAGTTCTGGAAGGCGGAGGAATACCACCAGAAGTATTACCAGCTGCGCAACAAGAAGCCTTACTGCCACTTGGTGCCCTTCGCGGAAGAGAAGTAAGACGTGGCCGAACGCCGCCAGGGGTCGGACGATGCGCTGCCTGGCCTCGGTCAGGGGGTGCCTGACGCTATCCCGGAACGCCGCCGGCCGCTCGCCTCGCGGATGCGTCCGCGTAATCTCAGCGAAGTCGTCGGTCACGCCGCCTTGCTCGGACCGGAGGCCTTGCTGCCTCGCTTGATCAAAGCCGACACCTTCGGCTCGCTCCTGTTCTACGGTCCGCCCGGTTGCGGTAAGACCACCTTGGCCGAGGTCATCGCCGCCGAGACGCAGTCGTTCGTCGTACGCGTGAACGCCGTGCTCTCCGGTACGCCCGAGCTCCGCGAGATCCTCGCCGACGCCCGCCGCCAGCCTTCGCGCAAGACCGTCCTGGTCGTCGATGAGATCCACCGCTTCAACAAGGCCCAGCAGGATCTTCTGCTGCCTGACGTCGAAGCCGGCGTGGTGCGGCTCATCGGCTGCACGACGCACAATCCCGGTCTCTACGTCGTCCCGGCCTTGCTCAGCCGCAGCCATCTCTTCCGCCTCGATCCGCTGACGCCTCCGGAGATCGCCTCCTTCCTCGGTACCGCGCTCGCCGACAAGGAACGCGGCCTCGGCGCCCTAGGCGTCAAAGCCTCGGAGAAAGTCCTGCAGCAAGTGGCCGAGATGGCTTCGGGTGACCTCCGGCGCGCGCTCAACTGCCTCGAGACCCTCGTGCTCTCGGCGCCGGCTCTCGGCTCCGTCACCGACGAAGCCGTGGCTTCCTTCGCGCGCGAGCGTCGCATCCGTTATGACGACGGCGGCGACGATCATTACGATACCGCGTCCGCTTTCATCAAGTCGGTGCGCGGCGGCGATCCGGATGCCGCGCTCTACTGGCTCTTCCTGATGCTCGAAGGAGGGGAGGAGCCTCGCTTCATCGCCCGTCGTCTGGTCATCTGTGCCTCCGAAGACGTCGGCTTGGCCGATTCCCGCGCCTTGGGCGTGGCTACCGCCGCCTTCCAGGCCTGCGACATGGTCGGCATGCCTGAGTGCGAATATGCGCTCGCCCATGCGACACTGTTCCTTGCGCTCTCGCCCAAGAGCAACAGCACCACCTCGGCGATCTTCGCGGCCAAGGACGCCGTGCGGAACATGCCGAGGCAGGAGGTGCCGCTCCATCTCAAGGACGCCCATAACAGCGTGAACAAGAGCCTGGGTAACGGTGGCGCCTATCGTTACAGCCACGACTACCCAGAAGCCATCAGCGGCCAGGATTACCTTTCCCGCCCGCTGTCGCTCTACCATCCCGGGGACGCCGGCGCCGAGCCGCAGATCGCGGAGCGTCTCGCCCGTTGGCGTGAGCTCAAGGCGGGCCTGAAGAAGAAGGACGGACGTCCGTGAGCAAGGTCGCGCCGCGCCTGCCGTGGTTCGGTCCCGGCAAGTTCCCGCTCTACCTGGCGCCCATGGCGCGCCATACCGACGTCGCTTTCCGCCAGCTTTGCAAAGAGCAGGGCGCTGACGTGATGGTCACGGAATTCGTCCAGTCCGAGGCCCTGATCAGGGATAACGCCAAGGCCTGGGAGATGGTCGACTTTACGGAAGGCCAGCGTCCGATGGGCGTCCAGATCTTCGGCGCCACGCCGGCTTCCATGGCCAAGGCCGCCCGCTTGGTGTGCGACCGCATGAAGCCGGATTTCCTCGACCTCAATTTCGGCTGCCCCGCCCACAAGGTCATCGAGCAGAACGCCGGCTCGGGCCTCCTGCGCTGCACGCCTTTGCTCTACGATCTGGTCAAGGCGGTGAAGGACGCCATCCCTGATGTTCCTCTGACCGCGAAGATGCGCCTGGGCTGGGATCATGCGACCATCGTGGCCGTCGAGGTCGCCGGTCGGCTCCAGGGGCTGGGCGTCGAAGCTCTTGCGGTTCACGGCCGGACCAAGGAGCAGGGCTATTCCGGCGAGGCCCATTGGGGCTGGATCGCGCAGGTCGCGGCGGCGGTCGATATCCCCGTCATCGGTAATGGTGACGTGAAGGACGGGCCTTCTGCTTTGCTTCGTCAGAAGGAATCCGGGGTCTCGGGCCTGATGATCGGCCGCGCGGCGCTCGGTAATCCCTGGATTTTCGCTCAGATCAAGGCCGCGCTGGAGGGCAGGGCGGGGGAGGCCGCCGAAACGGGCGTCCAGGCCCGCTGGGATTGCATGATTCGCTTGGCCGAGCTCACGATCGAGGTGCATGCCTCTCGGCTGGGCCATCGCGACGTGCGTTGGATGCTCGATCGCCTCCATCCGCTCACGCATGGGCTGCCCGGCTCGCGTAAACTCCGCGACCGGCTCCGCCACTGCCTGAGCCTGGATGACTTGCGTCGCCTGCGGGACGAACATCTCGCCGAAAGCCTGAAGTGAATTAAAACCCCTATTCACAGGGGAACGATGAGCGTGTGACGGACGTGCAACAGAAACCTCATATTCTTATCACCATGGGGGCTGTTAATAACCTGTGCAGGGCTTGCACTTGTCCCTCGTCTCCGCGCCTTCAGAAAGGTGTCTCGATTCGCACCCCTCGGATCGTCACCGGCCACTTCTCCGGACACTAAACGAAGGAATCCCTTTTTAACCCTTCCAAACCACCTTTCATCAACGACTTACGGCGTGATTTCTTTCTGTCCCAAAATTGGCACAGAAGCAGCCAAAGAGTCGAGTCCGTCGCCTTGACGATTGTTTTACAAAAATACCTCACTTTCGGGCTTCCAAAGAGCCTGTGAACAACCTTTCTCAACCCTCCCCCTTTCTCATGTCCTCTTCCGTCAGCCACCTCTCCCTTTGGGAAACCGCCAAAAGCGAACTCCGTAACGTACTTCCGCGCGCCGACTTCGAAACCTGGATCTCTTCTCTGCAGCCGCTCAGCATCGTCGAAGGCAAAGTCCTCGTCTTGGAAGCTCCGTCGGTCCTCACCGAAGCGTGGGTCAACAGCAACTACGCCGAGATGCTCCGCCGTCAGCTCACGCTGGTCGCCGGCCGTAACATGGACTACCGCCTGACGGCTTCCGTCGACGCCGCCCGCGAGGTCGCTCCGGCGCCGGCTCCGGTCGCCCGTGCTTCGCGTCAGGCCGCTTCCTCGCCGGCTCCGGCGATCAAGGCGACCAACACTTTCGATAATTTCATCGTCGGTCCGGAGAACGAGATGGCCCATGGCGCTTCGCTCGCCGTCGCCAAGGAACCCGGCCACTACTACAACCCGCTCTTCATCCATGGCCCGACCGGTCTGGGCAAGACCCACCTGATGCACGCCATCGCGCATTCGGTCTACGCTGCCAATCCGCAGGCCCGCATCGCCTACATCTCGTCCGAGACCTTCACCAACGACTTCATCCAGGCGCTCCAGACCGGCAGCGTCGCCTCGTTCCGCCGTCGCTACCGCGAGCTCGACCTGCTCCTGATCGACGACATCCACTTCCTCGCCGGCAAGGAGTCCACGCAGGACGAGTTCTTCCATACTTTCAACGAGCTGCATAACAATCATAAGCAGGTGGTCCTGACCAGCGACCGTCCGGCTTCCGAGATCGCCAAGCTCCAGGAACGCCTCGTCTCCCGCTTCCAGTGGGGCATGGTCTGCTCCATCCAGGCCCCCGGCCTTGAGACCCGCATCGCCATCCTGCGTAAGAAGGCCGCCGCCCGCGGCCTCGACTTGCAGCCGGAGATCGCCGAATTCATCGCGTCCCGCATCGCCCGCAACGTCCGCAACCTCGAAGGCGCCGTCACCCGCATCGTCGGCCTCGTGGGCATGACCCGCAAGCCCCTCGAACTCACCCAGGTCGAGAAACTCCTCCACGACATCCTCGTCGAAGAAGCCAGCCACACCCTCACGGCCGAAGTCATCCAGCGTAAGGTCGCCGAGCACTACCGCATCCAGATGTCGGACATGACGTCCAAGCGCCGGATGCAGAACATCGCTTTCCCTCGTCAGGTCGCCATGTACCTCGCCACCCAGCTCACCGGCATGTCCCTCGTGTCGATCGGCCAGGCTTTCGGCGGTCGCGACCACGGTACGGTCATCCATGCCCGCAAGACGGTCGTGAACCAGATGGAAGTGGATGCGAACGTGCGCCGCACGGTCGAGTATCTCCGCGCCCAGCTGTCGATGAACCGCTGATTTCCGGTTGTCAGTGATGCCAACCAGGGCCCGACGTGTGTCGGGCCCTTCTCTTTGGGATGACCAGCGGCGGGGTGGGGTTGTCACTTGCTACTTGGGGATAATCCGCCTTCATAACCCCGTTCCTTCCTAGTCTTTCCCAGGGGAGTCCGTGATCGGACTGAGATGAGGCTTGGCCTCGAACCCTCGTACCTGATGCGCCTCGGCGCCGTAGGAAGCGGATTGTGCAGCCCAAAACATCCCCGTTTCCGCGAACCTCCCAGGTCCGCGCGGATAGTCTTACCTCCGGCCCTCCGGTCCTATTTCCCTCCAATCCTCTATTAATTCCATGGTCTCCGACAACAAGCCCACCACCTTCCCGAACTCGACGCGCGTCTACGTGCCGGGTTCACGCCCTGACCTCCTCGTGCCGATGCGCGAGGTGAAGCTGGCCGACACTTCCCGCCCCGACGGCGCAAAGTCGGCTAATGAGCCGGTCCGCATCTACGATACGTCCGGTCCCTGGGGCGACCCCGCCTTTCATGGCGACGTCGAGAAGGGCCTGCCGGCCATCCGCGCCGCGTGGATCCTCGAGCGTGGCGACGTCGAAGCCGTCCCCGGCCGCGAGCTGAAGCCCGAAGACGATGGCTACCTTTCTTGGAAGCACGCCGAGACCGCTCAGCGTGCGACCTCCCGCAACCGCCTCGTCCAGTTCGACCGAGCCGACCGCAAGGTCTACAAAGGCAAGCCCGGCCAGCGCCCGACCCAGCTGGCCTACGCCAAGCAGGGCATCATCACGCCGGAGATGGAGTATATCGCCATCCGTGAGAACATGCGCCTCGCCGCCGATCAGCCCGAGTCGACCCGCCGCCATGACCTGACCTTCCAGCACAAGGGTGAGTCCTTCGGCGCCGCGATCCCTAAGGTGATCACCCCCGAGTTCGTCCGTTCCGAGGTCGCCCGCGGCCGCGCCATCATTCCGGCCAACATCAATCACCCTGAGCTCGAGCCGATGATCATCGGCCGTAACTTCCTGGTGAAGATCAACACCAACATCGGCAACTCGGCCGTGGCTTCCTCCATCGAGGAAGAGGTCGAGAAGATGCGCTGGTCCATCAAGTGGGGAGGCGACACCCTGATGGATCTCTCCACCGGCAAGAACATCCACCAGACCCGCGAGTGGATCCTGCGTAATTGCCCCGTCCCGGTCGGCACCGTGCCGATTTACCAGGCCCTCGAGAAGGTCAACGGCCGCGCCGAAGACCTGACCTGGGAGATCTTCCGCGACACGCTCATCGAGCAGGCGGAGCAGGGCGTCGACTACTTCACCATCCACGCCGGCGTCCGCCTGGCCTACATCCCGATGACCGCCCGTCGCGTCACCGGCATCGTCTCCCGCGGCGGCTCGATCATGGCCAAGTGGTGCCTCTCGCACCACAAGGAGAACTTCCTCTACACCCACTGGGATGACATCTGCGACATCATGGCCGCCTATGACGTCAGCTTCTCGATCGGCGACGGCCTCCGTCCCGGCTCGATCGCCGACGCCAATGACGAAGCCCAGTTCGCCGAACTGAAGACGCAGGGTGAACTCACCACCCGCGCCTGGGAGCGCGGCGTGCAGGTCATGAACGAAGGCCCCGGCCACGTGCCGATGCACATGATCAAGGAGAACATGGACAAGCAGCTGGAGTGGTGCCACGAGGCCCCGTTCTACACGCTCGGACCCCTCACCACCGACATCGCCCCGGGCTATGACCATATCACGTCCGCCATCGGCGCCGCGATGATCGGCTGGTATGGCACCGCGATGCTCTGCTACGTCACGCCCAAGGAACACCTCGGCCTACCGAACAAGAACGACGTCCGCGAGGGCGTCATCGCCTACAAGATCGCCGCTCACGCTGCCGACCTCGCCAAGGGCCATCCCGCCGCACAGATCCGCGACAACGCGCTCTCCAAGGCCCGCTTCGAGTTCCGCTGGCCTGACCAGTTCGCCCTGGCCCTCGACCCCGAGCGCGCCCAGGAATACCACGACGAAACCCTCCCGCAGGAGTCCGCCAAGACCGCCCACTTCTGCTCCATGTGCGGACCGAACTTCTGCTCGATGCGTATCTCCGATGACATCCGCAAGTTCGCCGACGCCCAGGGCGTCTCCGAAGCCGAGGCCCTCGCCAAGGGCATGGAAGAGAAGTCCAAGGAGTTCCGCGAAAAGGGCGGGGAGATTTATCAGTAGCCGCTAATAGGTGTCTGCGGTTAGCGGTTAGCGGTAGGCGGTTGGGTTAAAATCCTAGCACCTGCCTCTGACCGCCTCTTATTTGTCTCATCTATCCGCCAACCGCTAACCGCTGTGACCGTCCGCAAACAATCCTCCACCGCGTGGTATGACTCCCCGTTGTATTACGACATGGTGTATGCGGACTATACGCCGAAGGAGACCCGCTTCATCGAGGGCATCATGAAGAAGCATGGTCCGAAGCTCGCCGGGCCGATGCGCGTTTTCGAGCCGGCCTGCGGTTCGGGTCGCCTGCTGGAGTCGCTCGCCGCCCGCGGCCATGTCGTCCATGGCTTCGACCTGAACAAGCATCAGGTCGCCTTCGCGAAGAGCCGCCTCAAGGCCAAGGGACTGAAGGGCAGGGTGTGGCGCGATCGTCTGCAGGATTTCAAAGTCCCCAAGGGCGCCCGTTACGACGTCGCCCACTGCTTCGTCAGCACGTTCAAATACATCGACAGCGAAGCCGGCGCCGTCAGCTCGCTGCGTCGCATGGCCGCGGCCTTGCGTCCGGGCGGCCTGCTCCTGCTCGGCCTGCACCTGACCGACTATAAGAACAGCCCGCCCGACCATGAGCGCTGGATCGGTCGTAAGCCGGGCATCCGCGTGGTGAGCGATACTTGGTCCGCTCCGGCCGACCGCAAATCACGCAACGAGGCCATGCGCACCCGCATGCGCATCACGGAGAAGGGCAAGACCCGCGTCGAAGAGACCCTCTGGGATTTCCGGACTTATTCTCCGGCTGAGCTAAAGGCCCTGATCGCCAAGGTCCCTTCGCTCCGCCTGGTCGTCTGTCACGATTTCCACTACGACCTTACCTCAATCCGTAAGATCGATATGTCCTACTCCGACGTGCTGCTGGTGTTGCGCAAAGCCCGAGGCTAAGCGTTTCAGATCCGCTTCATCACCGACTTCGCGATCCCCTGGATCGTCAGGGAACTGGTCGGGATGAGGTCAGGGTAATTCTGGTTCTCGGCCTTGAGGTAGACCTTGGAGCCCTGCTTGATGAGGCGCTTGAGGGTCGTCTCGCCGTCGATGAGGGCGGCCACGATGTCACCGTGCTTGGGCGTGCCGGGTTCGACGATGACGGTGTCGCCGTCATTGATGTCGGCGTCGATCATCGAGTCGCCGCGGACGCGCAGGGCGAAGGCTTCGGGGGCGCGGCGGCGGGAGCTGGGGGAGAGGGGAACCTGCATCGAGTCCAGGACGCCGGAGGATTCGGTGTAGTCAGGGAAGCCGGCGGCGATGGAGCCGGCGAACTTCACGTTCTCGAAGGCGATGGCGTCGTCGCCGGGGCCTTCGTAGCGGATGACGGTCTCGGAGGTGTCGCCGAGGACTTCCGGGACGATCTTGTAGGCGCGGGCGGCGCCGGGGATGCGCTGGAGGACGCCCTTGCGCTCGAGGGCCTGGAGGTGACCGTAGACGCCGTTCGTGGAGGCGAAGCGGAACTTGGCCTGGATATCGCGGATGCTCGGCCAGTAGGAGTGCTCGGCCACGTGGGCCTTCATGTAGTCGAGGATGGCCCGCTGCTTCTTGGTCAGTTCTTCCATAGTGAACGCATGTTCGATGAAAACTTGTTCACTGTCAAGCCGACAGGCCAAAAGGCCATATAATCCTCAATATCCGCCGAACTTGGCCTCGAATTCGGCCACCGTCCGCTCCATCCCGGGGTAGCACCGGGCGGCGATGGCCAGAGACTGCTCCCGGATGGCTTTAGGCAGCCCCCAGAGGGCTTGGCTGACCGAACCGGTGATGGCGGCCAGGGTATCGGCGTCCCCGCGGATGGAGGCGGCAAAGCGGACGGCGGACTCGTAGTCAGCTGTCCCGACGGCGATGGCCAGGCATTCGGGTACGCACCCTTGGCAGGTCTCGTTATAGGCGTGGGTCTTCCTGATCTCCGCGAGCTCGGGCAGGGCGCCGTAGAAGCTTTCGGCCACGGCGCGGACGGCATCGGGGTTGCGATACTTGCGGGCCGCCCAGGTCGCCGCCGCGACCGCTTGGGCGCCCTTGATGCCTTCGGGGTGGGCGTGCGAGGGGCGGGCGCTGAGCGTCGCGTGCTCCAGCACGGTCTCGAGGTCGTCGAACGCCCAGGCCACGGGAGAGACGCGCATGGCCGCGCCGTTGCCGAAGGAATCCCTTTCGCCGGGCGCGCCCTCGTAGACCCAGCCAAGGAAGCCGCCGCCGAAGGCCGCCGACAAAGGGGCCAGTTGGCCGTTCTTCTCGTAGTAGCTGACCATGCCGACGATCCGAGGCTTGTAGTCCCGTTCGCCCCGGAGGATCGCCTCCGCCACCGCCCAGGTGAGCAGAGAGTCGTCGGTCGGACAGGACTTCTCGGCGAAGAGCGGGAAGCCCTCGTCTTCGTTACGGCTGAATTCGTGGACCGACCCGATGATGTCGCCGGCGATGGCTCCGAGCATCTCGCCAAGGTGACGGTCGTTCGGCGGGCTTCCAATCCAAAGTCAGCGAGGGTGCGTCATAGCTGGACGCGCCCGGTCATGCGGGAGTCCGCTCATATCGGGATTTTTCTTGGGTTTTTCGGGCCTATTTACGCCGAGGGTTGCGACCTTCGTCCGGTTTGCTTGTCTCCGAATCACCCCATGTCCCTTCGTCGACTCATGCCGTTGGTCGCAGCGATGCTTTGCACCGTTTCCGCCGTCGCCCAGACGTCCGTCCCGGTGCCCTCGCCGGCGGACCGCCCGCCTGTCGCCGCCGACGCCTGGTATCGCACCTGGGTGCGCGTGGATGATTCGTTCTTCACCAAGCACGAGCGTAACCTGTTCGAGGAATCGGTCGGCCTGCATTTCCGCGATCTCGCCGGATCGCACGAGGCGTTCGTCAACGGCGTCAAGGTCGGCGCCGGCTCGGGTCGCGAAGTCTTCCGTCACAAGGTGCCGGTGGGCACGTTGAAGAAGGGCGAGTGGAACGAGATCGTGTTCCGCGTCCGGCATCCCGGAGGGAAGGGCGGCTTCTTCGGCGAGGCGCCGTTCATCATGAACTACTTCATGGAGTGCGTCCTCGAAGGCGCCTGGGAATATTCCGCTACGCCGTTGGCCCCGGGCCCGGCGCTCAAGGTCCAGCCGAGCTCTTCCTCGTTCGCCAAGTTCCGTGAATCGAACCGCGTCTTGGGCCGCGCCGAGCAGTTCCATGGACCCACGCTCTCCCCGGCCGAGGCTTATGCGAAGATGCGCGCGACGCCTGATCTGGCGGTCGACTTCCTGCTCTCCGAGCCGCAGATCGCCCAGCCGACGCACTTCAGTTTCGATACCCGCGGTCGGCTTTGGGTCACGCAGTATCGCCAATATCCTTATCCCGCGGGCGTGAACATGATCAGCCGCGACAAGTATTACCGCTCGCACTACGACCGCGTCCCGCCGCCTCCGCCCCATCATGACCGCGGCGCCGACATCGTCTCGATCCACGAATCGACGAAGCGCGACGGAGTCTACGACAAGCACACGGTCTTCCAGGACGGCCTCAACATGGCCAACTCGGCCGTCCGCGCCCATGGCGGCGTCTGGGTGATGAACCCGCCTTACCTGCTGTTCTATCCTGATGCGAACGGCGACGACGTCCCTGATGGCCCGCCAGTGGTGCATCTCTCCGGCTTCGGTCTTGAGGACACG
>Ga0209358_10000521_pt1 | contig 33468 bp, 31 predicted proteins | sample LauGreFa1BDMLBSN_2_FD_187574 | JGI IMG/M metagenome (GOLD analysis project Ga0209358, IMG submission 187574) | Freshwater lake microbial communities from Lake Michigan, USA - Fa13.BD.MLB.SN (SPAdes) (version 2) | ecosystem: Environmental > Aquatic > Freshwater > Lake | place: Lake Michigan, USA... | reverse complement strand
TAGGATCAACCTCAGTGATTCCTAGCAAATAACAAACTAACGAGCCTGCTGCAGAACCACGACCTGGACCAACCTTAATATTTTGAGACTTAGCCCAGTTAATCATGTCTGAGATAACCAAGAAGTATGGTGAGAAGTCTTTCTTACTAATAACTTCTAGCTCTTCTTCTAGTCTTAGCTCATATGTATCGTTGCCTAACCAACTAGAAGTTAACTTCATGTCTTCCATAGCCTTCCAGCAGATTTCTCTAACTGTTTTATCTGGATCTTCTTTTGGGCGTGGAAGGATATTTAAATCTTGTAGGAAGTCATACTCTTGTATAGAGTCTGCAATTTCCATAGTGTTGTCATAAATGTCTGTGCGTGTAATACCTTGTGCATGCATCTGCACTTCAATTTCTTCTCTAGACATTACATATACGTCTAGTTCCTCAAAACTAATCTTACGATCTGGGTATAGGTAGTTGTATCGCTCAAAGATGTTGTCTATCTGACGAGACTTCTCGAAGTCCGCATCTTTGTTAGCCTTTGGAGATGTAGAAAGGATAAGCATTGCTTCCTCTAATGCTCTCTCTTCTTTAGTTGAGAAGTGGCAGTCCCCAGTAACAATAGGCTTAATGCCAACTTCATCCGCCAACTCTAACAGGAACTTATTAAGTTCAACTGGATTATGTGGCTGAATCTCCATATAGAAGTTATCACCAAATGTAGTCTTAAACCATTTGGCAAGCATCTTGGCTTCGTTAATCTCTCCACGCTCATGTGCTTTAGAGATAAGTCCATTCATACATCCAGATAGGATTATGAGTCCTTCTTTATACTCCGCCAAGATCTCACGGTCAATGCGTGGCTTGTGATAGTAGCCCTCTGTCCATGCTATCTCAGAAAGCTTATTTAAATTCTTCAGACCCTGCTTGTTTTGAGCAAGCAGGATGATGTGGTTGAAGATTGAGGTATTGTCGTCACGCTTACTGGTATCTCGCTTATCGAATCTATCGGTTGCTGAAATGTAAGCTTCGATTCCTAGGATTGGTTTAATCCCAGTTTCCATAGCAGCCTTTTGCATATCTCTGTGACCAGATAATGTTCCATGGTCTGTGATTGCAATTGCTGTTTGACCTAGATTTTTTGCAGCATTCATTAACTCTAATGGGGTATTTAAACCATCCATAACTGAATACTGTGAATGCACATGTAGGTGCGTAAAGTTTGACATAATACCTTTCTAGTTAAGTGGTGGGGGATTGCTCCCCCACCAACAATTTACCACTCTACGTTACTTGATGAACCCTCAGATGACTCTTCTGAGTCTTCTGTTTCACCGAACATGTAGAACTTTTCCTGCTCTTCAACAGATAGTTCCTTGACTGCTACCTTTTCCAATTCGTAAAGTTCATACTTTGATCCGTCGAACTTTTCCTTATCTTGGCCAAGAGAGATTGCGACATATTCTGTAGAGGTACCTGTACCGCTACGCTTTAGACGCCATGTTAGGTTTGAGATGCTGCCCATTTCGCCAGCATACTCAATAAGGGTTGGGGTAATTGACTTACCGCTTGTACCTTGTGAGAGAATTGCAACGTAAGGATCTTCCTTACCGTCGTCAACTAGAACGTTGATGTATAGACGTGAGCGAGCCTTCCAGCCTGCCTTGTAGTCTTTTCTGTGTTGTTCACAACCAAAGCAGCGGCCTTGATCATCTGCTGTGCAGAGTGCCTTTGATTTATAATTCTTTGGATTTGTGTGTTCGGCTGCAATAAAACCTAGTCCAGCCTTTTCGTTGTAATCTGGTGAATCTGGATCCAACTCTTGTAAGAATCGAATCTTTACGCTTTCGCCGTCTGCTAGCTTTACCCAACGAGCTTTTGAACCCTCTGAGTCGCTTGGCTTATCAAGTACGGCATTGATGCTCTTTAGTCCTTTGACAATTGCCATGTTATATTTTTCCTTTTCCGATATTTGAGTCTATAGATGACTCTGTATTTCTATTATACACCATCTTAGTAGATTTCCCAAGAGGCATATTCATAATTTGGTACTGCTTTTTCAATGCATTGTTTTATTTCTGCATCCGTCATGTCACCAATATCTTTGGCTCCATGTGGATAAACAACTTGATAATCATAACTAGCCCATAAGACATCTTTATTCTTAAGTTTATTAGCGATTGAATTGCCTAGGTCCCGCCCAGGATTCTTTCCATTATGAGTAGATTTATCATCGAAGTCTGTGGCGATGATGATCTTAGTAAAGTATTTATTTAATAAGTCATAATTTGTTGGGCTAAGGTGCCCACCTAGTGTAGCTACAACGTTTGGATATCCAGCCTGATGAATACGCATAGCATCGAATGATGCTTCTGTAATAATAACAGTTGAAGATAAACGTTTAGCTCTATGAACGTTAAACAAAGTCTTGGTCTTAGGTAATCCAGTAGAGTTCTTGAACTTCTTCTCTTTTACCCCACGTCCAACAATTCCGATTGCCATTCCGTCTGGAGAATGAACTGGAACTGTAACCATGTCCATATTTTTTGAGTAACCAACTTGAAAGTATGTAATTGTATCGTCATCGAATCCACGAGAGTGCATATAGTCACGACCCTCTGAAGACTCATTCATTCCTTGCCAAAGCTTATCCAAAATAAGAGTATCGAATTGTATGAACTCTGGCTTCTCTTCTAACACTTCGATGATCTGCTCATCGAAATCCTGTAATGAATCTGTTACACATTTAGATATAAGTCGAAGAGATTCAAACTCATTTCTCTTTGTAACAGTTTTAACTAGCTCAACTAATGATCCGCTAGTTCCGCATGATGGATTAAAGCACAAGAACAATCCAGTGGTTTTTGATACTGAGAGGCTTGGTGTATTCCTATTTCCGTGAATTGGACATAGGCAGAGAAAATCGTTTCCTGTTTCTCCTACGATTGAGACAGAGACTGCTTTGAGGACTTTTTTAATTTGTCGCTCTGTATACTGCGTGGAAGCATCCTGCCGTTTGAGCACCCCTCTATATGCCATGCTTTTACCTTTCCTACATAAACTCCATGCATAGTAAGCATGAAGGACCAATTGTTTTGTTCGCTATTATATGATACCGAAAAGGCTGGGTCTATGTCAAGGACTTGCACATATCCGCTATCCCGCATCTGGTGGATGAGCGTCTTTTCATATTGATGTCTGAGACGGATCATGTCCGAATCATCCTTAAATATTCCATCAATCTGGAATCTCTTTATTCTTTTGTGGGTCAAACTGCAAGCCTATCTACTCGTACAGTTCTTTAATTATACCCCTATCGATATCCCAGTCCAAAAAGAAGCTAAAGTCTCGTCCATGGCGATTCTTTCTAGAAACCACTTCAATCATGTTTGTATCAGGGTGTCTATGAACCGCTAGAGCGATATCAGCATCATACTCAATAGCTTTTGACCACGCTACTTGACTCATCATAGGAGGAGCATCATGATCAGAAATGTCATCCGCTGTCGCTGCCGTAATGTCAATTACAGGGATGTTGTTAGTTACCGCAAGTAGTTTAAACTCACGGGAGATGTTACGGTTACGTTCTACTTCTGAGTTAGAACGCTTGTTGTCATTGAACAGCTGGTGATAGTCCAGAATAACTAAGTCTGGTCTATGCTGGTCAATCTTTCCTTGAACAGTGGCTGGAGTGACCTCATTGGTGCCTTCGTTCGATACTAAGATAAACCCACGCTTATCTTTAAATGATGTGTTAGCCCAATTACTGAAGTCGTCTAGATTTATATCACCCTTCTGCAGTTGACTTGCTCTAAACATACCAGATCCAAGCATCGTATAAATACGGTCACGCATATTCTCTGGAGACATTTCCAAAGAGATAATCATTGGCTTAAAGCCTTGTTCCCAAGCCTTACAAGCCAAGTATGAGGTCATCCATGTTTTACCACGTCCTGGCCAACCAATAACAACCATGAGATGCCCAGGAGCCATTCCAGTAGGATATGCAGCATCAATTGCTTTAAACCCTGTAGGAATTCCTGGAGAACCACCCATGGCCAATGAGCGGTCTCTAACAGATAGATAGTGGTCTGTTGCTGCCTGAATATCTGTGATATCCAAGTCTCTTACGTTATTGGTAAACTTACTTAGTCCTGCTAATTGCATTTGCATTTGCTGCAGAACTCTTGCTGGAGCATTCTCTTTAAGAGCTGTTCCAGAATTCAACAATACAGTCTTAATCTTGTTGCCAAGAAATTCAGACTTCATCTGCTCTAGATAGTATCCAGTTTCTGCAGATGTTTCTACAGGATCAAAATCTCTAAACTTGTCCTGTAGAACACCTACTTCAGGTACCGACCTAAACTTATAATAGTATGACTTTAAGCCATCCCAAACATCTTTATGGGATTGGAATACGTCGTCTACGTTATCTGCAAGGAGAACACTAATATCCTTGTTCTTACATACTGCACTAATTACTGCTGCTTCGGTGTTCATCCCGCTCCATTTCTTGAACCATCTCTCTGGTTAATCCCCTGAGCTTTTTGCGGTGCTCATCATCTTCCGCTCTCTGTTCCATCATTCTATCCATGACGTCAAAGTTATTAAAAAACCACATTATAGGGTGACCGTTTTTACCAGTCTTGAAGTAATACTCCAATAATTCTTTAGCACGATTGAAGCCAACAGAATCAATAACATCCTGCATGCCCCACTTCTCTCTGTAGCGATTTACTACAGGGCGCTTGCCATATTTCTCTGAGTATAGTGTCTCATATAATGATATGAGTGTGTAAGATAGTTTAGGATCACTTTTTGTTGCCACTTAGCTCTTCCGCTATCTCTTGAGACTTTTCAGTCAGCTTATCTTCAACAAACTTATAGACACGATCTGTTGCTTCATTTACAGACTCACCCTTACGTACAAAATCTTGTATGCCAATGTCTACACGTAAGCTCTCAAAGTTTCCAAGGTTCTTAGTAAAACCCAATGTGACTGTTACTTTAGTATCTTCAGTCATCGTCTTCCCCTTCTTCTTGTGGTATCGCAAATCCCAGTGTAGCACGTTTCTTAGGTGGTTGTCCAGTGTCCATCATGTCACCTAATTCCATCCAGCCCTTAGCAACAGTTAACATTCCCTCAATGTTTCTTGAGTTAATTGCAACTTCTCCTGCCTCTTCTAAGTAGACGGCTGCTCTAGAAAACGCAAGATTAGTACTGATATGAATATCAACATATTCTTCTTGTGGCTCTTCTTTCTTTTTTCTTTTCGGTGCGGCTTTCTTAGTTGTCATTTATCACCACTCTGGCTGCTTCCATACTGGTATATAATCCCCGTCTTCTGTCTGTTGGTAAAGAATTGTTTCATTCTTTATCTTGGCTCTTAGCTCTTGCTTTGTTGGAACATTCTTTGATGTAACTAGGCCATCTTTTCTTGGTCTACCACGGTGAAGTGTAGATAGAAAATCCCTAACATCCATAACGTCATCTTCTGATAACAAGTATTTCACAGGTTTACGCTTCTCGTCAAGGGTGTAGGTCATCTGAGGCTTCTTAACATGCCCCTCTTCAATATACTCTAGCAAACGATTGCGGTGTCTGTTTAATAGATCCGCAGCCTCGTTAATTGTGTATGCATGCTGAAGATTTTTCTTAGCATCACTCCACGAATAACCTACACGCTTACTCTGGTTATAATTCCATGCAGTCATCATATCTGATGATCTGTTTACGTGAAGCTTCTTATGAAGCTCTCCGTTTAGGAAAAAGTACCGTAAGCCTGTGCTCTTTCTGCCTCTTTTCGCAGTAGCCATGTGGCGAACTTACTCCCTTGTTTGTGAAAAACCCAACGCTTAGCGCACATTAAACAATATAATTCTAGGTGGTCATACTGAGAGAATACTCTATCAATAAAGACTCTACCGCCTTTACATCGCTTGCATGTCATCATAGCTTAAATACCTTACCATCTACCACGCAAGAATAGTCGGATGCAACATGAATCATTTGAATATGCGGATAATCGTTTACGATATGCGCTATTGCAAACCCCTTCTGCCAATCGTGGTGCTGTGCATATTTCATTCCTGGCCCCTTTTCATCGCACATATGTCCGATTTCGTAGCCACGTAATGTTTCTCCCTCCCCATTATTTCTTAGTTCGTATGTAACCAAGTGGGAGGCAATTCTGTGTGAGTGCCCACGGATCAATGAGACCTGAAGATCTTCCATGTCTTTTCTTACTGATCCTGTCGCTGCAATTGAGATTCCATGATGAACATGCACATCTCCGAAGCGTCGCTTAGGCAATTCATTATAATAAATATACTCGTATCCCAAAGAATCCAAAGACCACAACGACTCTGGCGTTACATCCTTTGCATAATCTGGGAGCTTCTTGTCAATGTAATCAAAAATTCTAACATCGTGATTTCCTAGAGCAGAAAATAGCTGTGCGTCTGGAAGCATCTCACGAGTCTTTGCGTAAAAATCTCTTGCACCTTTTGCTTCATGGCGCATCATTGGAACGATGAGGTCACGGCTGTCGTCTTTATGAAGTTGAAGGAACTCTGCTGATCTTCCTTCTGTATACTTGCTGTAGCATGCCTGATCATCCGTATCTCCAAGATAGTCGACAACATCTGGCTTGAACCACTTCATTACTTTGAACCATAGCTCAATCATCTTGTCATCTTGATATGGGAATTGCTGGTCGGATGAAAGCATCCACTTTAAATCGTTACTCATTAAAAGCCTTTCTCGCTCTTATACAATTCTACTAGTGCCCTGACTATTATGTCAAGCACTTTTATGTGCGTATTTGTGTTCCTGCTCTGTGCAAGGAAACAGATTCGTTATTAAGTTATTAGATGGGTTTCCATCTATATGATGAATTGTTTCCCACTCTTTCAACACTCTACCTAAATGTTTTTCTACTACTAGGCGATGTTCATAATACCATCCGCCATCGAATGACTTGGGATGTTCTGGAACCCAAATCAATGTATATTTATTTAATTTTTTATATTTACGCTTAGACCAATTAGAAATTGGACTATACATACTAATATGATACTTCTACATCCAAACGCCATGTGAAATAGATTCTTCTATTTGCAGATGCGTCTGTTGTTGCTGGTGCATTTTTACCAGCAGAATAGGATGCTAAACCATTCTTTACTAGCCACCAAGACCATGCTTTACCTGTTCCATAAACACTTGTTTCGATCTGAATACCAGTAGCCGAAACTTGTGTGGTTGATCCTTTAGGTGTAAATTTTGGCTGTGAACTAGATATACCAACAATTTTATAATCCTTAACAGTTTTACCAGCAGCTTTGTCAACATCAGCCTTTGATAATGTAACCTGAGTCTTAACAAATGAGCTGTTGAAGTCTACATATCCATTTGTATTTACCTGAATACTCATAGGGATAGTAGTTGTTGTTACTGTCCCGCCAGTTGTTGCGTCCTGAGTTGTTGTAGTTCCATTATTATTTACAGTAATTGAAGCCTGTGGAGCAGGAAGCTTATAAATCTGAGCTACCTGTGTGGCCAATGTATTGATAGCAACAATCATTTGATTTAGGACTGTGACATCGATTGGATCACCCTGGTTGAACTGCTTTGGTATTAAACTCAAGTTATAGACTCCCCATTTTTATGTAAATCAGCCTCTTTAGCACTTACCTCAATAATATATTCAGGATTTACCCCAAACTTAGTAAAGAAATCTGGCGTAGTTATGTGCTGTTTCATGCCGTTTACCACTAAATATATTTTACCATTTGATACGTCCTTGATCACACTACCGTCTCTAAAGGCTAGAATGCCCCCTAGAACGATTTTAGAGAGTGACTCTGGACTTCCATACCAAACCTTAAATCCCCAGCTTTGTACGGCTCTGTCTGAGATGATTCTATACTTTTTATTATTCTTAATAAAATAAGTATTTGTCCCATCAAAGACAGCAACACCGCTTGGATATTGAGTTGGTACAAGCGGTGGCTGAATTTCAGGTACTACTTCTTTCTTTTTAGTCTTCCACATCTGCAAGCTTATTCATTAACTCTTCACTATACTGCTCTTTGGCAGATTCTTTGTTTGCATATTCTGTAAGTTCCGCTCTCAGCAAGGCAATTTGTGTCTCATAATTTGAGACAATTTCACCAATACGTTGCTGCAGGGCGGTAATGACTAGTTCCGCTTTTGTTGTCAATTATTTCTCCTGGTCTAATTAAGCGAGAGCTTCTAGCTCTTCATCAAGGGCAGCAAGCTTGCGATCTAATTCAGCAATCTGTGCTGTAAGAGATGCCACTGTTTCTGCATTTGGAGTTGTTAGAGCATTTTCCTCCATAAGGGATAGCTCAATATTGTATCTATTAAACACAATATTTCTCTTGTGCTGGTTGATAATCCCAGTCTTTTCTTCGTTTGTTAGCATTTATTTCCTCCTTATCTATTATATCATTTAGCCCTGATTAGTCAAGGGATTCCATCTCTTGAATTAATGCCGTTTTTTTAGCATTACAGGCTAAAACCTCTTCTTCTACTATATATTTTCCAGCGCAAAGATCTGCATTATCTATAAAAGACTTAATTTGAGCATCTATATTATTAATGCGATTAATAATAAAATTGATCTTTTCTTCATTAGTAAGCATATATTCTCCTATACATAAGTCGTGCTCGATGGATACCATGCTGAATATGTTGAAACTCCAGCAGAATTTCTAGCCCTTACCTGGGCTCTTGCATAGTTGTTTGAACCTGAATAGCCCTGTGTAGAAGTAAGCTGTAAAGATGTTCCAGTTATTCCTGTAGTGGTATAAGGTCCAAGTCGGTTAGTGGTGTTTGATGGCGCTGATGTTCTATCTGTGTAATTTAATACTTCGTAACTAGTTGCACCAGACACTGGATCCCAACTTACAAGTCCGCTGCCAGACACGGTAACACCAGTTGGAGTTGATGGGACTGTAACTACTACTGGTGTATTAACTGTAATAGATGTTGTTGCATATCCAGTGCCTGCGCTATTTGTTGCTGCAACAGATAGCTGCCACCCATAGTTTGGATATAAACTGTTTATATTTGATGGGGGTGAGAAAGTGGTTCCTGAAGTATATTGAACCCAAGAAAAAGAACTTTGAGAAAAGTACTGCCATGAATATGTATATGAAGTTGGTGATCCAGACCATCCTGATGTAGACCCAGAATAAGTTGTTGTTCCAGCAGTTCCAGTTGATGGAGTTGAAGTTGCTGTACCTCCTGATGGAGTCACTACGGGTGCGACATAAGGTGTAGATATAACTGTATTAGATGATACTACATTGCTACCAATGGTGTTTGTTCCTGTCGTAAATGCTCTAAATTGATCTGGAGTACCAGATGCTTCTGAAGCAGTAATTGTATGAGAAGCTACGTTACCAGTTCCAGTACCACTTGCTACTTCTGTTCCATCTGTTTTCGATGTAGGAGCTGAACCTGTTTTCTTTCGTATTGTTGTTGTATATGATATTGTTGCGGTGCCAGACATTGCTGTTACGTTTGCAGAAATAGTTGTGCCTGCCATTTGAGTTCCACTTGGAGTCAGTGTTACTGATCCACCACTAGGGGCGACTCCAGCTGATGTTACAACTGTACTGTTTGAATTTGCTGACTGTGAGCCAACTCCGTTATTCCATGTTACTTCTGCACGAATTGAATATCCAACAGAAGAGTATCCTATTACTGTAGAATCAATTACATACGTTGTGCCACCGTTTTGCATAATAGTTCCACCAGTAAATGAATTTCCTCCTGTCCCACCATCATTTCTTCTCCAAATAATCGTTATTCCATCTGCAGCTGGACTAGCGCTTGGAGCTCCAAGACTTAATGTAAGTGTGCTTCCAACTGTTGATGATCCAGTAACTGATGCTGTTCCTCCAGAAGGAGCAACAAATGCATAGGAAGCCGCACCAGTTGTTGGTCCATATGCACTGTATGTTCCAGCCGTGCCAGTTCCATTAGTTGTTGTATTTCCTAAATTTTCACTAGAGGATCTAATGTAAAAATAATATGTATACCCAGCACTAAAACCATAATCTTCAGTTACGGTGCTGGTAGTGCTTGCGGCATCGTATCTATTTTCTGGGTCTGGCGCAGATGAGGCGGTTGTCCAAAATAGTTGGTAGTATGGTCCGCTTCCACCAGATGAACCAATGTATGCCCTAACAGTAGTATTGTTAAGCCGTGACATAGATACAATAGATGTGCTTGTAGGAGCGGTTACATTAGCTCCAGAATTTATAGTTGTAGAGGTATATACCAAATCTTCATATGTAACACCTGTTGCATATTGGTATTGCGGTTGAACAGTAATATAATAATTTGTACTATACTGCACTCCATCTGCACTAGTAAATGATACGCTAGTTGCCGAAGAAACTAGTTTACTTGAAGTCAAGGATCCAGCAGATGTGTATAAGTGACATATATACTGTGTTGGAGCTCCGCTAGAAATTGTCCAAGACAAATCTATTTTTCTATCTGATGGTCTTGATGGGGTGCCCAATGATATCTGCATCTTATCAGATCCACTTGGAGTTTTATTTGTATAGTATGTCAATGCACCCTCATTGCCAGTTTTATTTGCCCCAGTCCACGGTTTCAATCGTATTTGGTAGGATGTAGAAGAAGAGTCTGAGTTATTAAGTTGTATTTTACCTGGATTATACTGAGATATATTAATATACTCTTCTAGATAATCAAATGAATTAAAACTATCATATTCTGCAAAAGCCGCTACGGAACCAGTATTCTGACCTGCTGTAAAAAATACAGTAAATTGATTTAATGCAAAGCTTTTAACAACTACCGATGTTGGCTCTGTTGGAGCAGCAGCAGATGTAATTGCAAGCTGATTACTCTGCTGGCTTGTTGCTGCATCTAAGTTTGTTGCTCTAACTCTTACAGTATAATAAGTTCCAGCAGAAACATATATTTGAGCAGAAGAATTACCAAATACGTATCCGTCTGGTGTTGGCGTATAGGTACTATTAAATTTTTGCCACCCGCCATCATTTAAGTTAAATTCCCAATAATCAATTGCACTACTTCCAGTAGAAGTAAGAGATATATCAAACGATATTTTTACTCCAAGAGAGTCTGTTGAAGTAGTTATGTTACTAATGACTGGTGTAGATGGTGCCGTAGCCTGCAACTGCACATCAATACTAGCCTCCAAACCATGATACCCTGTTGTGTTTGTATCTGTTGTACCAGTATATCCAGTAATAGGCAATACATAAAAAGTATATGACTTGGTTGTTGATAAACCACTTATTGTAATTGTTTTAGATTGAGTGTCTGCTGCATATCCGCCAAGTCCTACTATACCGCCTGCTGATCCAGCATATCTATATGCTGTGCCATCATATGCATAAACAATATATCTACCAGTAGCAATATAGTCATCAACACTATATGAATTAATAGTTAAATTAATACTACTTGATGAAACTGTAGTAAATGATAATGTAGGCGCTTTAGGTGTACGCATTGCATATTCAGCCTCTGATGTAAAATAAATACCAGATGCTGTTGATCCTCTAACTCTAAACTTGTAAACATTTAATACACCAGGGTACCAGTATGGGTCTGTCAACCCATTAGCAATTGTGACATATGAAGATGATCCTGGAAGTGTTGTAGAAGACCCAGTAGATGGATTAGTTGTATTAGTCCATGAGGTTATATCTGACTCGGCAGCTGTATATGGATCTACATAAACAAACTTATATTGTAGTGTAGTAGGTGTTGGAGTCCAATGCTTATTTACACCCTGAAGTCTTAATCTATCAGAAGAGTCATATGTATTTATTATTTCTAATGCTGCGTCTGGCGCTGTTCCCGCCGTATAAAAAATTTGGTACGGTTGATCTGCTGCAACCTTCACCCAAGCATCGGCAACGCTTACCCACGAATTTGGAGATATCTTTACCCACAGCCCAGTTACTGTTTTATATGATTGGCTGGCATTATCCTTGACCCACAAACCCTTTGGCATATTACCAACTTATCCAAATATCGCCAACGAACCCGTTAGATGCTCCAGGAGCTGAGGTTCTACTTCCGTAATAAACTCCAAATCCACGTTTTAATGTGTTGTAGTCGTAAGGATCAGCGACAATCATTCTATATCTTGCGGCTCTTCCATATGTCCTTGATGGCTCAGCAGCAGCAATACTCTGCTTATATGGCGAAATGCCTAAGTTATTTGCATACACACCAGAGATATATCTTGTTGTCCATTCACTTGATGCACCAGTACCAAATTCATTCAATAGTGATCCAACTGCAGTCAAACCATTACCAACACCAGGCAAGCCTTGTATTCTGATTGAGTTTTGATCAACAATAAGTTGCTGAGGGATAGAGATGCTTGATGTGGACGACCCAGAGCTTGTATCTAAGTCAGACTCTCCAGACTGTGTATTTCTAGAATACATTGTGATTGTATCTGTTCCTGTACCAGTATACACTCTTAAATAAGTTGAGTTTGTTCCAGCCACAAAACTTGTTGGATCCCAGTAGTTTGTTGCTGAGTTATTCTTTAGCGTAAACTCTCCACCACTAATCGTAGTTCCAGTAATAGTTCCACCAGTAATTCTATCACCAGACATTGTTCCAGTTGTAATTCTTGCTCCAGAAATAACTGTAGCTCCAGTAGGACCAACATCTCCGCTAGTCAAATAGCTTTGTGTATTTCCGCCAGAGTCTAAAATTGTAATTGTTCCTCTTACTTCAACATCTCCGTTACCGTTTACCTTGAATGTTGGAACCCCAGAAGCGTTTGTAACTTCAATAATATTGCTAGATGAGTTTACCCACCTATTTAATCTTACAGAAGATGCTGCATTTGCCCCAGTTCCAGTTGTTGAAATACCACCAGAGCTAATTGACCATCCACCAATTGCACCAAATGTAGACTCTAGGTAACCACTGGTTGTAATCTGGCTCTTTACTGTACCACCGCCAACACCAACTAAACCTGTGCTTCCTATCTTTACGTAATCTGTAGCAGTTCCTACCTTTAATTCTCCAGAACCGCTAATAGTAACATTGCTTGAAAATGTTGATGGGCTGTCTACGTTTAATGAACCATAGATAGTTGCACCAGTCGTAGTAAGTGCACCAGTTGTTGATACATGGAATCCGTTTGGAGATGATGCACCAAGGTCAATGGTGCCTCCTGAAATCTTTAATTTGCTAGCATTAACTTCACCGTCATATCTAACTCTAAAATCTGCAGTAGACCTATTAGCCAGGCTAGATCCCGCCCAGAAAGCAATGTCAGCGCTGGTTGGGCTAGAAGGTGCGTATAGGCCTGCTAGGGGCTTATATAGGGCATCTGTGGCTAGTGTCCAACCACCAATGCTTCCAGCATTTGCGGTAATTGTTCCATCTGTAGAGCTAATTGTTACCGTATTTGTAGAGCCATCAGATGTAGCCTGAATACCACTTGAGTTAATTTCTACCTTTGCTGTAGAAGTACCAGATGTTCTTGCACGAATCGTTCCTGATATTACGTCAAGGTTTCCGTCGATAGATCCACCTTGGGCATAAATCTTTCCAGTAAGGCTTAAATCAGTTCCATCCCAAAGAAGCTTATTTCCTGCAGATCCTACTGAGAATCTAGATGACTGACCACTCTTGATATACCAGTAATCATCTGCATCAAGCCATAACCCCTTTTCTTGACCAGTAGTTGTTCCAGTAGAGTCTTTAACTCCATAACCAAACTCCATATCTCCAGCAGTAATAATTGCACCTTGTGTTAGAGATGCTGTACCTGTAATAGTTGTATTTGGATATGTCTTATAAGTTGAATTAACATTATCTAACTCATCATATGGAGATATTCCTACCTCATAAGACCCTCCGATTAAAAGGCCATCTAGTCTAAATGAAGACGATGTGGCTCCTGGAACATCGGCATATGTGTATGCATCTGTTGATGATGCTTTACGATATCTAATTCTATATCCACGAATAGTGGAATCTCCAGTAATTGCTTGCCATACTAAGTCTAAGTATCCTGCAAACTGGTACTTACCATTTGGATCTATCCCCGCCGTAATTGTAAATCCAGTATTTGAGACTGTGTTTGCTGGTGCTACATCGTCAAACTGAACAACATCTGCAGGCACAACCTGCTTTACTGTTGAGTATTGACTGTATGAACCAGAAGCTTTTCCTGCATACCTTATCTTTACATATCTAGTTGTTAGACCAGATACTGATACTACTATTGGAGATCTTCCCGCCCCGACCAGGGAGTATGTGCCTGACTGCGAAGATGACTCCCACACCTCTGCTTCATAAAAATTAGAATCATTAATTGTAAAGGAAACAATATATCCAGAATTTGCTGGTGTTACATTCCATGTGTTATCAGCAATTGATGCATTGTTAATAGTGTCATTATATGTTGCTGTAGTAAAAGCAACTCCAGCAGAAGAATTGTTTAGCTTGTCATTTGATTTAATTAATCCAGTATATGAAGTTTTAAATTGACCAAAGGCGGCCACAGCCTCTGACTCTGTTAGCGTAAATCTTTGTGTTGTTCCAGAAGTAGCCTGCAGTGCAAACGTAGCTGTAGTGCCAGAATTTGTTAGGCTAACAATATAGGATGTAGCATCTGTAGATGCGTTTTTATTAAACTGTACTGCGAGAGTAGTTCCCTCCCAGGCAGTTGTTATTGAACTTACTTCTAGTGGTGGTGTGCTATCAATGTCTATTGGAAGAGACTGCACTGAATCTGAAGCTTCTGAAAATGCTGATCCGTTTCCGCTATTATCTAGGGCTACAAACTTAAATGCGTAATTTCTTCCAGCGACAGCCTTGCTAAATGTTGCAGTACCATTGATTGCAAAAATTGATCCAAACTTTACATATGCTGAAGAGTTTTCAGAATAGTATACGTCTACTCTATCAAAGTCTACTGGTACTTGATACCCTGGGTCTGTCCAAGTAACCACAACCCCGCCAAAAACTGATAGGACCTGTGGCTTTGATGGTACTGGTGGTGGAGTGCTATCTGAAGTAACTGTGTATGTAAAAACAGCAGAAGGCTTACCTACAGCATTACCATCTCCAGTGGCGGTGAATGTAAATCCATATGTGCCTGGAGTTAAATTAGGTATAGTCTTCTTTACTGTCATTAAATATCAAAACCTAGTCTGTACTCTATGTCGAACTTATTTCCGCCCTCTACAACTAGTGGGGTTGATAGTAACGAATGGCTTACTAAGACTGGTTTTGACACGCTAGAGTACTCATCAAATCTCATTGCGTCCATTGTAACAATTGACTGAGATGATGCAGCATTTACTGTAACGATAATAGTTGAAACTGAATTTGTATTTAGAGTTCCAGTCATTACCAAGTCGTCAAAGTCTAGGGTGGTTATGTTGTAACCTAAAGAAATACTTGCCGCAGGAATAGTGGCTGTAAAATAGTTTGATGGGTCAGACTGAAGCTTTACCTGTATTGATGTTGGAACAGATCCTGATACATGGTAGGCAATCTTTACCTTATCTCCAGAAGAAATATAGTTTGGTGGAACAATTCCTGTATATGTTGATGAAACTGAAGATGATGATGCTGCTGTTATCTGTAATCCAGAATCACCAGCACGAAGTCTAGGAGTTCCTTCTAAATCATTGTTGTGATAGACAACGTTTGCTCCAGTAGACCACTCCTCGAAGTTTGGATTAAAATTAATAATGACTTCATTATTAGTATTAATATCAGAACTAGAAAGAGTTCCTCCCATAGTTGACAGCCCAGCTTCGTAAATTACACCATCAAATGTTGCTGGTATGGAAGCTCTAAAAACAACTTGAGCTGGAGTCTGAGTAAAGTCAACAGTCTTAAATTCAATTGCTAATGGGAATACTTCAAATCCAAGGAATTGGTTTGAAGCAACTGGGGTGGCTGAGCCTATACCTAAAACAATCTTAGACGCATAGTCATTATTGTTCTTAGACAAATACTGAACAAATACATCCTTACCCTCAGTAGTAACGATATTCTTTGAACGATAAACTTCTTGTCCATTCTTATAGAATATATAAGTACCCTTAAGAGATTCTGAAGTAATTGATTTCATAACCTGTTGCTCCCTCCACTTCTTCTATGTTTGCTATTACATCTGCCAAAAATGTTCCATTTGGCGTAAACTTATTAACCTGAGTAAATGTAACCTTGGTCACAGTTCCCAGCAATTTTGGCTCGCTAGGAAGATCTCCAGCCTGCTCTGAGACCGTATAATCATCTTCATCCCCTTCGGATTCAGACTGGTTTTCATTATCACCAACATAGGCGACAACACCATCTGTAGCATTATTAATAACTATATTAGCGCCAGAAGTAAATGAAGGCTGATTCGTTCCACCAACCAAAAAGGCATCTGGATCGTCTGGGCCAAAAAGGTTCTCTGTGCCCTTTACCTGTCTATTCGAATATGTCGTGTCTTTAGATACCATTTGATACTTCCTGTAGCTTTACGCTTGTATTTATTCCATCGCTAAACGATTGATCTATACCTGTAATTATAAAGGAATGTGTGCCAGAATTCAAGCCCAAAGCGGGATATATGATATCTACCGTGTCCCCTAGCTGTAATAGAGGGTTAGAGAATATATCTGCCTGAACTATAATAGAATCATTAGTCTTCCCGTTCTTTTCAATAGCTGAATTATTCTTAATAAATGTAGCAATACTCTTAGCCTCAGATAAAGACTGGACCCATTCGCTATCTAGTTCAAACTTTGCGTCGTCTACCCTGGCATCAGATATTGTAACTGTATAGTCACGATTCTCATACTTCTTTAATGTGTATCCTAATAGCTTAGGGTACTGTGCTGGTTGACCGCCAGGAAATGCTGAGAATAAATCAACTGGATAACTAGATTCATTAATAGCTGCAATCTTACCTCTAAATGATGTTGCCTCAAGTATTACGGCACCGTATGAAGATATTGCTGCACCAGCAGAAATCTTAATAGGTGTTGCTGGAGCCTTGGTATAGTCAAACTCAGCAATTCTAATCTCACGCATCATAGGATAAAATTCATGGAAGTCGTAAACTTTATTAACTTGAGATGACTTGCTTGGAGCAGATAGGTATCCTTGGGCTATTACATTTGTCATAAATCCCAATACTGAGTCTGCCATAAACCCGTCGTCTTGATCCAAAGTATTGCCTTCTCCAGCATCCCATGCTGCGAACTTAGAAAACTCTGCTGTTGTGTCTCCTCTGACAAAAACCCCTGCGTTTGTTGTTCCTGCTAGAGGTGACTTATCTTCTGCTTGAAGGATTAACTGTCCCATTACATATAGATTAATCCAGTTAGATCCAGCACTCTTATAACGTGCAACCTGAATATCATAATTTGTATTAGTGTTAAATGAAACACTATCCTTATATATACTTTCGGAACGAATGTACTTGGATGCTAAATTCTTTGGTGCGTCTGCAAACCCAAGTATTTGCCTTGTTCCATTTGCCAACAACTTATAGATTAAAATGCTTTTATTTTCTTTTATGTTTTGTGGATTTGACTTTACTACCATGCTAGCCGTGGTCTCTTCTAGCCCTACCTCAACAAAGTATCCTGAGTTATTGTCTGGGTTATAGTCAAAGAATATTCCTCCGATGCTATCCAGCTCCCCGCTCATCGAGTCAGCTCCTGCTGGTCTAGAGAACTTAACGTTTGTCTCAAATCTTCTATAGTTGTTCTTTGATACAGGAACTACAGCTACCTGAATACTCTTTCTTCTTTCTTCAATAAACTTTTGTTCCGCAAGCTTCTTGGTATTTGTATCAACATTATTTGTAACTAGCTTTAGGCTTCTTTGTGAGACGCTGAACTTTGGCTCACCAATGGTTGTTTTTGTAGTAGATCCAATCTTAAACTGATACGTATTCCATCCAGTAGAAGTAGATGCCGCTGTGTGTACTTTAGCAGTTGTACCAAATTCTCCACGCTTTACCTGTACCAGCTCTCCAGTATTGATAAACCTAACTAGCCCAGGATTTGATGCAATATAGGAATTGTACTCTTCTCTAGAAGCAATAGGGACTGTGGTTACGGGTGTACCATCATTAAATATTGCAGTAAAGTTAGTAGCACCATAGTAGATAATTTCTCCATTGATAAAGAAATAACCAGAGAATGAAGGAAGTCCTCCATCAAAGTTAAACTCGGTGGCACCAGTTTCTTTATTGATGTATGGTGTAATAGTTGGCTTTACATTCTTAATAGTGGTATCTGTTAAACCAATAGACTCTTTAAGTGGTGCTGCACCCAAAGTCCATCCCGCCTCTGGTTGCCAGATAGTATCTGCAAATGTTGTACTTCTGTATGACAAATCTGCTGATTTAGGATTTTCTGTAGCAATCTTATATGTTGTCTGAATGTCATTCTGCGTATCGTAAGATCTTCCAGCATACTTAATAACAAGCTTTCCGATTCTTGGTCTAATCTGCTGAGAGATGCTAAGAATATTTGGAAGCACACCGCTAGAAGTTTCATATGTAAGAATTTGCTCTGTTGTGGTAGCCTCAAGAGCACGTTCTCTTGACTTAAATACCGCTCTTCCATACTCGTCAAAGTAAGCTACACATTGGTGGGAAATACAAAATTCTTGTAATGCTTCCCAAAATGTTTGTTCATTACTCATCCAAAATAGCTTTACAGTTTCTTTGCTGTTTGAAGGAACATCAATAGTAAGCTCGTTAATACCAACAGAGTCAAACATGATTCTTGCAAACTTTCCTACTTCTGTGTCTGGACCAATAACCATATCAGCACATTGTGTTTGTTGCAACACCTTTGCCATATCGTAGCATTGAACCGAAGCTGTGCTATCAGGCTCTACACTCCATGAATCAATAAACCCAGTAAACTGTGGAATCTCAGTGTTATTTATAATTGCAGAGATCTTTACTCCTACACGCTTGTCTAGCATTCCATAATACTTAGCAGTAGTGTTTTCATAGCTGAAACTATTATATGTATTATCAAATGTAACCGATGCCCCGTTGGAGCTAATGTATCCTACTGGAAGAATTTCGTGATCTTCAAACATTGTTTTTTGGATGCTCCAGTTAAGAACTTCGCTTGTAATGTCTACTTCTAGTCGTGGGGATACTTCAATAATCTCCAAAGGTACGTATCCCGTATTGATAGTTGGGACTAACACCTTTATACCAGTAATTGTTCTGGTATTAACATCAATGCTTGGGTTTGCATGCTTTGTTGTTGTCCATGCTGTGCCATTATAATATAAAGCCAATCCTCCATTTGTTAATGGGGTATTTGATTCGTATGCCAATGTCCATGCTCCACTAGCCTGTGTATAAACCTTATAACTTGATGGAATAGAGTGGGCTGTTTCAAACTTTACAACAAGCTTATTAACCTTAATTTCACGATCATAGACTACATATACAGACTTATTAATAGCAGTAGATGAATCATTTCTTCTAATTGCTGCCCAATACTTATAACCAGCATCCTTTGATACGAAGTAGTTTCTCTTAGCTTCTGTATGCTTATAAGTGGCTATACCGCTTGTAGTATTACCAAAGAGTGCTTTTACAATTCCGCCCACATATTGGTTATTATGAACAGCATACTCTCCAGGCCTGATAAAGCTACAGATTGATGTAAGTGGGTACATAGACTCATAGTACTTATCGTATTTAGTTGAAGTTTCAATTAGTTTTAGATTACTCTTCTCGGAGTCCCATTGGTATAGCATTACGTCGTCTACACCCATTTCGGATATGCCTGCTGAGCTATTATAGTTCCACTCAAGAACAACCTTTTGTGACGGTTGAATATTATGGCTTGAGTCTAAAGCTGTTTTGATCGCTGGAAAATTTAACATTAAACCTCCTCTAGGGTTAGGTTTATATTCATTCTGATATATGGAACAGTGGCAGAAGGATTACGCTTTACCACATCCATAGAACAGTTTGTGAAATTAACTAAAAACTCCTGATACGCTGTAGAAGATGTAGGATTAATCTTCTGTGTTATTTTGATGTAGAATGGTTGTTTATTTGTTAGGTAGAAGTTGTAAATATCTCCAGCACCCCATCCTGCATCGATTGTATATGTAGATGTGTTTGGCACATCGTTCCATGAAAAATTAAAAGTGTGCTTTTGTGCAATAATGTTTTTACGCATTGTGCCATTAGCAGTTCTTTGAGAATTAGATATTTCATCAACACTGATTCCCAGTGGTGATCTATTGTGGTCGGTAAGCTTATGGTATACCCCAGTAGTTGGATGCTTGATATATACCAAAGAATCCTTAAGTCCGCTAACTAGCCATGTCATATCTTCATGTACCTCATATCTGTGCTTCTCTTAACCGCTGCACCAAGATCTTTCTTAATTTTAGCAATAATCTCATCTGGAGAGCAACCTGGGTCAGTAATATTAATTTCATTAATGCTTACCTTTACATCCCCCTCGTTATAGGTTCCAGCTTTACGCATAGTCTCAAATACTCTTGGGTCTAGAGTTCTATTATTAATCTTCTCCATATTTGCTACACCGTACTTTGATACAGCCCTAGCATTCATCATAAATTCCTTGTTAGATGCAGCAATATTAATACTATCAGATACAGTATTTCCTGCGCCAGTTATATATCCTCCACCATAGTAACCACGAATCTTTCCACCCATCCACTTCTTTTCTCTTCTTATGAGATCATTCTTATTCTTGTCATATCTATAGGTTTCTCCAAAAATAGTTACTATCTCATCGTTAGCAAATGACTCTCCTCTACCTGCTAGGTAGTTTAATATTTTTTTCTTTTGGTCGCTTGAAAGAGCTGTTGCAACTCCCTCGCTTTGAGTTCCCCTACCATTATCTGCACTTGTGATTCCAACGGTTGCTGCTGTATTTGTAATATCTCTAGGATCTCTTGCTGTTCCTGTATCTCCAACAATTCCTCCAATATTGGCTAGGTCTGCCTGCAACTTTCTAAATGATGCCTTTAATGTTTCCATAGCTTTATTTAGAGCATCTCCAGATAGAGCTCCCTTAAACTTAGACTCAAAATTCTTGAACTCTTGGCTTTCTGTAAACTCTTTAAACGATACTGTAACCTTACCATCCTTTTGGAATCCTCCAAGGACTGCCTTGATTGCGCTATCAATATTGTTTTCTAGCTCTTTAGCCTTATTAGCAGTATTTGCTACTGCTGCTCCCGCAGAATTATCTAGAGCCTTTAGCTTATCTTGAAGAGCCTTCTTCTTATTTTCTCTAGCAATTTCTTTTTCTGTTTGAGCCTTTTCTCTTGCAAACGCAGCGGACTCTGCTTGCATATCAACTTGCGCTCTAAGTGCGCCTTCTAGGTCTCCACCAGCAACTGCTCCAAGATAATCTAGGACTAAGTTTCTTCTTCTTTCTTCATACTTTAATGAAAGCTCTTTAAGTCTATTGATGTTCTTTTCTTTGCGCTCAATTTCTTCAAGGGCGTCGATCTGTGCCTGAATCGCCTTCTTAGCAGCATCATTATTTCCAGATGTAGCACCACCAGAAAACATTCCTTGTAGGGAAGCTTGAAGATCAGACTTGGCCTTATCTAGTGCTTCGTTTGCTTGGTATACTTCGAAGTAAGCACGAATTCTCATTCCATCAAAATCTTTTACTGCTTCTAAGCTAGGAATAATTCCTTCAATACGCATCTTAAGGGCAAGTGCCTGTGCTTCTGCGTCTACTCCATTTCTTATAAATCCTTGAAGAACGGTCTTGTCTGTTCTTGTTAAACCACTGATTGAGTTTGCTACCCCATCGATAGCATCTTGAGTTATTAATCCAGATCCAGAAAGCTCTTCCATAGCCTTTGCAAAAGTTTCTGCGTCAGAGTTTGCCAATGAGTTGTTTATTGCTTCAATGGCTTGCTTTGTATCTATTCCACTTATGGCTACTGACTTTTGAGCTGTATCTAACTTCTGATAAGCAGATTGCAAATCTTGTATATACTTTGTTGTTTCAGGACTAAATCCAACAGGGGACATTGTTGATGAAGCAAAGTTTCTAGCAATTGCTGGATCTACTCCGAATGAACTAGCCTGTGACAGTAATGATGAATACTGTGTACCTGCTAAAGAGCCTGGTCCACCTTGAATTCTTTCAAGGTTTCTCTTTAGCGCTCCTGTTTGAGTTGTGCCAGCCTCTCCAGCTAACAACATCTTTAGATCTGTTGCAAATCCTTCTTTGCCTGCAGCCTTTAGAATAGCAGCCATCATCTGCTTAGCAGTTTCTTCAGAAACTCCCGCAGCAATATAACTCAAGTACTGACTCAAAAATTCATCTTGAACTTCTTTAAAGCTGTCGGCACCTTTAGTCTTTTCACGCAAGGCTCCTGTTGATGTTGATGTTGCTGCTTCCATAGCAGCTTTTGCTAGTATCTCTAGTGCTGATGCTGCTTCTTGAGACTTTCCAGTTATCTGTGTTAACTGTATATCTCCAATAGTTTTTAAGCTTAGTCCTGCAGCCGCTGCATATTCTTTATCAATTTGATATTGCTTAATACTTAATGCTTGAATATCTGATAACTTCTTAAAATAATCTATAGACATCTTAATTGCTGGTACAAGTGCTCCTAGTGCTGCTCCGACTGCCATTCCTGGTCCGCCGAACATCATACCCATAGATGCACCCATCATTGCACCGCCAGCCAAATCTCCAACCTTACCTGTTTGTGGTACCATGCTAGTTCCAAGACCTAGGCCCATCATTGCAAGTCCTGATCCATATCCCTTGCCAACTCCTGCACCCATAAGTCCACCACGAATTCCACCAGCTCTATACCCAGCCTTTATTCTTTGAAGGAATGGTATCTTTGGAGAATCTTGTGCAATGGTATTTGCAATTTGATTTTCATATGCAACAATCTCTGCTGCTTGTTGTGCCATAGCAGCATCAACTCTTTCTTTTGCAACCTTAACTTCTGCAACTGCTGCCGCTGTTTGAACGTCTGGAGTAGAACCAACCGTTACAGCTTGTGAAAGAGAGCTAACAAATCTTGATATTCTTGACTTAGCTGTCTTTTCAGCTTTTGACATTTCTAGTCTTGTTGTAGCCTTAACTTCTGCTTCCGCTGCTGCAATATTTGCTCCTTCTGCTCCACCTGCTTGGAATCCAGCTATAACAGCAGTTCTTACTCTAGTAACAGTTTCATCAAACTTCTGTGCAACTTCTGGACTAAAGTTTCTAGCAACAGCAACGGCATCCTCTGCCTGTCCGCTTGCTTGCCAAGCCTTTTTCATTTCTCCAGTAATCTTTCTTCCAGCTGCAACGCTCTCTCCATACTGATCAGAAATTGCTTCCATTGTTGCAACATGTTGTGCTGCAAAGTCAGCGTATTCATCTATAGTTCTAGACATTGCTAAAATATCAGCATCAGATGCTGGGGCTTTTCTTAGCTTAGCATTTCCTAAAATTGCTGTTCTTTGCTCTTCTGTAGTAGCACTTCCAATTAGCTTTTCACGCATTTGTCCAACAGCAGTGCCCTGTGGGAATATCATAGAAGGCATACTTTCATTCATAACACCCTGAATGTCTGCTGCTCTAGATCCTCTTTCTAGGTATCCACCAATACTTCCTAGTCTGCCAATTACTTCTGGATCAACCCCAAGAGAGGCAGCCAATCTTTTTCTTCCAGTTTCTGGAACATCGTGTGAGAATACTCCACCAGTTACATCTAGACCAGCGTTTCTACCGAATGTTGCTGTTGGCATGTATCTGGATGCACCAGCAAATCCTGGTGCCTGAACTGCTCCAGTTGAGTAAGTATCTTGAATCTCAGTTAGCTCTCTCATCTTATTGATAAGATTTTGAATTTGCAGTCCTGCTGCCTGTGCTGCATCTGCTTCGTTATATAAAGTTTTAGTGGCCTTATCTCCAGATAGCTTAAGAGCCATCATAGATTCATCTAACATTTCAAACTTTTTAGTATTTGTAAATAGTCTTCCAAGGAATCCGATTGACTTAACTACATATCCAATAAAGTTAAGGAACACACCTGATAACATAATGAGTGGACCAGCTAGACCTACTATTGCACCTACAATTGTAATTACTGTCTTAGCACCGTCAGGAAGCTTATTAAATCCTTCGATCACATTATTAATTCCGCCAAGAACCTTTGAGAAGATTCCCAAGAATCCTTCTCCTGCCAGTGCCATATTAGCCTTCAATGTTTCCATTTGGCGTTGGAACTTTCCAGAAGCAGATTCTGTAAGTGTTGTTAATTCTCGATCAGCAATTGCTGCTAAGTCTGCAGTTGATGCTCCCATAAGTTTCATAACCTGAACTGTCTGGCTTCCAGACTTTCCAAGGTTATCGAATAGTGCTGACATACGAGCAAACTGGAACTTACCAAAGATCTGCTCGATTGCTTGTGCTCTAGCTAATGGGTTTAGAGTATTAAGAGCGTCCTTTAGTGCGCTAACAGTGCCCACCAAATCTCCTGCATTGCTATTTACAATGTTCTGAATATCAATTCCAAAACCATTCATCAACTCTCTAGTCTTTTGAGTTGGGTTAATAATAGAAGCTAATCCAGACTTTAGTGCGTTTGCACCCTCAGATGCATTAATACCACCCTCACGCATAGCTGTAAGGAACAGTGCAAGATCCTTTACGTCTCCGCCAAGCTGACGGACAACTGGTCCAGCCTTTGGAATTGCAATTACTAGATCTTGTAGAGAAGTTGATGTCTGGTTTTCAACTGCGTTAAGGAAGTTAATTGATTCTGCTAGCTCTCTTGTGTTAAGATTAAATGCGCTTTGCAATGACAATGTGGCAGACATAGCTTCTTGTCTATCTACTTCACCAAGAACTGCAAGTCTTGTAGTTTCTGAAACTGATTGAAGAAGATCGTTACCAGTCTTTCCAGTAGCAGCAATGTCCGCTGCCAATCCAATTGTTTCTGTTGCTGCTGCACCCATAGATGATGCTAAGCTACGTGCTAAGTCTGAAGTTTCTTTCTTTATAGAAGCAATCTCTGTAGTTGTTGCTCCACCAATGTCGCCATAAACCTTTGCAAGTCTTGTTAGCTGCTGGTCTACTTCTTTAAATGCCATGGCTGCTTGTGAGGCAAATATTGTAAGTGGCACAGTTAAACCTACAGTCAACTGACGGCCAGCCCACTGAGTGTTCTTACCTAGATTGATAAGTTCTGTAGAAACGCCCTGTATTGATTTTCCAATAATCTTGAACTGCTCTGCTCTGAGAGCCTTCATGGTTGTTGGATCAAGTCTATCTAGACCTGTTGGGGTTGACAAAATGTTTCTAGTTTCACCCTGTGGGCCAACCGTAGTTGTTAATATAGATCTCTGCAATCTGACCTGCTCTTCAGCAAGCCTTCTGATCATTCCTCTTTGGCCCCGAACTTGTGTATTAAATTCTCGGAAATAATCTTTTAGCTTTAATCTACCTTGGTCTAAGTGCCGACCAAAATCTCTTGTTTCATTTGCGACATCAACAAACGATGAAGACCATAAGCGTGTATTACGCATGCCTTCAATAAATTGTCTGTTTAGGTTGTTTAGAGAGCCATATGATGCTGCTCCTAGCCCATTTAGCTGAGATTGGAGCGTACCAATCTCTGCGTTTGCACGACGAACTTCACCAATTAAATCGGAAAAGTTGGCATTCGCATTAAAGCTAATTACAACTTGTTGGGCCATATGCTATATTATCCCAGATTTTCGATCCTATTACGCTCTAGCGTCCCACTCTTCGTACATTAAGCCTTGACCTACGCCAAAACCTTCTTGTCTTGCAAGTGATCCCTTAAGGTTTGCCACATCGTTTGTAGCAGGATCGTCTCCCAGTGCTTCCCTCCTAATATCTTCAAATGTTTTAGCACCTGAAGAATTATTTTCATCCAAGTCTACCCCTTGTAGGGCAGCAAGAAATTTCTTATCCTCATATTCTTTTTTGTTAGCCTCTTCTAATGTTAGAATTAGCTCCACTAAGGACATTTCCTCTTCTAGTTCTTCGTAGTTTTTCCAAATCCCTAAAAGAAAAGCTTGTTTTTCTAAGGCAGCGAGATCAAGGTCCTCCCATGTTGAGGAAGACTTGGTTTTATTAGTTAGTTTGTCCCACTCATCTTGGTCGCTGCCGCCATTAAATTTGGATCACCAAGTTTAATTCCTCCGCAGATTTCCATGATTTTCCAAATAGTCGGAACGTCTAGGGCCTCTTCTAGGGCCTCTTTGTCAGCTGCTAATTCTGGCAAGCTTTTTCTAAGAGCAATAGCACTTGCTTCGATAAAAATATCGATTGCTTCTTCTTCGTCTTTTACTGTATCTAGCTTAGTAACGACCTTCATAAATTCTTTTAGTCGCTTAATTGGAAGGGGCTTAAGCACTGCCTTTCTTCCGTCTTGTAATTCAATTTCCACTGTATCGTATAATGTGGTAGCCAAAGTGACCTCCTAAATAGTCTTAATAATTATAGCAAACTAGGGCTAAAAAGACAAGACCCCCATTTCTGGGGGTCCCGCTAATCTTACGATTTAAATTTAGATCAAGCGATCTACGATTCTACCGTATGTATCTGAGTAACGTGGGTCACCCAAGAGACGGAATGTCACTGGGAACACAGTTGCTTCGTTACGACGTAGAGAGTGGTTTGACGCTTCTACAGATAGAACACGACGAGCATAGTAAACACGCTCACGGTCTGCGCCTGTTGAAGTTGTTGGTGCGTTTCCAACTGCGATGAATTGACGCTCTGTTGGCTCTTCGTTAAGAGCACCTACTGAGAGATCAAGACGGGAGTCAGCTACGCTGTCATAAGACTTAAGATTTGCTTCTTTCTCACCAAAGACCACCATCATATTGCGAAGTGTACCTTCTGTAAGAGTTGTACGAAGCATAACACGCTGTGAAGACTTGAAAAGCTTCGCAACGTCGAGCTGCTGGTCTACTTCTACCTCACCATATGTTGGTTCATACATAACTTCAAGACCTTCAGATGTAAATCCGACGTCTTTCCACTTTGTTGAATCCAAAACCTTACCTGTACCAAAGTTAGCGTCTGATACGTATGATCCAGTAGGCTGTTGCGCTACTGCGAATGGATCTAGACCGTCCTGATATGAGTCAGACCAGTCGTTTGATGTTGAATCTTTTGCAGAAATGAAAATTCTTGCTGCACCGATAATAATATTACGAACGTTTGTTGCCATTTATTTATTTCACCTCCTCCTTTTTTTAGGATATAAGTTTTGCGGCATTTCCTCAAATCCAATAATACTTGAACTGGGGTTATTAGGCAAATCTTCCTTCCGAATTTAAATCCCTAGTGTAAGAATATACTATGGCTAGATCAGCCTCTAGTTCGCCCTGCAGCTCAGAAGCTGGGTTAGGCGAGTTTGCCTCAGTAAGGGAAAAGTATTTGTAGGCAAATGGGCTGGTTGGATCTATGTCCTTCACATACTCATTTACCGTCTTAGCCGATTCGTCGAATCTTCTAAATAGGTCTAACATGACATTCATGATTTTGATTGTCTCTGTTAATGTTGTTGAATAAATCTTAAATGTTAATCTGTCTTGGCAAATAACCCAATCAGTGTCATATCCTACGATATCGTAGTCATAGACAATATATGGAGCGTCTGCCTTAATGAACTGCTCTCTTTGTCCACTCTGCTGGACAGAAAATATTGGACCAAATGGGTCTCTATATATAGGAGGATAGTCATTAGGATTAAGCACTGAGCTATCCTTAAGTTCCCGCCACAAAACCTTTAGTACGTTGGTAAGAGCCGTCTTGCTATAATCAGCCATTTACATCACGCTTCGCTTTCTCGTATGATCTTGCCACTTGTCTAATATTCTTAGAAGCATTAGCTTCGCCAAGTGATTGGAATGATCTTCTAGAATTCTTTCCTGCTACTGATCTAGGCATCTGCATTCCAGCAAGGGCTTGTGCTCTTTCGATCTCTTTGAATAAAGGTGACTTTGCCATATCAGCATTTAATCTAGCAGAGTTAATAAATCTAAACATTGTTTTTTGATATGCTCCCTTAACTTCTCTTCCTCCAGGGGTTCTTACTGTAACAAATCTCCCCTTTGGAATAAAAACTGGAGTTCCATCATTAGAATAAAAGAAAAGCGCTTGTGCGTTCTTTGCTGTAATTCTTACAGTTTGCCCTTTCTCCATAACATCAGCCTTGTATGTAAACTTATGTCTTCTTACTGTACCGTTTTTGATTGGAACATAAGTGCGTGACTGCTTAAACTCAGATGACAAAACAATGGCTCCCGCCTTATACTGACCAGTTACTTTCCACAGTCTTCCTAGCGGTGTACCGACTCTTCCCCATTCATAAACATGGTGTAGGGACTTTGGGCTAAGTCTAGCTTCGGTATCGATAAATGCTGCTAATGATTTTTCTGCTATTGCTGTAACTGCCTGACCTATAGCCTGATCAACTTCATATGTTCTAGTAGACTTAGCAACGCCTTCGACATAAGCCATAGCGTTTCCAATAGTATCCGAAGCATTTGTAATTACTTTAAGAGAGGGCATCCTGAATCTCGCTTCTCTGTAATGTTGTCTCGTATTCGAGTATTTGACCAAAAGCATCCACGATTGGAGTAGAACCAACTATTGAGAACATGGTGGGAGGATTATTTAGAACCTCTGCCTCTTCCCAAAGAACTAGTCCGTTTAGATCTCTAATGTTTGTTATCTTAGAGTTTCTAGAAAGCTTTTCTACCGTGTTGATCTTAATAATCTCTTCAATAATATATCTATTATCAATAGTCCTATCGTTTGACGGAGTGCGGACGCCAGATGAAATAATCGACTTAGCTAAGCATGAAATAGTTTCAGCATATATCCACTGTCTTTTAATTTCTCCAGTGTTCTCATCACGCTTTTGCTGTACACGATAAACGTCTGCAAGCATTGCGTACTTGGCTTCTACTGAGTATGAACCAAGCATTAGATTACCGCCATATTTGTGGACTTATACTCTTCAAGGAGCTTGTCCACATAAAAATTACCAGTCCCTCTGAACGCTAGCTTGGAAAATTCCATATCTGTGTCTCCGTATGATACGCTTTGAACAAATCTGGATCTCCAAATGTGATCCTTACTAAAATAATCTCTTACTAACATAAGCGCTCCAGCCTGAACCTTTTCTGGAACAGCCTTCCATCCGAATACTCCAGTAATGTCATACTTGTATCCTTGGACAAAGCTACCGTAGTGCGGATAAACAATATCCTTCATCCCGCCCTCGTTAATGTCTTCTTCAGAATAAATTCTAAGAGCATGGTTTGTTTCTGTAATATTTACTGCAAAATTAAAATTGTTAATTGAATTTACGGTATCAATAGCAAGCTTATTATTTTCCTTTATAACAGAGTAAGATATAATTCTTTCTCCTAAAAATAATACGTCTGCGTCTTGTCCGTATGCAGAGACTGTCTTTTCCTGCTTTCCAAAATTTACTCCAGTAAAGTTCTCTATCATAAATCTTGCAAACTTCTCTGCTTCTCTAACCTCATGATATGGTACATAATTAGCATCCCCTGGCTCACGGCCAAAGTGTAGCTTGGTATATACGTCATGAATAGAAAGGTATGGAGTTACAACATGGTAAGCGTCCACAGTAGTCATCTGATTGAAGTCTACAGAGTAAGTCCAGACAACCTTAATCATCTTGTCTGTCATTACAAAGTCATCTCTAACTACAAAGCTGTAGTGACCTTCATCATCAGACTCTTTGGCTGCTGTTCCAGCAACAATAAGAACGTCTGTGTTTAAATCGTAAATATTGACCTGTGGTAATGAATCTGTGTCCCTGAGCTCATCGCTAACATAAACATCAAGATATACCTTTTGGGTCCTACCTGTGTATAACTCCATTTAATTAATTAGGAGTAAAACTCCTGTACCTCCTTGGGAGTGGCAAGTCTGAAACCTTCCTGTGTGTCAAAAATCTCCTGTGCGTCTTTCTCAGACATTACGATAAATGGATTTTCTTTTGTAAATGTGAATGCATTTACATCATATCTTGGGTTCATTCTTTCCATCTTTACTAGGACCTGGCCACCCTTGAGTTCGGTATTTGGCTTTGATCCAAGTGTTTTCTTTTCTTCTACTTCCGCTTCGACCTTTTCGGCGTTAACAAAACTATTATACATTTCGTAGCTTACACCCTCTTCTGCGAGTAGGGCAATTAGGTCTGCCTTGTTCTTTGCTGACTCGTGATCTACCGCAAATGTTTCTGCGACCTTACGAAGCTCCTCAAGCTTCAAATTATTAAAAGACATTTATTCTCCTCTCAGTCTTTTCCTTCTAATTATAGCACCCATATGACTAAAGGGGAACCCCTTTCGGAGCTCCCCTTCAGACTATTTAGTTGTTAAATTTGTTAGGCTGAAACCTTTACGTTCTTAACCACAACAAAAGCTTCAGGATTTTCGATTGCACATCCTGTTCTTACGAACATTGTGTACTCGATTGTATCCTTCTTTGGCTTGAATTCACGGTATACCTGAATCTCACGCTTAACACCAACAACTAGGTTGTTAGCGAATGTAAGATGGATATCTCCGTGGTCGCCTGTAGCACCTGAGTAGTCTCCGTCTCTAGTCTCATCGATTAGAGGAACTTCAACTACTGGAATACCGAATGCGAATGGAATTACACCACCTGGAGCACCAGCTGGTCCGTTTGGATTTCCACGAAGAATTGAAGATGCAATGTCTTCTGGAGTTCCACCCTGACCGATTGTTGTCAAGTTGTATAGATAATCCTGCACTAGGTTTGAACCTGTAAAGAACTTAAGTTCGTTACGGCGTTGCTTGTACTTACGTGGCATAGCCTTGATTGCATTGTTGAATACTGCCTTAGAGATTACTGCACCGCCTGCGTTTACAACGTTTGCTGACTCAAGTGCAAGTGCACGGAATCCCTTAAACGCTGACATCAAACCAGAACCTGTACCAACACCATTGATCAAAAGATCTTCGATGTCGTTACCTGCCTGAGTTGCCATTAGGCGAGCAATGTGATCCTCAAGATCAGCACCCTCGATGTTATCTTCAAGAGCTTCGCTTGAAAGTTCCCAGTCAAGACGTAGCTTCTTAGTGGTAAGAGAAATCTTGGAGAATGTAACTGCTGCATTAGCACCTGTTTGGGTTGCTTCAGTAGCTACTGTCATTAGTCTAGTACCAACTCCAACCTTGTCAATGTCTGCTGTGTTAGAACGCATGCGAACTGTACGAGCTGCACGGGCAAGAATTGTAGCATCGAACATGTAATCGATGAATCGGTTAGCCTGGTCTGTGTTTAGAAGACCACCATTTCCTGATCCAACGTTTGTAGTATCAACTACTTTTTGTAGAATATCGCTCATTTATTTATTTTCACCTCCGTTGTTTTTATAAATTAAATGTTGCGGACGCTGAGGAAATGCCCGCCCCACTTGCTGTTTGTTTTTTGTATTGTTACATCTGACCCGTCCAGATCAGAAGACTTGCGAATCGCAGTATCTTTCTCTACTCCGTCGACCCTCTTTTCGACGCCTGAGATAGTTGACTTAATATTGTTGACAACCTCTGCGAGTTCATTATATTTGTTGGTTACTTCAGCAATTTTCTGATCAACCTGTGCTGCTAGTCCTGAAACAGCCTCAGCTGTTGCAGTCTTACTAATTTCTGTTGAGATGAAGCTTTTCATTTCATCAAACATTTTTGCAAAGTCAGTTTCTTCAACTTCGACTTCGGAAATGTCAGCGGCTTCTTCTTCAACGGCTGCAGGTGCTGTTTCAGCATCTGCCTGTGGTGCCTCTTCGGTTGCTGGTGCTTCCGCATCAGCAGACTTAGCGAGGTCCGTTTCTGTGACTTCCTCAACTAGAGCAACTTGCTCAGCTGGAGTCTCTTCAACGGTAATTGTTGTATCTTCTGCCACAGTAACACCTCCTTCTGTGTCTTGATTTTCTTCAACCTGCTTTGCAAGATCAGGCTGTACCTTAGACTGCTTGTATGAGTCAAGGATTCTCTTAATTTCGACAGACTTGTTGGTGTCTGCTGTTTCTACCCAACCAATTAATTCTAAATTAGTATTTGTAGTTGGTGATGTAAATTCTGATTCTGTTGATAGATAAACTTCATCTGTTTCCTTATCATAGAAAACATTTTCAACTTGTGTTTCTGTTGCAATTCCCTTGAGCACTGTCCCATCAGCGGTCTTTTGAATAGAAACAATATTTGAAAGTTGATTTGCTGGATTATCTACTAATGAAAGTTCTGTTAGGTCGTATTCTTTAATAACACGAATTGACTTATCTAGTGCTGAGTTATACTCATCGATTGTCTTTGTAATATTCCCGCCGATTGAAAATCCTGAAAGAGTTCCATCAAGAACTTTCTCCCATGTATCTTGTGCACCCTTTGAAACGTATGCGTTAACAAAAACTCCGCTGTACTCTTTTCCAGTTGCTTTATCAAATAACTTTTCCTTGCGGAATGAAACCATCTTGCCTACTGCAAGCGGTTGGTGCATCTCACGAATATTTCCACGGAAGCGCTCAAACGCAGAAGCAGAAGCATCTGCGGAAACGATGTCTCCGTGTTGATCGATATTGTCTAGGGTCGCAAATCCTGATACGATGCGCTTTTCCTTATCGACTTTTGCGATAGGCATTGAAAGACGGAGGCTGTCTCCATCAGAATACCAGTTTGCCTTTTTTATCTCCATAGCAACACTAATTTTATCAACTATTTGTTAGTAATGCAAAATCAGGGCGTAACTCGACCCTCACCTTGAGGATTTCTTGCCGCTCCATTGGAATCAGTAGCTTCAGCAGTTCTTTCTTGATCTCTTCTGCGATTTCCTGTTCCTCTTGCAGTTTGGTCAGCAGCTTGCTGTCCTGTTAACTGTACGGGCGAATCTCCTCCTGGCAGGCCTGGCATACCCAGTCTTGCACGAACTTCATTAGGCACAATGGTCTTCATTCGTAGGTAACGCTCATCAATCTTGGACTGTGTATCCTCGTCTGTGAGTGTAAGTTCATTAAACTTCAAAACAAAAGCGTCTGTGAATTCAGCAATCAAACGGTTAAGTTTCTTTTCTAGATTTCTTTGAGCTGGTCTAGCAACCTGCTCCTTAAATGTCTTATCTGCATCTTTAGCTGCTGCAAGGGAAATTCCCTCTGGCAGACCCAACTTAGAAATTGGTGTTCTATGTGCAATTAAAATTTCATCTCTGTTCTGTTGACGATACTTGTTAAATGATGAGTCTTGTACGTCCGCCTCAACAGCTTCCATCTTGAACTCAACCTTGTTGCCATCGTCATCTGCTGGAAGAGGAATGTAAATAGATCTGTGGTTCTTACCCTTTAGGTTTGTCTGGAAGAACTCAAGCA
>Ga0209358_10000520_pt1 | contig 33477 bp, 35 predicted proteins | sample LauGreFa1BDMLBSN_2_FD_187574 | JGI IMG/M metagenome (GOLD analysis project Ga0209358, IMG submission 187574) | Freshwater lake microbial communities from Lake Michigan, USA - Fa13.BD.MLB.SN (SPAdes) (version 2) | ecosystem: Environmental > Aquatic > Freshwater > Lake | place: Lake Michigan, USA... | reverse complement strand
AAGTAATAAATTATTAGTATTATATGATCCTGCTTCAAATGATTCAGTTCTTACAGCATGCAATTTTGTTGGTTTTGGCGTTAGTAATACCAATTTAAGATATCAAGTACCAGCAACATCAAATCATGTATTCTATCAAGGTAATAATGAAATTGCTAGAATAATTTCAACAGGATTAAGTAATAGTGGTGGTGTACTTTATAATACAACTTTAAGTAATTCAGGAACTGTATTTACCGCAACAACAAGTAATACAGGTGTTATATATTCACAAACAATATCGAACGCTGGTGTTTTGGTATCTGATACATTAAGTAATACTGGAAATATTTATGTAAAAGGTATTGCTAATTTTGGTAGTAATATATCATTTAGTAATAGTTCGGGAATTGCCAATATTTATTCTAGTAATAGTAATATTGGTATAGGTACATCAAATCCTGTATATTTATTAGATATTAATGGAAATACTAATATTTCAGGAGTAATAACAACATCAAATATTAATGCAATTGGATTATCTTCTATGACATCAAATTATATAATGGCAAAATCAAACTCAGTTATATTTGTTGAAGCTGCTGATTTAATAGGAACTTATGTTAATTCTGATGCAATATCAGCTTGGGGTCCATGGGTTCAATCAACACCAGCTAATCAACCATTATTTAGTACTACTGGAGGTTCTAATAATGGAGCAGCAGTTGTTTTTGATAAAACTTTATCACAATATATGTCATTAACTTCTAATATACCATTAAACATTGCAACAAATGGAGGTTTTTCAGTATTAACATATTTTAAATATAATACAGGTGGAGATGCTAATAATCCTAGAGTTTTTTCATTAAGAACAACATCATCTACACCTTTAATAGAATTAATTCAAAATACTACAAATACAGCTTTTTTTTTTAAAAGTGGTGTAATTACATCATTAACAAATTTAGCTTCAGGCACTTGGTATGCAGTTGGATTACGTTATTCAACTTCTACAAATACAGCTACAATGACTGTTAATGCAGTTTCTCAAAGTGCATTAACTGGAATTAATTTAACTAATCAAACAATAGTTGCTGCAAATGCACAAACAGCATTAGGTAATGAATATGCTACTAGTTATATAAGTATGAATATAACAGCATTATATATATGGGATTCATATGTATCTGATATACAATGGAATAACACACATACTTATTTAGCATCTGGTTATGCAGGATTCTTAAAAATTCCATATACTAATTTATCAATTAATGGAATAACTACTTTTACATCAAATATTATTTGTAATTCAAATATATCATTATGTAATGCTACTGGAATTGCTAATTTTTATTCAAGTAATTCTAATATTGGTATTAATAATTCAAATCCTCAATATACATTAGATATTTCAGGTAATATTAATTTTACCGGAACTTTAAATCAAGGTGGATCGCCATATATAGGATCTCAATGGACATCTAGTAATTTAAATATATATCTAATTGGTTCAAATGTTGGCATAGGTAGATCAAATCCTGCTTATTTACTTGATGTTGCTGGTCCTATTAGATTTAATAGTTCTAATAATTCAAGTAATAAATTATTAGTACTATATGATCCTGCTTCAAATGATTCAGTTCTCACAGCATGCAATTTTGTTGGTTTTGGTGTTAGTAATACCAATTTGAGATATCAAGTACCTGCAACTTCAAACCATGTATTCTATCAAGGTAATAATGAAATTGCTAGAATAATTTCAACAGGATTAAGTAATAGTGGTGGCATAATTTATAATACAACTTTAAGTAATTCAGGAACTGTATTTACTGCAACAACAAGTAATACAGGCGTCATATATTCACAAACAATATCAAACGCTGGTGTTTTAGTATCTGCTACATTAAGTAATACAGGAACTTTATATAGTACTACGTTATCTAATACTGGTATTATATATTCTCAAACTATATCTAATGCTGGAACTATGATTTCTGCTACTATGAGTAATACAGGAAATATATATTGTGAATCTAATATTACAATAAATGGTACATTGTATTTAAATGGATTAAGTTATTTGAGTAATACTGTAAATGTCTATAATCCTATTAATTTATATTCAAATGTAAATGTTGGAAATCAAAAAGGTATAGGCACAACTTCTATTTGGATGACTCAAACACCTTCTGCTAATATTGCGTGGAATTCTATAGTATGGTCACAAGAATTAAATATATTTGCCGCTGTAGGTGGTGCATCACCATATATTATGACTAGTTCTAATGGGGTCACATGGACAAGTAGAGCATCAGGTACACCTGCTGTTTTTAGTTCAATATGTTGGTCTTCTGAATTGAGTTTATTTGTCACTGTTGCTAATAACGCATCAGGGTATAATGTTATGACCAGTCCAAATGGAGTATTATGGACAGCTCAAGGTACATCATTTGCCAATAACTGGCAATCAGTATGTTGGGCATCTTCTATATCATTATTTGTTGCAGTAGGTAATGGTACAACTAGTATTACACAAAGAATAATGACAAGTCCAAATGGTATTACTTGGACTAATAGAACTGCACCTAGTTATTTATATCGATCTGTCTGTTGGGCAGAATCACTTAATATGTTTGTCGCAGTAGCATCAGATGGTAATGTAGTAAATTGTACTAATAATGGAGTTACATGGACTTCACAGACTGCTGCTAGTGCTAATTCATGGACATCTGTATGTTGGTCTCCAGAATTAGCTATGTTTGTAGCTGTTGCAAATTCAGGATCAGGTAATCGTGTTATGACCAGTACTAATGGTACTACATGGACTTCAAGAACATCTGCTCAAGATAGTGCATGGTCATCTGTAACATGGTCATCTAAATATGGTGTTTTTGTTGCAGTAGCTTCATCTGGAACAAATCTAGTTATGGCTAGTATAGATGGTATTAATTGGTATATTAATACATCTATAACAACTGGTACATGGTCATCGGTATGTTGGTCTTCAACATTATCTATATTTGCTGCAGTATCAACAGCATCACCATATATTATGATAACTAATCAAAATCAATCAATTTATGCATTAAATGTATATGGTACACAATATGTATTAGGTATATCTGTTTTAGGCAGTAATATTGGATTAAGTAATAGTACAGGTATTGCAAATATATATTCTAGTAATACAAATATAGGTATTGGAATAAATACTCCTACATATACATTAGATGTATCTGGATCTATAAATGCTTCAGGTGATATTACTGCTTTCTCAGATGCACGTTATAAATCAAATATAACTCTATTAACTAATTCATTATCTAATGTATGTCAATTAAATGGATATAATTATTTTATACCTACTGAAAAAAATAATGTTAAACATATTGGTTTATTAGCACAAGAACTTGAAAAAATTGTACCAGAATTAATTAATTATGATAAGATTAATGATAAATATAGTGTTAAATATGGAAATACTGTAGCATTACTCATTGAAGCTATAAAAGAAATGCGTAATGAATATAATTTAGAAATACAAAGTTTGAAAGATAAAATGAATAATATGTATACAGAAATACAAAGTTTAAAAAATATAATAAATAAAATATAAAAATAAATTTTAATATTTTTAAATTATTTGATGTTTCTCATTTACATATTTTTAATGAATATAATTATGTATAAAATATTATATAAAAATAAATGAAAAAAAAAAATAATGATAATGTTATCACTATATCACTTATTATAATAATATTTTGTATATTAGGAATTATTATTTTTTTATTAATTAATAAAAATAATAATCATAAAGATGATAATAATATTTGTATGAATAAAAAAAAATATTATAAACTTTTAACAAAACCTTGTAACTTGCCTAAATCTTCTGCTGATAAAAAAAATTCGTTTAATAATACTATAGATATTATTGAAATTAAAGAAATACCTGATATTACACCTGTTAGAGATAGATTGGTTTTAAATGATCCTTTATATCCTGCTCTAAATCGTACTGATAGACAAACTTTAAATACTGTCGCATATCAGACTGATGTTAGAAACTTTAATATACCTACACAAGATATAGGTGATTCATATCATATGATTGGATATTTAACAAGTACAGATCCAATGAATACTGATAAAGGTGGAAATAGCTGGAAATTAATGGGTAGAAAATATAATAGAAATCAAGCAGATTTTTATATTATTCCTATAAATAATAATTATGATATTAAGATACCATTGACACCTGATGTAATTATTGGTCAAAGATTAAATGATATATATACAATACCAAATGAAATTACATTTAATTCTCCATTTTTAAATAAAACTCCATATAATTTTGTAGAACTTCCTAAAACTAATTTTGATAATAGATATTATTAATTAAACAAAATCTTGAGCATATAATGAACAATCTCCAACAACAATATCTCTACCTCCTGCTAAATTATTTCTATAAAATAAAAATCTATAATATATATATTTATCAATATTTGTAATATTAAAAGTTTTTGTTTGTGTTGAACCCCATGAAACTGCACTTTGTGAATTAAGTAAAGTCCAATTTGTATCATCATTGCTTCCGTAAAAATTCCATTTTATTGGCATCTGTGTACCGGTACCAGATGCACGTTGTGTTAAAGTATACGCTCTAACTGAAATTGCAAAAGGTAGTTTTAATTTTAATATTGGTGGTAGAGAAGCATCTGCAGTAGATGTATATATAACACCTTGAGTACTCCAGCCATCTTTTCCATTTGTAGCTCCTGCAACTTTATCAAATGCTCCAGAAGGTGGCCATTCATTTGTACTATATGAAGTTGAACCAGAATAAGTATAAATTATATTTGCTGATGCAATATATTGACCTAAACCATATGAACCTGTTGATATTGTATATTTATATTTAGCATAAACAATACTATTTATATCACTTTAACTGTATCAGCTAAATCTTTTGTCCATGTACCACCACTACCTATTGTAGTTGGTGGCCAAGCATTATTTGTACTTGTCTTACTATAAAAACTACTTAATGATATATTTGTTAAAGGAGTACCACCCCAACCTTTAATTTGACTAAAAGATAATGGATTTGTTGTAATAACATATTCTGTTTTGATATCACTAAATGATATTGCACCGGATGATTGAAGTACCATTTTAGTTTAATAAATTATTTTATTTAAAATTTATTAATAATTATTAATAAAATGTAACTTAATATTTTATTTAATTTATTTAATTTTTTTATTATTTAAAGATTTATAATATTTTATATTTAAATGGATATAGATTTATATAAAGAAGCAATTGAACATATTCATTCTACAATTAAGGATATAACTTTTGAATCATTATTTCCTAAAGTAAAAGAAGAACATATGAAAGATTTTAAAATATATAAAAGATTCTATGATATTGATGGAGAAACATGTGGTGGTGGAAGTGATAAAGAATTATATAATATAAATAAAATTAATAATTTTGAATTAGGGTATGAATATGCTTTATTAAAATTAATTAAATATAATACTCCTTGCGCTTTATTTGCATGTCCAATTAATGAAGTATTAACTGAAAATTATGTATTTTCAAAAGCTAATTTAATAGATGTTGTTGTTGGATTTATGATTGATGATGATCTAAATAATATTATTCCTGCATGGAATAATACTAGTGTGTATCCAATTATTGGTCATTATACACATTCATATATTTTTCCAAATGTTCCATCTGAAGCTAAATGGATTGTATGTGCAGCTTTAAATTCATTTGATAGAAAAGTAGTATCTTTATATTCACAATCAAAAAAATCGAATGAATTATATGAAGATACACCAAAATTTAAATAAACATAAAATTATTTTAGAGAACACCTAAAGATTTTAATTTATTCAACATTTTATTATATTTATTATCATCGTTAAGTCTTAATTTATGTTGTTCTAATAAATATTTTTTAAATTCATCACGATTTATATTATTTTATATATCATCTCCACCTATCATATATGGTTTTTTCTTTAATTCTTTCATTTTTATTTTATATTATTAAGAAAAATTTCTAATATATAAAGGTGTTAAATAGTATTTAAAATATTATTAATGGAAAAAATAAACAATATTTTTGATATTGGTTTTTTAAATATAACATTACAACTTAGTACAAGATATGAAAATTATAATTTTACAAGTAAAATATGCCAAACAAAAATTAAAGAAATAAAAAATGTATATGAAATTTATATTAATATTTATACTAATTTTATTGAATTTGATGATGAAATTAAAATAAATAAATTATTACAATATTTTAATTATTTGGAAAATATTCAATATATTTTTATAAAACGTTGTAAAATATTTTTTAATGAAATTAAAGATATTTATTTAGAATGTTATTATCATAATCATATTTTTAATAATAATTTAAAAATTAAATGGGATATTTCTTATATAATAAAAAAATGTTCAATATTAAATGTTAATGAATATATAAATTTATATAAAAAAATTATAAATTTATTAGAAAAATATAATATATTATATACTAGTATAGATAATACAGATTTATTACCTACAAATATAGATTATTTTTATGAAAATATAATGCCAAACTTTAATGATATTCAAGAAGCAATTAAGTTACAAAATATCGAAAAATCTATAAATTCCAAATTAAATCCTGATATAATTAATTTAATTTTTAAAAAAGTTACTAATAATTTTTATATACCACTAAGAAATCAAGATGAATATCTTAAAACTAGAGATAATATTGTTTATAATAAAGATGATATTTGTATAAAAAAATATATAGAAATTGAAAATATAAATCCAGAGCATTATTTTAAAGAAAGAGATAAACTTTATAATTAAAAATATAATATTGAATATGAACCACATAATTATAATGATATAAATTTTTATGAATTTTTTTTAGGTACATAATATTTTGCATTTTCCCCACATAAATCAAAATCTGAAAATCTTACAATTTCAATTTCAACATAATATTTTTCATAATCATTTTTAATTTTTGGAGATTCTTTTAATTCTTTTTTTGGTATTGATAATGTGTCATATCTGAATAATTTACATTTTAAATCATTAACATTCATAACAGGTCGATAACAATGAACACAATTTGCACAAATATTAAATGTCATTTTGATTTTTATTATATTATAAAATTTTAAAAATAAACATTCAAATTTTTTATTATTAAAATACAAATATAGTTAAAATCCAATTGAAAAATTTATTTTTCTTAAATTAAAATAAAAAATTTGAAAGCTGGATTTATTAATGATTTTAATAGTTTTAGATTAAATAGAATAGCAAAACAAAGAGAAATAAAGAAAAAATCTGTAAAATATAGTGATTATGGAATGGATTTTTTTATCATTTGATGAAGATATAGGATTATATCATGCATGTCAATCTAAATGTTATTCAAGTAAAAAAATATCATCAGATGATTTAGTTACATTTTTTGAAATATTAGTTAGAATACCAAATACAGGTTATTTATACACTACCAATAAAATAACAATTAATCTTTATGAAACTATTCAATTAAGACAAAATAAATGGATTATTCATAATCAATTATCAGATTTTTTAGATAAAGTTGAAGTTATTAATAACATTAATGATGAAACAAAATATAAATTAAGACATTATCAGATTGAAGCTATTCAAGCTATTTTAGGAGAAAGAAGCGGGAGAAAATATATTGAAATTGCTTGTGATCTAGGAAAAACTTTGATTGCTGGTCACGTGTTAAAAGAATCTGATTATAAAAAGATTATATGTATAGCTCCTTTAAGAGTTTCAGTCGAACAATTAAAGAATAGAATTTCACCATTTTTAGATAATAAATATAAATGTTTATTAGTTGATACTGAAGGAACTATAGATATAGATGAGATAGAATTGGAGATTAAGAATAATGAATATTTAGTAATTTATATTACATATAAAAGTGCACAAGATTTATTAAATGAAATAGTTACAGGTAATGAGTATTTAATTGTCGATGAGGTACACAATGCATTAAATATGAGTGATTTTATTAATAAATTTGATAATTGTTTATTAATGTCAGCTATAATTCCTGAAGAATTATATGAAGAATTTGAAGATGTTGAAAATGTATTTATTTATGGAATATCAGATGCTATTAAGAATAAATATATTTGTGATTATGAAGTTCATTTACCATTTATAGATAATGGAGTAATTGAAGTATCTAAGAACTTTCCAGGAGATGCTAAGGTTGAATTTTTAATTACTGGAATGCTAAAAACTGGTTCTAGAAGATGCATAGTATATTTAAAAAGTTGTTCAGAATGTGAGCCTTTTATGAATATGTTTAAAGAATCTATGTTAAAATATCATGGTATAGATAAAGTTTGGTGTGAAAAGATAGATAATAATGTGATTTCTAAAGAAAGAACTATAATTCTTGATGAATTTCAAAATAATAAAGATAATGATTTCTATATTATTGTAAGTGTAAGAATTTTAGATGAAGCCATTGATATTCCTAAATGTGATTCTGAGTTTATAACACATGTAGGTGAACAATCTAGTGATATAAGAACAGTTCAAAGATTGCAACGTGGCGGTCGTCTAGATCCTGAAAATCCAATGAAGAAAAATAATTTATTTATATGGTGAAGATTGGTATAAAGCAATTAATACTCTAACTTTATTAAAAATTTCAGATATAGATTTTCATAAAGAAATTAATATTATAAATCAAAAATATGATGAAAATTCAGATGAAGTAAAAAAAGAAATTATTGATAAAAAAACTATAGAATTTAAAAAATATATTAATATTCAATGTTTAAGTTTAGATGAACGATGGGATATTAAATATAAATTATTAGAAAATTTTATAAAAGAAAATAATAGAATACCAACATCTAAAGAAGAATATAAAAATATTAAATTAGGTTCATGGTGTTGTGATCAAAGAAAAACTTATAAAAACAGTAAATTAGAAAATGAAAAAATACAAAAATTGGAAAAGATTCAAGAATGGTATTGGGAAAAAGACACATGGAGTGATAAATATATATTATTACAAGAGTATATAAAAGAATATAATAAAATTCCAAAATGTGATGAAATATATAAAGATATTAAAATTGGGAAATTTATATCTCATCAAAGAGAATATTATAAAAAAAATATACTAGATAATGAAAGAATTAAAAAATTAGAAGAAATTAATAAATGGTTATGGGAAAAAATAGATACATGGAGTGATAATTACGAATTATTAATAAATTTTGTAAAAGAAAATAATAGAATTCCTAGTTCTATAGAAAAGTATAAAGATATTAAAATTGGTAGTTAGTGTGCTTCTCAAGACAAAATTATAGAAATAATAAATTAGATAATAATAAAATACAAAAATTAGAAGAAATTAAAGAATGGGAATGGGGTGAAAAAATTTTTCAAGAATTTCGTACATGGGACGAAAATTATAAATTATTAAAAGAATTTATAAAAGAAAATAATAAAATTCCAATAAATATAGATGAATATAAAAATATAAAATTAGGTAATTGGTGTGCTCATCAAAGACAAAATTATAGAAACAGTAAATTAGAAAAGAAAAAATACAAAAATTGGAAAAGATTCAAGAATGGTATTGGGGAGAAAAAAGAATTCAAGAATTATGTACATGGAATGAAAATTATGAATTATTAAAAGAGTTTATAGAGGAAAATAACAAAATTCCAAATTCTATAGATGAATATAAAAATATAAAATTAGGTAGTTGGTGTTGTTATCAAAGAAAATATTATAATAAAAATAAATTAGATAATAATAAAATACAAAAATTAGAAGAAATTAAAGAATGGTATTGGAAAAATGATTCATGGAACATTACATATGAATTATTATAAAATTTTATAAATGAAAATAATAGAATTCCATATAATAGAGAAGAATATAAAGATATTAAAATAGGTTTATGGTGTTGTGATCAAAGAAAATATTATAATAATAATAAATTAGAAAATAAAAGAATTAAAAAATTAGAAAAAATTAAAGAATGGTATTGGAAATTTATTGATATATGGAATGATAATTATAAATTATTACGAGAATATATTAAAGAATATAATAAAATTAAAAAATTAGAAGAAATTAAAGAATGGTATTGGAATAAAAAAAATAATATTTAATTATATTATAAAATTATTTTTTAACAGTTACTTTTTTCTTCTTTTCAGAATTACTTGTTTCATTTATAAACTTATCATATTCTACTTTAAATAATTCTAAGTCATCTTTCCACATAACTTCTTTAGTTTTACTTTTAATTCTTTCAATCTCATCATCTGCTTCTTTCTTTTCTTTCTCTAGTTTTTCAACCATATCTTTAGTAAACTTAAAGATTTCAATATGAATTAAATAATTATAATTATCTTCTAATTTCATATAATTATCATCTTCAAGTCTTTGAACTAATTCATCTTTTTTAATTTTATGAACAATAATTTCTTCATTTACAACTGCTTTAATAAAACGAATTTTATTATTTAGAATATCAATATCATCTTGTAATTTTTTAAGTAAATAGTCTTTTCGTTTTTGATAATATTCTAAACGGGTAAAGTAATAATCACAAATAATATCAATTGGACTATCATATTTTTGTATTTGACATTTTGTATTGAACATATACATATTGGTTGTTGATAAATTCTTTGATGATACTAACTTAAATTCATTTTCAAACTTTGTATATCCATTATCTTCTTCTTCTAAATAACTATCACAAATAGCACTTGTTGTAAATTGAATTGTAAAGTCTATTTCACAATCTGTACAATTTGATATATAATTTTTAATTTTTGTTGGATTCTTTTCCAAATATTCCTCTAAAAATTCTTTATAATCTAGTGTCCAAATATATGCAGGCAGTTCTGTAATTTGAATAGATGTACTTGTTATTTTTTTGTATATTCCTCTCGAAATATATTTACCTGATGATTTTTTTTCAATTGTACCTTTATAATTTTTAATCCATGGAGTCAATTCAATATCATCAATATTTTCATTATTAAGTAATTTATAAATTACAGATACAATATCAGTAGGATTATAACAAGGAATATTTGTTGAAAAACCAGTTCCAATACCAATTACACTATTAACTAATACCATTGGAATAATTGGCAGATACCAAAAAGGTTCTACTAAATCACCGTCATCATCAATATATTCATATAGTGCCATATCTGCTTTTGAATATAGCACTGAAGTAAGTGGATTTAATACTGTGAAAATATACCTGGGACTTCCTGCATCTGAACCACCAGCATATCTTGAACCAAAATTACCATTCGGCATCAATAGATTAATATTATTGCTACCAATATAATTTTGACCCATATTAATAATTGCTCCTTGTAGTGAATTTTCGCCGTGATGATAATTAGAATTCTCTGATACATATCCTGATAATTGAGCTACTTTAACTTCTTTTCCTGTTAAATTTCTCTTAAAACACGAATATAGAATTTTTCTTTGACTTGTTTTAAGTCCATCTGCAATATTTGGTAAACTTCTTTGATTATCATATGTACTAAAATGAATTAGTTCTTTATCAATAAAATCCTCATAAGTTACTTCTTTTTGTGAAGTATTTAAAATGGCTTGTCTATCATAATTAGCCAACCATTCTTTTCTATCATCTGCTTGTTTTTTATTAAATGCCAAATTAATTTTAACATCGGATTTTTCTGGTGTATATTTATAATCAACACATTGCATATTTTTAAAATATTCTTTAGATTCAATTGATGTACTTGTAGCAAGACCCTTAAAATATTTGATTGTCCATCCTTTTGAACTATTATTTTTTAACCAGTTTTCATAATCTATTAAATTATAGAATTGAATCTTTTCTTTTCCTTTTGTCATTTTAATAATTGGTGTCATTAAAGAACAAATGAAATTTGGTTGGCTAATTAATGATGGCCATAATGAGTGTATAAGATTAAAGAATAAACCTCTAATATGACTTGCATCAACATCTTGATCTGTCATCAACATGATTTTACCATAACGAAGTTCACTAATATCTTCATATTTTTTTCCTGTTTCTAATCCAATAATTTTTTTTAATGCATTAATTTCATCATTACTACTAATTTTTAAAACTGTTTGATCTTTTACATTCATAATCTTTCCCTTTAAAGGGAAAGCTCCATACACCTTTCTGTCTGGAATTCCAGCCAAAGCTGTACTTACTGCACTATCACCTTCACAAAGTACAAGTGTACATTCACTTGATCTTGCTGTACCTGCAAGTGATGCATCTTCTAATTTTGCCAATCCCCTAATTGTAGTTTTCTTCTTACCATCTGTTTTTGCTAATTTTTTATTATCTTGAATTTCTGAAATCTCCAATATCTTCTCCACTATGCCAGATTTATATAGTTTCTCAATAAATTTATCAGATAATTCACATTTAGATCCGAATTTTGAAAATGGTGTTGTTAATGTTTCCTTACTTTGTGAGTCAAATGTTGGATTAACAATTGTACATTTAATAAACAAGAATAGATTATCTTTAATACTTGAAGGTTTAATTGTAACATTTTTTTTCTTTTTCTGAATTAATTCAGTAAGTTTTTTAATAATTTGATTTACGATATAGTCAACATGCTTTCCTCCTTTAATTGTCCATATTCCATTTGTAAATGAAATTTGTTGAAATCCATTATATTCATTATAAGAAGCAACAACTTCCCATCTTTCATTACATTTCTCATAAACTCTTGAATGTTGGGTTTTATCACCTAAATAAAGATCAACATATTTCTCAAATGATTTAAATTCAAGTTTATCTTCATTAAAATAGATATTTACATCATTATCTGTTACTGCAATTGCATCATATACACGTTTTTTTAATATTTTATACATATCTTCTGTAAGATCTTTCATACCAAATCTAGCATAATCAGAAAGAAATGTAATTTTTGTATATGGTTTTTTTGTATATTTTTCAATAATTGGTGGATTTTTTACTGACATATTTGATTCAAACTTTTGCTTATATAAAAGTTTACGATTAGCATCAACTGTTTCAACTTCAAACCATTTACTAAAGATATTTGTACATTTGCTGCCAAGGCCATTTAATCCTGCACCTTCTCGTTCAATTGAATCATCATAATTTGTACCACTTAGTAAATTTCCAAAAATTAATTCAGGGATATATATTTTATGATCTGGATGTAATATAATATCTAAACCATCTCCATCATTAAATACTGATATAATACCTGTATCTTTTTCAATATTTACTTTTATATTTTTTAATAAATTAATTTTTTTATCAGGATCATTTTCTTGAAATGATTTAAGTCTTATACTATGATCAACAGAATTTGTTAGAATTTCATCAAAAATTTTATATAATCCTGCATTATATTTAAGTGTTTCTTTAACCATTTTATTAGATTCATTATTTAATACAAATAATTCAACTTGATCTGATTCTGTACTACCTATGTACATTGCACTTCGTAAAAGAATATGCTCTCTTTGATCAAGTTTTTGATACTTATTTGAAATTTCTTGATCTTCTTTTTCTTTTTTTGTCATTTTTTTAGATGTTTCTACTTTAACAATTTTTGGTTTTATGATTTCAATATCTTTATCTGATGATTTATCAGAAGATTTACTTAACTTATCTGAATCATCTGATTCAACAATTTTTTTAATAAATTTTTGTTCCTCTTCTAATTTGACAATAATCTTTTTAGGAGTCATTGTAATAGTATATAATTATGTAGTTTTTAAATAATATTCAATTTTTATAATAATACTATAATTTTAATAAAAAAATATTTATTATTTACCAGCACAAACCATCTATTTCTTCTAATTTTTTTGTTTTTCTTTATCTAATTTATCATTTTTAAATTTGATTTTTTTATCATTATCTTTAATTATAGAATAATATTCTGTCATTTTTAATAAGTCTTAGATATTTATAGAAAATTTAGAATCTATTCCTAAAGATTTATTATTGGAAAAAATATCATGTAAAATGTTATTTATAGATCCTAAATCTATTGGTCGTGTTTCTTGTACTTGTAAAAAAATATATAAATTATTTAAAGGTGTTATATTATATAAAAAAATTCAAATATTAACAAATTATTTTCCAATTTGTTTTAAAATATTGAGTATTTTTTTATTTTGACAAATATTTATGTAATTATGTAATAAAATTTTTTAAATTTATAAAAATTTAAATTAAAAAATAAGAGAATATTTTTATTTATAAAAAATTTAAAAAAACTATATAAAAGTTATATTATTTATATAATACAATGTATATTATAATTAATACATTAAATAATCTTCCAATGGGAGTTTTTGATGATCTTGATATTGCTATTGAATCTGGAATTAATTCTGAAAAATATTTAAATTATAAATATAAGAATGAACCATATTATTGGTATATTGTTAAATGTAAAAAAAATTTAATTAATAATAAAGTATATAATGGTATTCCAATGGAAACTGTATATATACCAAATCAAGAAGATTATTAATTAATAAATATATTTAATATCGATTAATAATCATTGATAAATTATTACCCCATAAAGATTTTTTATATAAATCCCATTCTTCATTAAATTTATTATCATCCCAATTAATTATTGTTAAAATACCATGTAAACATATAAACTTTTTATATTCATTCCACTTAATTTTTTCGACAAATTTATCTTTTTTCTCAAATAATTTATTTAATATATTATAGTTTGATTTATATAATTCATAATCATCATTTTTATTAAAATATTTAATTGCATATCGTTTCCATTTGTCAATATCATTATAAATACTATATTGACTATGTGTTTTATCATATGGAAATCTTTTTAATAAATATTCATTAAATTTAGAATGATTTGTATTTTTTGCATGTGGTCCTTTAAATCCACAATATGTTATATATTGTGGAAGTAATACAGATGATGTACATAAATATTCATAAATATTATATGGTTTTAAATTATCATAATCAATAGTACTATCAAAACCAAAAAAATCTAATATTTTCTTTTTATCCGAACTTAATTCAAATTTACATGAATTGAATATATCTATATCACATGATTCTAATAAAATATACAATACATTATCAGTAATATTAAATTTAATTTTTGTTATCCAAAAATTTAATAATTCAAAATCCATTATATAATAAAATTATTAATTCTTAAGTTTTAAATATAATATAAAATTTCATATTTTTGTAATTTAATTGATAAATTATATTATATAAAGATTTCATATGAGTTTTAATATAATAAAATGGATGAAAACTTAACTGAATTTGAAAAAATGAAAAATGATTTATTAAAATATATTAAATTTAAAAATTTAGATGAAAATAATATAGTTTATGTAAATCTTGACAATGAATATTGGGTTCCTTGGAATTATTTTAAAAATTTAAATACTGTACCAAAGTTATGGGATTGGGAATATTTTGAAAAAGATGTATTTGATGATAAATGGTTATTACCAAAAACTTTTAAAATTGTTTTTAGAGATTATTCTTGGATTGGATATAATCAATGTTTTGATCCATTTTATAGTTCTTGGGAATATCATATGCCTGTAAAAAGATCTCCTAATAAATATTATGAACATAAACCATATATACCTAAATATGGAAAACCATTAGTATTAGGTGATTTTATTAAATCTGGTATAAAAGAAAAATCTACAACTGATAAAATAAATGAATAATAGTAAATATATATATTATTTTATATAATAAAATATGGAAAAACAAAATATAAATTCAAATTATGAACAATCTACAAATAATAAGATATATACAAAAAAAGAAATTAATAATATACAAAATGAATGGGAACCTTTTATTAATCAAATTAATAATAAATGTAATTTATCAACTAAAGAAAGAATATTAAATGTTATAAATATAACATTTGAAGGATTTCCTGTTGCAAATATTAACTTTCAAAATAGAATTAATAATATTTTATCAGATAGCAATGAATTATTATCAATGATTTTAAAAGATATTATGGAATTTCATGAATATAGAATTTTGATATTATCTATAATGGATGATTTACAAAAAACAATACCTCCTACAATTATCAAATCTCTTCCTACTGTTATGGATGCATTAAATCAAAAAACTAGTTCGATATTATCATTTTTAAACTATAATAACAATAATAATAATAATTTAGTAACAATTGATCCAGAACCTAATGAATTATATAAAAATATTATTGAAAGATATCAATCATGTTCTTCAACTATTGATATGAAGGAATTATTTATTAATTTGAATAATTTAAAAGAAGACAAAGCTATTAAAAACGAAACTATTAATGGTGGAAAATTAAACTATAAAAAAGGTGGATTAAATGACTATTATGTAAATAAAACAATAGATGTTGTGGGAAATATTGATACACAAAAAGTAATTGATATAATTAATAAAAGACAAGATCTAATTAAAGACTGGAATACATTAATAAATTCTAATAAATCTAAAGAATATAGATATAGAGCTGCTAAACGTTTAATTATTCAAACATTAATATCAGTTATCGGTTTGACTTGTAATATATCAACTAATCTATTTGGTTGGACTATAGCACCTATGATAATTTGCCCAATAATTTCTCTTGGAACATCAATATTTAGTAATTTTATAGATAAAGAACGTGTATCAAATTCTTTTAGTGATACAGATTTTATATTAAAAATAGAAGATAATTTATTATTATTTAATATTGCTAGAAATAGACTATTGGGATATTTATATAATGAAGATAATGAAAAAACATCTCCAAATATATTACTCCAAAATAAAAATGGGAAAAATAGAACATGGAAAGAATTTATTTATGATATTTTTACGGGTAATATGACTAGTCATGAAGCATATAATATGTGTTATTTAACTATTTTTTTAGATTCATGTAAAAATATAAATATTGAAGAGTTATATTCATCATATAAACTTCTTTATCATGATATTAAAGATATTATTAATAATACTTTATTTAATAATAACTTAATTTATAATAAAGAAAAAAAAAATAAATTAGAATATTATTTATCATTATGTGAAAAAAATATAGAAGAATTATCTGTATTAATAAAAAATAATAGATTTATTAGCATTGAACCAAATGAAGTTGATATTTTGATTAATAGTATTATAAAAAATTTAATTGTAAAAAATAAAAATAATAAAAAATATCTTAAAGATTTATCAAAAGAAAATATTACTAGTGCATTAAAATGTATATTTAACTATATTATATCTAATAAAGTTATTGAATTTCCATTAAAAGATAGAACAATTATTAATAAAAAAAATAATGAAAAATATTTTAATATAAGTTATAATTCAAAATTTTTTACATTAAGAAAATGTCAATATACTGGAAATTTATATAAAATACAACAAAATAAAGATAAATTAAATGATTTATTAAATAATTTAAAACCATCTGAAATTTCATTACATAGTCTTATTACATCTATAATAACTGTACTAGACAACACAAAGGAAATTTTTTATAATGCTGACAATTATAAAATGTCTGATGAATCTAGTGTATCTAATATATCTTATGTACCTAGTGTATCTAATGTATCTAATATATCTAATGTACCTAATGGATCTAATAGGTCTATTAATTCTAATGTATCTAATAAGTCTAATAGGCCTATTAAATCTAATGGATCTAGTAAACCTATTAGATATAATGGATCTAATAGGTCTATTAATTCTAATGTATCTAATAAGTCTAATAGGCCTATTAAATCTAATGGATCTAGTAAACCTATTAGATATAATGGATGGATCTCTAATTGATTTAGATAGAATTAATATATCAAATTTAAATAAATTATAACAGAAATTGTTTTATTGGTTTATATGATTTTCTATGATATTTTGTGATTCCATATATTTTTATAGCTTCTATATGTTTCTTTGATCCATATCCCATATTATTATTCCAATCATATACTGGATATTCTAAATAAATTAGATGCATATGTTCATCGTGTGCTACTTTTGCTAATATAGAAGCAGCAGCAATTCCAATATATTTATTATCACCACCTATAATACATTCATGAGGAATTATTTTATTATTTTTTTCATATTTATTAAAATTATTTCCATCAATTATAATATTATCAAATTCTACTGTTAAATCATCTAAACATTTATGCATTGTTTCTAATGTGCATTTTAATATATTACTTTTATCAATTTCATAAGATTCCATATAATTTATTGAATAATCTATAGCATTCTCTTTAATATATTCTGATAATTCTTTTCTTTTAATTATAGATAATTTTTTACTATCTTTAATTTCACATACTAAACCATCTATAATCATAGGATTCCAAATTACAGAGGCGACATATAATCTACCAGCTAATGAACCTCTTCCAACTTCATCGCATGCTGCTTGAATACTAAATTTTTCATTATTAAATGATTTATATGGTAAAAGCATAATATTTATAAAATATTATTTAAATTTTAAATAATATATTTATTGTAAAATTCTATATGTTGATTTTTTAACATAATTATTTAATTCATTTAAATTATGTGATTTTTTTGATACTGATTTAAATAATTTTGTCATTATTGCTTCAAAATTATCTTTTAATTGTAATACAGTACTTGGTTCTAATTTATTATTAATTTTAAGTGTAACTTTTGCTTCAGTTATAGCATTATTAAATGCTGATTTTGAAATTGTAAATTTATTATTACTACCACCAGAAAATGGTTTTGTTACATCATTAAATGGTATAACTGGTCTAATCATTGTATTTGTTACAGACATATCAGTTCCAGATGATGTATCTGAATAAACACCTGAATTTATACCAAAATATTCACTTGGTAAAACTGTTCTACCGATTGCACCACTTCCACCAGATATACTTTTATATGCTATAGTTGGTCTAATCATTGTATTTGTTACAGACATATCAGTTCCAGATGATGTATTTGAATAAACGCCTGAATTTATACCAAAATATTCACTTGGTAATACTGTTCTACCAACTGCACCATTTCCACCATTTTTATTATATTTTTTTAATGCTTTTTTTAAAGAATTTGTAGTATAACTTAATAATAAATCATTTATATATTGAATATCATTTCCATCAACTTCTGTAATATTAAACTTTTTTAAATTAGATTGAATATTTTTTTGAGTAAGAAATATCATTTTATATTATATATATAAAAAAAAATGAATTCACAAAAAGGAAATGGTAGAATTGATACTTTAAATAATGCTAATTATAACATATATGATTTATTTAAACAAGAAAATAGAGAACAATTAAATTATAATGATGAAGCTATTAAAGGTATTCATGTAAATAATAAAATAAGTCAAATTATTTTTAGTAATAATAATATAAATGTCCTACAAGATGCAATAAGATATCAAGTATGGATTAAAACAGATAAAAAATATGTTATTGGTAGACAATCTGATACTGAATTAAAAATTATTATTAAAGCTATTTATTTAGAACATGCTAGATTTGATGATCCTGATATTTTAAGAGAAATAAAAAGATTAAATATGATTATAATAGATTATTGTTTATCTAAAATTTTACCCGAAATTAATATATACATGAGATATAAAAACGATATTGATAAGTTACCTATACCTCTAAGTCGTGGTGAATTTACATCTGCAAAAGGAACTAAAACATTAGAAATGAAAGAATTTTAATTTCTCATTTATATATAAATAAAATGATAATTGAAACAAATAAAAATCGTTCTTATTATAATTTACTTTTATTTACTATAATTTCTGCTCTGATTTCTCTAGCTTTAATTATTGGATTATATTTTAAAGGATTAACTGAATATTTGACATTTATTATAACTGTTATTGTTGGTATATTTTTTATTATATGTTGGTGTATTTATTCAATACTTAGAACAGAATATCTGATGAATTTACGTAAAGATACTTTGAATTACACAGTAAGCTTTGATAAATGTCCTGACTATTATACTCAAACTAGAGATAGTAATGGTAATATTACTTGTTTAAATAATTATTCATTTACAACACCAAATGGCGAAAATTATATTATAAAAATATATCCAATGACAGTATCTCCTAGTCCAAATATTTATTATAATTCTGCAAATAGTTCTAATATTCCTAAATATGAAAGTTTCCCATTAAAAGAAATATCATCAACTGTATCATCATATAATGATCAATGTTCAATATTTAGTAAAAATTTAAGTTCAACTGTTCCAACTAATTATATTGATTATAATAATATTCCATGGACTAATATTAAATCTCAATGTTCTTTATTATCTGATGTTAATAATTAACTTTCTTTATTATATAATTTATAGGTTATATTTTGAACAATCAATTTTGGAACATTTTTTCTTTTAAAATTATAGTTTATTTATAATTTTAAAAATATATTCTATGGAAAAAAAAAATATTGCAATACATATATATTCTATATTAAAAAATCTAAGAAAAATAGCTTTATTATGTCAAACTAGCCATTCTACTATTTCTAGAGAGTAAGGTCTATTGAGGAGAAGATAAACAATAAGCTGACTCGTATATATTTAAAATAAATAAATATTGTAAACTTAAAAATTTTAAGTGTTCTATAATTTATTTGCTTGACTATAGTTTAAAAATCTAAACCAAAATAAGTAAAATTTCACGTATTGATAATATTTTTTAATCATTTTTATTGATGGAATCATAATAATATAAAAATGTACCAATTGGTAAAAAATTTTTATTACAATATTTTTCATATATATTTTTTAGAATTTGTTTCCAAATTTTTTCTTTTTCTATTTCGATAAATATATCCTTTTTATACATGGTCTTTTTTAATTATTTTATTATTTTTTATTAAATTTATATTTAATTAATGGGCAACTTATTCGACTATATATTTGATAAATAATTAATTCATTTTCGTGGAAAAATAAATTTTTTATATATTTTTTAATTTATTAATTATTTATTACTCCAATTTAATTTCGTAATTTTAAATTATTTTAAATTATATAATAAATAAATTTTTATATAAATATTGATAAAAGTATTTTTATATGTTAATTAAATAATTGATAAATATACTAATATAATTTTTTTTATTAATTTTATTTCTTTATAAATATAAAATAAAATGAGTAGTGTTAAAAATGGTAACCCTCCCGCACCTGTTAGTGTTAAATCTAATTTAAAAATAGCTACAAATGCAAAATCTAATAATAATAGTTCCTTAGGTGCTAATAATAGTGGTACTAATACTAGTGGTTCATTAATGGATAAAGTGAAAAATTTGGATTCAACTACAATTACTATAATTATTATAGTTTTTGTATCTTTATTATTTATTATTGTAATTGTTTATATAATTTTCTCTTTAAGAGCTAAAAATCTCACAGGAAAATTATTAACATCTTTACCAATAGATTTATCTAAAACTCCAGTTGATGCAATTGCATTAGAATCTATTATTCCAAAATTATCAGCTGGTATAGAATATGCATATAGTTTCTGGATATATATTAATTCATATAATCAAACATTTACATCTCCACCTCTTCAAGCTGCCTCTGGATCTACAATGCAATTAAATAATGTTGCAATTGATAAATTAGTTTTCTATCGTGGTTCATCTGATAATTTAAGTACAGCAAGTCCAGTTGTTACAATGGACGGTTTAAGTAATAAAATGTATATTGCAATTAAAACAGTAAATACATCATTAGATAATGATTGTAATTTAAATGTAGCTAATATTAGATTCCATAATTATTTCAATGCTGTTAAAAATACTCAATTCCCACAAAATATTCCAGGTGCTCCAAAAACTCAGAGTGTACCAAGTTATGCTGATCCTAAAGAGAATAAATATGTTATTTTAACTATTGATTACATTCCATTACAACGCTGGGTTAATATTGCATTTATCATAAATAATAAATTACTTACTGTTTTAATTGATGGTGAAATTTATAGTGTTACTAGTACCGATGAAATTATGATGGGATTACCTCAAGCATTTGATCAATATGGTAATCCAGTCGATGTTAATATTATTCTTGATAAAGGATCTGGTAATATATATCCAGGTACAACTAGTAAGATTACAAATCCTGCAGTAGTTGATGGATATTTAAGTAAATTACAATTCTATAATTATGCAGTATCGATAAGCGATCTTAGAGATTACTATAAAGCTGGACCAATAGTTTCTTCAAGTTTATTTGGTATTCCACTGCCTTTGAATTATGGTATACGTTCACCAATTTACAATTTAAATGAAATAAATACTATTGATTAAAAAAAATCTTAATATTAATTAAATAAAATAATGGCCTTTTATCAAAATGTACATTTATTACAATTATTATTAGCTAGTTTAGTTATTTATATTATTTATATAGCTAGTTTAGTTATATTAAATATTAATTCAATTGTTATTACTAATTTTTCAAAAGTAATTCCAGATGAAATTATTAATATTGTAGATGGATATGCATCTGCATCATATTTAAGTACCAAATCTTTTAATACTTATAATACCTTTGCGTCAAACTTTAAAAAAATTGGTAAATCTGTAAATACACGTGGTGGTGCACAATTTTCTTATCAATTTTGGATTAAAATTGATGATACTACAGAAAGTAATTTTAATAATCTTATTTTATTATTAAAAGGTGATAATCGCAAATATCAATTAGTTTATTATGATCCAAATATACAAACAACAGATATCACTTTACCACAACAAGTTTCAGATTTAACTATAAATGATTTTATAATTGGATGTCCAATTATTAAATTTAAAGATTCATATACTAATTTAAATGTAACATTTAATACTATTAATAATCCATTAACATCAATTGATATTACTATGAATAAAACAGTTTCACAACAAACTAGAAGAAATGTATTAAGTTTATTACCATTAGATTGGTATTTATTTACTTTTGTATTTCAAGATAATTATGATCCCTTATCATCTTTTGAGAATGGTATACAATTTCAATTTTGGGTTAATGATTTTTCAGTTCAAATTAATAATGCATCAGATACCCCATCATTACGTGGTAATACATTAAAACAAAATGATGGTGATTTATTCTTATTCCCTAATTTAACAAATAATAATAATTTTATGAGTTTAGGTAATATTAAATATTTTAATTTTGCATTAAAATATCCTGATATTTCTAAAACATTTAAAGAAGGTCCTCCAAAATATAAAATTCAAAACACAACAACTAATGCTGATAAACCAGCATTTATAACTGCTTACAACAAGGTAGAATTATATAATTATTGATTGAAAAAATTCATTGAAAAAATATGTAAATAATTAAAAAAAGAATTAAAAATAAACAAAATTATTTTTTAATACTATATAAATATTATATTATTTATATTAATAATAAAAATTAAATGGGTGCAGGATTAATTCAATTGTTATTTTTTGGTCAACAAGATATATATTTAAAATCCAATCCTAGTATTACTTTTTTTAAAAAAGTTTTTAAAACTCATACTAATTTTTCTATGGAATCTATTCACGTTGAATTTACTTCTTCTACTTTAACTAATATCTATCAACCAACTACATTACAAGTAAAAATACCTCGTCATGGTGATTTAATTGGACAAATATATCTTGTTCTCGATATTCCTGAAATTATTTCCGATAATGTATTAGGTTTTCAATGGATTGAAAATTTAGGAGAAGCAATTATAGATAATTATTATATAACTGTTGGAGGCAGTTTAGTTGATAGACAATATGGTGATTATTTACATATTTTAAATAATTTGACTTTATCATCAGATAAAAGAAAAATTTACGATAAAATTATATGTAACACTATTCAATTTAATAACCCTAAACAATATTCTTTATTAATTAATAATTTATCAAATATTCCTCAGAGATATAGAATTGGTAATCAATATCCTATGTATGTTTCATATGATCCAAATAATCCTACAGTATATACACCTTCGATTAAAACACAAAAAATGTATATACCTTTACAATTTTGGTTTAATCGTGATTTAGGAAGCGCATTACCATTAGTTGCATTACAATATAGTGAAGTTGAATTAACTATTGTATTAAGACCATGGAATCAATTATATACTTTATATTACAATAAAAATGGTATACAAGATTATTATGCACCAAGTCCTTATATTCAAGCTCATCAAATGAGTAATTTTGTTTCTAATGTTAAACAGAATTTTTTAGTTTCTGATACTACTATTAATTGTCAATGTTATCTTGAAATTAATTATATTTATTTAGATACATTAGAAAGACAATTCTTTGCATATAAACCATTAGATTATTTAATAGATCAAGTAACTAGAGTAATTGAATATGGTGTTAGTCAAACACATACAACTAATTTAATTTTACAAAATCCAGTTAAAGAAATATTATGGCAATTACAAAGAAGTGATGTCGATATAAAAAATGATTGGTTTAATTATTTAGATAATAATAATCAAATTATGGCAACTGCTAAAATATTATTTAATGGTATTGATAGAATTCAAGAAAAAGATTTTGTATATTTTAATTATATTCAACCTTTTCAACATCATAGTGCTAATAATAAAGATGGATTATTTAATTATAGTTTTTCTATTGAACCTGAAAATTTTCAACCTTCTGGTAGCTGTAATATGTCTAGAATTAATAATATTCAATTCTTTATGACATGTAATGCACCTTCTGATTCATCTTATGTTTATAATGCTACATTTTATATAATCAATTATAATTTTTTGCGTTTAAATTCTGGTATGGCTGGGGTTGTATTTAATTTATAAAAAATAAATATATTAGATTAAAATAATTTATTTTTGTTTAATCAAAAGAATTAAAAAAAATATACTATATTTAGTCTATTATTTTTATTACTGTAAAAAACTATATTATTTATTACCATAATAAATATTTATTAATATTTTAAAATTATAAAATCATAAAATTATTAAAAATATTCTACATGTAATTTATTAAAAAATTTTAATAATATTTATTACCAGTTTAATAATATAAAATATTCCAGTATATATTGTATTTTTATTTTTATAATATTATATACTAAAATAGGTAATAAATCTTAATTCTTTTGATTCGTTATATAATTTAATCTTCTAAATTATATAACAAAAAAAATTCTTTTAATCTAAAAATAAAAATTGAAACTAATTAGACTTTATAAATGTCTTATATTCAAAAACTTGGTAATAAATTTCATGTAAATATAATAAACAAAAATTTTTAGCAATTTGTGGATCTTTAAAAATTGCTGAAATAAAATTAGATGAATTTAAAAAAACAATTGAAGAACAAAAATTAAAATATATTGAAGATGATCCAATTGAAAATTTACCTGAAAATATAAGTTATATTCAAAATCATTATTGTATTATAAAACATTTTAAGAAAAAAAAATATCTAGATACTGCACCAACCTTTGAACTTGTAAAACAAAAACTAGCAAAAATTGAATTATTAATTCAATATATTAAAAATGATAAAAAAAATTGCAAATAGAGAAATAATTAGAAATGATGATGGAGAAGTTGAAGAGAAATTAAAAGAATTTCAAGCACAGATTGAAGATATTAGACTTAAAGAAGAAGAGGAACATGACAATCAAGAAATTACACGTGATGAAAATGGTAATGCTATTATTTATGTTAAAGATAAGAATAAAAAAAATTATTGATTATTTTATAATTGATTAAGATAAATGGCATAAATGTATGAAATTTTCATGGAGTAAAACAGGTGATTATTATCAAACTACTTTTAATAAAAAAACTAAATTAATACATCATTTTGTATTAGGATTAGAAGGATCTGCGTTAGTTGATCATATTGACCACATACCCAAAAATAATAAAATTGAAAATCTTCGAATATCTGATTATTCTTTAAATGGACATAATCGTACTAAGAAAAAAAGAACTACAAGCATTTATATAGGTGTACATTTTAAAAATCCTAAATGGATTGCAAATATTTTTAAAGATAAAAAAATTATTATCTCGTTTTTTTTGAAACTGAAATCGAAGCTGCAAAAGCTTATAATAATAAAGCAAAAGAATTATACGGTACTTATGCAAATTTAAATATTATTCAAGATATATGATATACCTATTTTTTTATAAAATATTGATACATAAATTGTATATTTAATCTTTTTAATTTTTTATTTATTTATTTATGTTTATATAATAAAATGTTTCTTTTTAGAAAAAAAGAACCGACAAAAAAAGAGAGTAATTCTAAATCATTTGGAACTAATTTATCTGTAGATGGTAAAAGTGTTTCTGCTGAAATAAGTAGTGTAGGTGATCATGTTATTAAAACTAATAAGAAATATTTAACAGAAATAAATAAATATAAAAAAATTGCAGATTTTAATAAAAAATTATCTGATAGTTATTCTGCAAATATGTATGCTATGATTGATGTTAGTAAATTATTAAATGATTATGTTCAATTCTTTAATATATTAAAAGAAGAGATGTCTAAAATGGATCATCTTGGAATTCTTAAAGCTGAAGATGTTGCATATTTAGAAAGTTTAACAAAATCAAAAATGGAAGAATTTACTAATAGTTTTATGAAAGAATCTGATAAAGTAAGAATATTATATGAAAAATTCGGACAAGATACTGAAATGAGACATATTAATAAAGCTAGAGATTCTATGAAAAATGTTATGGGTAATGCAACAGTAACATATAAAGAATTATTAGAAGATATTAATAAATCAAATACTAATAGTAATAGTAATAATTATAATGCAAGAAAATCTAATTCAAATGCTAATTCAAATGCTAGAAATACAAAAATAAATGTAAGAAATAATAGAGCTAAAATTAATGCTAATTCTAAAAATACCAATGTTAATACTAATGTTAATAGTTTTAAAAATAGCAATACTTTAAAGAAAAATAGTGTTAATATTAAAAATTATTTAAATAGTAAGTAGATAATATTTTTATTATTTTATTATTATTTAAAGGTTTTTAAATAAAATTTAATAAATGAGTAATAACATTGAAATAGTAAAAAAGAAAAGAGGAAGAAAACCAAAAAATGAATCAATTAATAATACTATTGAAGTAGAAAAACAGACAACTAATGTTGTACAATCTTCAGAAAATGAGATTGTTAAAAGAAATAAAAGAGGTAGAAAACCTAAAAATATTTATAGTGTTCAAGATATTTCTATAATACAAGAATCATCATTATCAGATGATGAAAATATTATTGTCAAATTAAATATTAATAATGATTATGATAGTATTAGTAATAATGATGAAAAATCTATAAATAATATTGATAATAAATATGATACTGATGATCATCCATATGCATATAATCATGATGAATATTATAATTTATCAAATATTAGTGATAAAAATATGTCTGATTTAAATATGAATTCTTCTGATCTTAAAGTTGTTAATTTATTAAAAGATTTTGAAGAAAAAAATAAGGTTAATGAATGGCCTTCTAATACATCTATTTGTTGTTATTGGTGTTGCCATAAATTTAATAATCCTCCTTATGGTATTCCAGTAAATTTTAAAAATAATAATTTTGACGTTTTTGGATGTTTTTGTAGTTTGGAATGTGCAGCTGCTTATAATTTTAAAATTCATGACAATATTGATGAAATGTGGGAAAGATATAATTTAATGAATTTATTATATAGAAAACTTAATTTAGGTAAATTTATTAAACCTGCACCAGATAGATTATCATTAAAAATATTTGGAGGATATTTTGATATTAATGATTTTAGAAATTTTTTTAAAAGTAATAAATTAATAAATATTAATTTTCCTCCTATGACATCATTAACTCAACAAATTGAAGAAATTAATGATTATGAATTAAATAATGAATATAAATATATTCCATTGGATCAAGAAAGAATTGAAAAATATAAAGCTAAGGTATTATTTAAAAGAGTTAAACCATTAATTAATACTAAAAATTCACTTGAATCTACAATGAATTTGAAATATAATTAGAGTTGTGTAAAATCCATGTGTATTATTAAAATTATACAATATTTTATGCTCTAAAAAATTAAAAATATATTAAATTATATACCATAATAAAATATCATATATGGTTTTTGTGCACAACTTTAAATATAATTCATTATTTTATTTTTATTATATTTATATAATTATAAAATTATTATATAATAAATATGGGAAGATATTCAAATGCAAATGCAAATGAAAATGTAAATACAAATGTAAATGCAAATGCAAATGTAAATGCAAATGTAAATGCAAATGCAAATGTAAATGCAAATGTAAATGCAAATGCAAATGCAAATGTAAATGCAAAATTGCGTTATTATAATGAAAAATATTTAAATAACTGTTTAATTAAATTAAAAAGTTCAAATTTAGGATTAAATGCATATTTTGATTATAATGAAAACAAAATTTATATTTTCAATCAAAATGAAAAAAATGAAAAAGAATATATTGCTTATATTCATCCTAAAAAATTTATAATAGATCATGGATATAAAGGTTGCAATATTAATAGATTAATAAATATTATTCCAAATATATTAGAATTTATTAAATATATTAAAAAATGTTTTATAACTGATGATAAAAAAATAAATAAAAATTTTAAACTTCAATTTGAATTAATATCATTATATTTGAATGTTATTATTGCTACTGATACATCTACATGTGATAAAAAAAAATCTATTAAATATGGACAAAATGTAAATAATACACACACTACTTATGAATTATCTAAGTCACAAAAAGATTATTTCAGAGGATTATCTAATCCACAAAATTCACAAAATTCAAATGATAATTTTTAAAAATAATCTTTAATTTTCATTTTATATTAATAATAATTATAAAAAATATAATTCTAATATAATAAATGAGTATTAATAATAATTATATAGATGAAAATAATTGTATAGATGAAAATAAATATATATATTTAGATAATTCTACACTATTTGCATATTATAATGTTCAAGATGATAGTATTGAAATATATAATAAAATTAATAAAACTACAAATATAATAGATATAGATTTTGATGCTATTGCAATAATATTTTCTGATGAATATTATTTTAATTATGATTATGTTCAGTGTAATATTAATAAATTAGTTGACGTAATTTCAGATTTATTTAAACTTATAAAAAAAATTATAAATTGTTTAAAAAATAAAATAAACAAGAAAATAATATATCAATTAAAATTTTTTATTTTATTATTAAAATTAATAATTAATAATTATAATAATCTCAAATGCTTCAATAATGATAATACTAAATTAAATTCTAAAATAAATACTAATTCATTAGAAAAAATGTTACCTCCTCCAAATAAATATAAATGGCCTAAACCATTAAGAAAAAGTGAATATATTAGACGTGGAAATGAATTAAATAATAAATATCCAAATACAAATAATAATGTAAATAATTCATTAAATAAAATATTTGAAGAAAATCGTGTACCAAGTAGATGGAATAGTGGTGGTGGTATAAAAATAAATAAAATAAAATAATATATTTATATTGAAATATAAATTATGAAAATAAAAATAAAAGATGAAAATTTATATTTGTTATTATTTTTAATTATAATATTATCAATATTACTACTCATTATATATATATGGATACAATCTCAAAGAAATTTTGAAAATTTTATACAAAATAATGATAATATAACTGTTGTAATTTCACGATTTGCTGAAAATATTAATTGGATTTATGATTATCCTTTTAATTTATGTAAAATTATATGTTATAATAAAGGTAAACCATTTGATGATAATTTTAAAATACCAAATAATTGTAAAATTATAACATTAAATAATGTGGGAAGAGAATCTCATACTTATCTTACTTATATTATTGATAATTATAATAATTTATCTAAAGTTACTGTATTTCTCCCTGCATCTTGTATGGATGAGCATAAACGTTCAAAAACATTATTTGTAATTAATAAGGCTGTTAAAACTGAAAATACTGTTTTATCAGGTTCTATATTTAACGATAATATTAGAGAAGTATTTAAAGATTTTTCATTAGATGTTTGGAAAAATACAAATATTAATAATATTTCAATTAATCCAATAATTAATTTAAAATTAAGTGAATTAAGACCATTTTATAAGTGGTATGATAATAACTTCGAAAATGTTGATAATCATGTAGTATGTTGGTTTGGAATATTTGCTGTTTCAAAAAAACACATTATTCAACATCCTATTGAAAAATATAAAAATTTACTTCATTATTTAGATGATCATCATAATCCTGAAGTTGGTCACTATATGGAGAGATCATGGGGAACTTTATTTTATCCATACGAAAAAGAATGCGTCTTTAGTAATCAATATTAATTATCTATTAAATAATTAATATTGAAAAGATTTTTCAATTTTAATATATTTTTCTAATTCTTTTTCTAATTTTTTATTTTTAATATATAATTCTTGATTTAATTGATATAATTCTTTATTTTTTTCAATTAAATTTTTATTTAATTCTTTTAAATCATTATCTTTTATAGTATAATTATTATTTAATATTTTATCAAAAACATTTGATAAATCTCTCGGTTTTTTAAATGATTTTAATAATATTTTATAATTATTATTTAATTCATTAAAATCTTTTATTAATTGTTTATGCTTTTCTATTATATTATTATTTAATTCTTTCAATTCCATGCATTTTTTTATATTATCTTCTTCCTCTTCTTCAATTATATGTAATCCTTTATTTTCATTATTTTTATTATTATTTTTTGTGTGAATTGTATTATTATTATTATAAGATGATGCTACTAAAAGTAATTGATATTTATTATTTAATTCATTATAATCTTTTAATAATTTTTTATTTTTATTAAATAAATCTAAATTTATACTATTATTAGATTCGACATCAGTCGAATAACAATTAAATATATTAATATCTTGTTGTTGTATTTGCATTTTTATTAATTAATTCTAATATAATCGTTAAATATTTAACAATTATATTATATATTATAATTAACAATGTCTGAAAATATTTATGAAAATATTTATAAAAATAGTGTTACTGAAAATATTTATAAAAATAGTGTTACTGAAAATATTTATGAAAATAGTGTTACTGAAAATGTAAGTGTAAATGAAAATGAAAATGATATTGAAATGATTAAAATACAAACAGGTATAAATGATATCGAATTGATTACTAAAATTTATGATGAATGTAATAATAATTTAATAGAAACTGTATATAAGTTATTAGATATCAATTTATCTCCTTTAAAAATAAAAGAATTAACTGAATTTGATATAATGAGAAATATATTAGATGAAAAAGATACAATATATCAACAATTAATTTCACAACAAAAAAATATATAATTTATAAAATAAAAGTATTTAAACAATTTTTATATTAATTAAAATATAAATTTAAAATGACTTCGTCTTATCTTTTAGAAATTAAAACAGTTCAAAGTCAAGCTTTTAAAATTTTAATTGAAGCTTTAAAAGAACTTCTTACTGATACCTCAATTGAATTTGATGAACAAGGAATGAAAATTGTTTCAACCGATACTACACATTCTGTTCTAGCACATCTAAAACTTGATGCGTGTAAATTTGAATATTATCATTGTGAAGGTAAAAATGTTATTGGTGTTAATATGTTAAATTTTTATAAACTTATTAGAACAATTAACAGTAATGATACATTAACATTATTTATTGAAAAATCTGATATTAATCATTTAGGTATTAAAATAGAAAATGGAGAAAAAAATTCTAGAACTATTTATAAACTAAACTTACTTGATCTTGATAATCAAACTATATCTATTGATAATGCAGAGTTTAATACAACTATTAATCTTCCTAGTGTAGATTTTCAAAAAATTTGTAGAGATATGAATAATATTGCAGATAATGTTGAAATTAAAAATATTGGTAATCAACTTATTCTTAGTTGCAAAGGTGATTTTTGTAGTCAAGAAACAATTATAGTTGATAATGAAAATGGTGTTAATTCAATTAATAGTAAATCACAAAATGAGATTATTCAAGGAGTGTTTAGTTTGAAATATTTAGTATTATTTACTAAATGTACAAATTTATCATCTACAGTTGAACTTTTAATTAAAAATGATTATCCACTAGTTGTTAACTATATGGTTGCATCATTAGGTCAACTTAAATGGATTGCCAGTCAAGTTTTAACAGATAATAATTAATAATCATAAATCATAATCATTTTCTTCAATAAAATAATTATTATGTTCTTTTATTATATTATCATAATATTCATCATCATATAATAAATCTTCTCCATCATATGTGGTTAAATAATAATCAAGTAAATCAAAAACATATTTATTATTATTATTATAAACTAAAATAAGATCATAGTCATTAATTATAATACTTGTTGGAAATAATATTTTTGCAATTTCATACAATGTATTATTTATAACATTATTTCCATTTACAATTATTAAACTATCTATTGTATTTTTTTTTGGTATATAATCAAACCATAAATTATTTTGAATTTTATTATATATATAATCATCTATGTTTTTTATATTTTTATTAAAACCTATATTAATTAATCTTTTTTTATATATATTTATCATATCATATTTTTCTATATCTTTGTCTATTTTATTAATTATTTTATTATACCAATAATTTGATATACTTAGATACCAAATTGGATCATTTACTTTCCAATTATTATATTGATACCAATTTTTATATATATCATTTTCAATATCATTTTTTAAAATATTTTGGATTTTTTCAGATCTCCAAATACTATAAAATTCATTCCAATTATTATCAAAATTATAATAATTCCATATTTTAGTTGACATTTTTAATACATAATATTATAAAATATTTATAATTTAAATTACTTAGATAAATATTTATCTAAGTAATTTAAATTAATAATATCAAATTTTTTCTTTTATACTCAAGCAAATAAAATGATGTGGAAGTCTTGATACATATTGTGATGTTTGAATTGCCATTTCGTAATTAATATAGAATCAAAAGAATTAAGGTTTATTACCTATGTCAGTATATAATATTATTAAATCAAAATACAATATATACTTGAATATTTTGTATTATTAAACTGGTAATAAATATTAAATTTTTTTAATAAATTATATGTAAGAATATTTTTATTATTTTTAAATATCTAAT
>Ga0209358_10000519_pt1 | contig 33509 bp, 34 predicted proteins | sample LauGreFa1BDMLBSN_2_FD_187574 | JGI IMG/M metagenome (GOLD analysis project Ga0209358, IMG submission 187574) | Freshwater lake microbial communities from Lake Michigan, USA - Fa13.BD.MLB.SN (SPAdes) (version 2) | ecosystem: Environmental > Aquatic > Freshwater > Lake | place: Lake Michigan, USA... | reverse complement strand
TACCACCAATGCCTAACTCTCTTCTTTTTATCCAGTCATTAATGTGGGCACTTGATTTTTGAAGATTATAATCTTTACAATAGCTTAAAATTTCATGCAAATACTCTATAGCTTCTTCTGAGTACGTTAATATTGAGCATAAAAACAACCTTGCCTCATGCTCTAAATAATGTTGATTTTTAGCCTGTTCCTCTAAACGCTTAACGGCACTACACTTATGTAGTAGCATTTCTTTCTGAAAAACTTTTTCTGTTTCAGTAAAAGTTTTTTGACCAGAAGACCCATACTGATTAAAGTGAGATAAAATGTCCACTGGTTTATTTTTAATTTCTTCATACTCATAAACCATGTTTCTATACCATTCGTTTGAAGAATAATCAAAGCTTGAAGTTGGAATAGAACTATCTTGTTTTGATGAACTATACTCAACTATTTTTTGAACGCCTTGCATAAATATGCTTTTAGGAATCAAGGTTTTATATAAACCAGTATCTTGATGCTTAGTCCCCTCAAGACGCCACATTCTTCTTGGATCATATACGCTAAAGTCAATTGTATCAAGATTTAAATCTTTAGAAATTTTGTTTGCTATGTGCCTAAATATAGCTGGAAGTTCATTGGTAGGATTAATCCCTAAAGATACAGGATCGCATTCTATGTGAAAACCTTTTTTACCAGTGTAATATACATATATTGAATCATGGTCTATATTTTTGTTTAGATAATTCAAAAGATTAATAGCATCTGCATAAGAAACTTCTATGTCTTGATTGTCTAAATCAAAGTAAAGTGGACCAAATCTTACCGCTTTTTCAATACTTTCAGAATTGAATCTCCATATAGATGTATATATTCCGGTGTTATTATACTTTTCAGAATATGGCGCTGCCCTTCTTATGTCGTATAAGAAATTACCATCGGAATCTTTTTCCCTAATAACCCTTTTCAAAGAGGGTATATACCTAGCTAGCTCTACATATTTCCATTGGGATAAAAAACTATTATCATCTATGTATCTGTTCATATTAACTTAACTGAGCTTTACCTTCTTTTTGACCAAAAGACCATAAAACTTTTTTACTTTCCTTAAAAACTTCTGTATGTGTCCTATAGTAAATTGACTCTTTTATATAAGAATCTAAGTTTTTTACGATGTGTAGCCTAGGCATTAATACATCGTCCTGATTATCTCCGAATCAAAATTTCCACCTGTCCTCAATAGCTTCGTCACCGTCAACAATATAGTGAACTTTTGAAGCTAAGTTGTCAGATAAATGTACAATAATATCCAAATAAGTAACAGGAATTGTTTCCGGAACTGGAGACCAAGGACCTAGATGGCATCTTACCAGTCTTAATATAGATTGAATTGTTTCTTCGTCTATATACAAAGTAGATGAACTGGATTCTGATGAATATTTTTTATCATTCTCTTGACACTTTTTCACAAATGCCCCTACTGTATAGGGGTGCAGTGGGTCATAGACAAAAGTGTTCTGATCCGAGTTAGAAATACCTTTAGTTACGTCATGCAACAAGCACGCAGCATAAACTAAATCTCTTTCATTTTGGCTAAGAGAATAGGAATCACATATTACCTTAGACGCTCTAACAACCCTTTTTGTGTGTAAAACGTTGCCACCCTTATTATGTTCGTCCATTGGATGATATTTTCCAGAAAAACTAGATGGTATTGTCCAAAAAGACTCTGCTTGTAAAAGTATTGATCTGACAAAAGACTTAATTGCAGGACTTTGAATGTAATCAATCTCTTTTAATAATGGATAAAGTTGCCTATCTTCTTCTTCATTAGAAGAAAAAACTTTTTCGTCAGAAAGTAAGTCATCCAATATTGTATTTTTATTCATCGTCTTCCCAATCTAGGTTAAATATTTGCACTTTTCTGTAAGTTGATTCTATTATATCAGAAACGAATTTCTGTGGCGTTTTCTTCATAAAAGAGCTAACTTCAAGAAGTTTTTCTGTTTCTTTTTCCCCCAAAAGAATTCCAATTCTTAGAGCGTTGTCATTCATTTAATTCCTTTGGAGTCCATTTTGAGCATGGTTTATCATAGGGGCACTGCTTACAGTACCAAGTTAAGCCTCTTCTAGGTGCATATATTTTGTTTACTGCCATTTCATCACACCAAAAACCTAGTGTCTCTAAATCCTCTTGTGTTATTTCGTATTTTGTAAAATTAACATTTTGAGCGTTGAGATCACAGTATCCCATTTGAGCAAACGGCACTTTACTGGGATTTCTATAACAGAACGCTGCATAAGCAGAAGTAAAATCTACTTGATACATATAATGATGACTAGTCTTATAATTAAACAATAATTTCATAATATAATATTTATTGTCCTCAAATAATACTACGTCAAATTTATCTTTTACTTTTGTATTTTTTGTTACAGGAAAAATATAATCTTCATTTATAACTATAGGTATTGAGGCTGTATTGGAAAATGTCTCATGAAAATTTAAAAGAACAGAAGCCGCTTTTGCTGTAAGACTGGCATTATTTCCATATGCGCTTTCATGTTGCTCTGTAATTATGTCGTAAGAAGAAACGTTTTTACTAAACCAAGTTTTTTCCCATCTATTTAAAAGGGATGAATAAGAAGGAGTATACCCCCCTTGCTTTTTGTAAAAAAAGAAATAAACTATATCTTTTATTATATTTTCAAATCTTTCAGATAATATTTCTCTTCCGCCTATTGTTTCTGGCAGCTGTTGATTATGCCTGTAATTATAAAGAAGGGAACAGGTTTGATAGTCTTTAATTGATTTATTGGTTACTTGTATCATTAGTCGAGTAGACCTCCATTTAATAAGTCGTCTAGTATTGATCCTGAATCATAAGATTCTTCTGTTACTATTTCGTATTCTTCGTAAGATTTTCTAGAATCAACATATCTAACCAATGGTGGATCATAAACAAATGTTGAACCAGTAATTCTGTTCTTAGGAATTTGAAGTTGCATGATGTTTTCATCTTCTGTTTCATCACCGCTTACTAGTCTTTTTTCCGTGATGAAAATTGTTACTGCACACTTCTGCTGAATTGCCAAAGAACCACCAGTATCTGACTGCTGAACAACTTCTCTTTTTTCTTTCATTCTGTTAGCATTTTCTTGTGCAGTTATTACCAGTACGCAATTCATGTCTCTTGCAAGCTTTTCTAACTTAACCATCATCTCTTCAAATTCGCCCCAACGAGCTTTACCCTTGCTCCTTGTAAACATTGACTGAATTGTGTCTATGACAATTACATCTGGCATGTCTTGACCATGCCCCAGAATATCTCTTAGCCATTTCTCTAGGTCTTCAAAATACGGGGTATCGGGGTCATGCTTAACCATAAGATTGTCTCCCCATTCCATCATTTTGTTTTTGAATATATTTGTATACTTGTCCCTATCTTCAGGAGACCATTTATCAGCTAAGGCATAGACGTTTTGACCAGTTATCTGAGTCATTAATATTCTTTCCCAGTGAGACTGAGCTTCTTCAAAGTTTACATATAAGGCCCTGTACCCCGAAGAAACCCAATGGTTAACTAGACACTTCGCAAAAGTACTCTTACCCTTACCAGAAGGTGCTATGACGGCATGTACAGCTCCTCTAAAGAATCCACCTTCATCCGTGTATCCCATTGCTCTATTAAGAGACTTAAATTGAGTTGGGAGAAAGTCTGGTATATCTAGTAGCGAATCAATTCTGTCAATAATTTGATATGCGGTAGTTACATTATCAAGTGGGTTATAATCGGTTTGATTTTCTAAAGACTGAATAAGAGATACTAAATCATTTATTCTGCTGATTTGTTGATCACTCTTAATATTTTTATTAGACACAAGAATTTTTAATTCTTCTAAGTAATCTAATTGTCTTTTCTTAGAAGCTTTGTGTTTTATGATCTTAGCAACTGCTTCCTTATCTGAAAGCTCTAAAGATAAAATAGTTCTAATTAATTCTTCTACTCCGGAAGCGCCACCTAGAGCGGTAACAATATCTGTTTCAGACTCCATCCAAGATTTAAATGCAACTGGATCTACTTTGGGTAGCGATGTGCTTTTTTCGTAAGACAACAATGCCTTGTAAAGTTCGCTTACTCCATTTAATCCATGGACAAAGCCAACATCTTCGTCTAAAACATTTTCCTTAAAATACTGAAGAGCACCTTCTTCTTTAAATGACAAAGCAAAGAGCTGGTATTCAATTGGGTACTGCTCTTTATTTTCTTCGTTACTCATCTTTTTTCTTTTTTTCCTTTATTGCTCTGTACATCTCTTTTGATTTTTGTCTTCTTAGTTCTTGTTGCTTAATATAAAAAGGATCAGATGTAATTGACTTTTTATTTTTTGACTGCTTTGGACTCCAGCCATTTGATCTTAGAGCCTCAAGAAGACGATGATACACACTTTCTTCGGTCAAAAGATCATTATATCGGAAAACAACAAGAGCAATACCTTGTTCTTTGCATAACGAAGCTTTTTTTTCATCTCTTTTAATTGCTTCTTCAAATTCATACTTTGAATCAAAGAATCTTTCTGTATAAAAGAAATGTTGACGACCGTGAAACTCCGCAGCTAACCTATAACTGGGGCAATAAACGTCTAATCTTAATCTTTCACCTATATGATGTTCATTTACTATTTTTTCTCCAGGAAGAAGTTTTTTCATCACTGAGGTAAGAGCTGACTGTCCTCTTGAGCTTTTCTTTTTTTGCTCTTTAATCCAAGACAAACCTAGTGAATTGATCTTCTTATTAAGCTCGTTTATAGACAAGCCAATTTCTCTAGCAATTTCAGCTAGAGAAAGGCTTGAATCTAGCAAAAGATCTACCAAGAATAGATCATCATCTTCATCTTTGGGAGTGCGAGAATCTTTCTTTTTTGTCATTTTCTCGTTCCTTCATCTTATTTAAGTAATTTGATCTTGCATAAGAAAAAACTTTACCCAAGTCTATCATTGACATGTTTAGTTCATTCCAAATCTTATAGGGTAATGCAGAAGATAGCAGTGGGCAATCAAATAGACAGTAGTCTACTTTACCTTCGTATTCTGCAATTTGTGCAAATATTGAATCTACTTTGTCATAAAAATCGTTGTAAGGAACATTAATAACACCAACAGGATTTCCAATTGTTTGAGAAATCATTTTCTTATCATGGAAGGAAACTATGACAAAAGGAGTGTTTCTAATGTAATGATTAACAAAGCTCTTAAAAATATCTTCTTTTGAAGAAAAATAATATTCAAGAGTAGTTGAATCGCAATAAACATTATTTTTTGCAATGCTTGCGATATTCATTTTAGAACCCTCTTCTGAGGAAGTAATAAAAGAAGCAGGTAGCGCTTTTAGGTAATTACTATCTTGAATTTCAAAAGAATTTTTTATTGCTTTTGAAAAATATTTATTAACTCTTTTCTCGTTTCCATCATTAGTTAATGAAACTAGAGCAGATCTTGGAAAGTTTACAAAAGCAAACTTTTCTTTGCTATTCATTTTTTCTGTTAACGTAATAATTGTATTTTTGTGATTTTGGATTTTCATAACTTCCTCAGATTCCGAAGTTACCCCAGTCAATCAAAACTGGGTCTTTGTCTAATATTGAATTAATGTGATTTATGTTGTGAAACTCACCTTTATCTAAAGTTGAGTATCTTTCAAATTTTGCTTTTTTATCTGAGTCTTTCTGATAACCCAAGTGTTGCATTACTAGCCCTGACCCCTGCCAAAAATTTCTCTGCTTAACCCAATCAGACACATAACTAGGCTCTGATCCACAAGCTAGCTTTCTGTTTAAAAAGCCACCATTTTCTTTGAATCTAAAGAGTCTTGAACTAGCAGTAGGTGCCCAAAGCTTGTCCACTCTATATTGATTTTGATTCCACATATGGTAAAACTTTATACTGACAACATCATTAGGTGAACTCTTTAAAACACTAGAAAGATCCCTATCTTGTACGTGATACAACATCTCGTCACAATCTATTGCTAAAATCCAATCTCCTAAATTTGCAAACTTCTCTAAGTTACCCCAAGCTGTAGCCCTAAGTTTCCCCTCATGCTGAACGAACATAGGCTCCTTATTCTGAAAAACTTCACAGTATTTAGCTGCGATTTCTGGAGTATTGTCATCAGAACAGTCATCTGTAAATACAATTTTATCTACTTGAGTAGATAGTCTTTTTAAGACTTTTTCTAAGAATCTTTTAGATTCATTTCTGCCAACCATTTGTGCAATTATCATTTTTACCACCTTATAAGGATAAGGGGTAGGAGGAATAACCCCCTACCCCTTAAACGTCAATTACTTTCAGTCCTCAAGCATTTCACGGACTTCAACTGCTGAGATGCGCTCAATCTCTGTTGAGATATCAAGAACCTCACCAGGAACGCCTCTACGCCCCATGACAAGCTTCTCTGCATCTGTCTTGGAGTTAGCCTTGACAAGGGCAGTTGTGACCAGCTCAAAGTACTTGAACTTATTATCTGACATTATTTCCTCTTTTGTTTTAGTGGGCTTTTACACCCTGGTTTATATAACGTGATTAGTATAGCATTAACAGTTGATAATGTCAACATGTAGAAAAAATTTAATCTCTCCACAACCATTCAGGATGTTTTTTAGTCCAATTAACGGTAGATTCAAGAGACTTTTCTAGTGGCATTGGTGGAATCCAACCAGCTTCTGCAAGTTTAGTTCCATCTAATGCGTATCGTAAATCGTGGCCAGGTCTAGTTGTATGGAAATCTTCAAAGATAAACTTTAACTCCTTACCCCAATACTTGGCAACTAGTTCAGCCATCTCAAGATTATTAATTTCTTTTTCGCCAACAATATGATATTTGTCAGGGCGGTCAGCATTTGGATAGCTGGTAGCTGGAAGATTTTTTAGAATGAAAAGAAGTGCATCGGCCTGATTCCTTGCATGAAGATAATATCTTGAGCCAATGTTTTCGGGAGTACCATGGATTGTCATAGGAATATCTTTTTCAAGACAATACATAATCTTTGGAATAAACTTCTCAGGATCTTGGCGTTCACCAATGATATTCATTGTATTCGTAATTATTACTGGCACGCCAAAAGTTCGCCAATACGAAATGCATACAGCTTCTTGTGCTGCCTTTGAGCCTGAATATGGATTAGAGGGAAGAATTGTGTCCCATTCTTTATGAGCATAGCCAGCAGGTGCGGGCCCGTACACCTCGTCTGTAGATACGTGTAAAAATATTTCTGGCTCTATTTTTCTAGCTAGTTCCAGCATATTTACAGCTAACGCAACATTGTTCATAACAAAAGGCGCTGGATCAGTAATTGATCTGTCAACATGAGAATCAGAAGCCATGGAAATAATATAATCAATATGACCAATTTCTTTAATCATTACATCTGAAAATGGCACCGTTAGATCATGTGTTACTAACTGAACACGATGACGCTCCGATTCCCAGCAGGATATAGATGTAATTCTATCCGTAACACCTCTGTGACGAAATGAATCAGTTATAACTACATCCCAATCAGTAGTCTTTAGAATATGCTCTAATGTGTGGTGACCCACAAATCCGCCTGCACCTGTTAAAAATACCCTTTTCATTGTAACTCCTAATTATTTATTCGGGTAATGAACCGCTATATAATCTATAGCTTCATCTAAATTATTGCTTATTTTTGTTGCCATATACTTCATATATGGTCTGTTTTTATTTTGTTCTGAACACATTACTACAGTTGGTTGATTATGTATCTTAGCCCAAGCCATTTCAAAATCAGTGCCTATGTAAGCTCTGTTTTCTAACATATATTCTACCAGAAGAAGATCAGACTTCTTCTGCATAAAGAGATTTTTTTGAGCTATCTCATCAGCAGACATTGAATAATCTTCTGGTATAGAAGTTGGATCAAGAATATTGTAACCTCTTTGCTCAAGCAAAAAAGTAGCTTCTTTCCTCCAACCTATAGCGTAGTCGCCGACATAATCCATTGCGCCAGCTAAATAAACTGTAACACTCATACTGGCCAATGATACTCTAAATCTGCTGGCTCATCAAAGTACTGAGAGTAGTATTCATAATCTTTTCTAAGAAGATTAGACCTATGAGAGCGATGAAACTCTTCTTTACCAAACCAAGGAGGATAAACTAAATGATCGTGATATATTTCTTCAAATTTCATGTTGTTATTATATCCTCTGTCTATCCATTCTAAAATGGTGTAGTTTTGGTATAACTTTAACGCTTCTTCGTACCCAGTCCACATACGAGTAACTGGATGGTTACGCCAACCTTTCGTAGGCGTTCTGTCAAGTAGTATGTTAAGAACCTGAAATGTTTCAACACGTTGTTTTCCCAATCTTCTATAATCTAATACTTTTACTGATTTTACTATATCTGCATAAGGCAAAAATGTTTGCATGCTTGTATTCTACTCTCACATTCAGTGTTTTGCAACTTGTTCTATTGAACTGAATTTTATCGGCAATGACTGTAGCCCGTTTACCAAAACATGGGCTGGCCTATATTTAGGTTCTCCATTTATAGAGATATTACAAAATCTTTTTAATATTAAACTAATAGCTTCTTGTATTTCTACTTTAGCTAAGATAGCGCCCAAACAATAGTGTATTCCAGCCCCAAAAGATAAGCTTTTGTTAATATTATTTTGATTTTCTATATTTATTTTTTTTGGATTATTAAAGTATAATTCATCGTAGTTTGATGAAATTATATTAATTAATACAATTGTTCCTTTTGGAAAAATAATATCTTTGTACACTATATCTTCAGAAGCTACTCTAGCAGTTCCTCTTAACGTTGTATCTAATCTAATTAGTTCGTCTATGATTTTTGGACACAAAGAATTATCTTGCTTAAGAAGATTTAGCTTATCTTCATTTTTTAATAATTCATTTAGACAAAGGCCTAATTGCGATCTAGTAGTATCTATGCCACTAGCTATAATAACTTCTACTAACATAAGCAGTTCTTCGTTACTTAATTTATCTCCATCTTCTTCTGCTAAGATTAATTTAGATAAAAGATCCTCACCAGGATTAGACCTTTTGTGCTCTATAAGTTCTAAAAAATATAGATTAAAATTGCTCTGCATTGTGCTTATGTAGTCAGGGGTATAGTTATTGTATTGATCAAAAACTGTACTCAAAAAATCTGTCCACTGAAGAAATTTATTTAAATCTTTTTGTCCTACACCTAATATCTCGCATATAATCATCGTTGGATATATGTCAAATATTTCTTTTTGTATATCTATTTCTTTAACGCTAGAAAAGCTATCAATAATATTATTTAAACATAACCTCATAAAAGGTTTTAATTTTTCTACATTAGAATAACTAAAGGTTGGCATAATTAACTTTTTAATTCTCAAATGGTCTTCTCCATTAAGGGCTAATAAACCATTTTTTCTTTTCTGCTTAAACTCTTCTGTAAAGTTGGGGTTAAGCTCAGCAAATAAACCTAAAGCAGTATGCCATCTCTTATCCTTTAAGATGTTTTGATTATCAGAATAAGATAATATTGTATACCCTATTTTATTCTTTGCTATCCAAGAATGTTTAGAAAGTAGTTTAGCATTCTCTAGTTGTTGCTCTCTAGTAGATCCCATTTTTATAAATGGTATGTCTAAATCACTTACAAGCATTTATTTTTTAAATTCTGTCCAAGTCTTGTCGCCAACACCAAAGTACTCTCTTGCTAGACCAGAAGCAACAATATCATTATTTAAGCAGTTACCTTGATTGTCCCACACTTTAGCAAGAACTCTTCCATATTTTTCGTTTTTATCTAATATGGTTTCAATCTTAACCCAATGTCCAGCTTTAGTGATCCATTGATCGGTAAATTCTTTTGCTGCGAGTCCCTGTTTCTTTTCTTCTAAATTGGAAGTTCTGCTTTCTGGAGTATTGACGCCATATAAGCGAACCCTACCTTTACGAAGAGTATCAAACCCCAAATCAATGATGATATCAAAAGTGTCACCGTCAATAATTTTTTTAACTTCTGCGTTGTAGTAGTATACGTTTTTTTCATCAGACATTTTTTCTCCTTATATATTAATTATTTTTTCAGCTATCCATTTTACCACAGGACTAGCAACTCCGTTTCCACACATTTTATACCTAGTGCTGTCTGCATTATGTTTGCCGTCAGCCCTATACAAGGTATGGTTGTCTGGCCAGCCCATTAATCTTTCGCACTCAATAGGGGTTAATCTACGAACTATCTTGTCTATACTGACAGCATGACCTCCGCCTTCAGCCCTAAGGGTTGGCCAAGCTTTTGTGGAAGATTGTGGATCTAATCCTTGAGTGTGACTAAAGCCTATTGGTGATTCAATGATTAATTTATTTTCTTCTACATATTGATTGCCAACACCTTTAAAATCCCTAGCAACTAGTGTTCCAATGACGTTTGATGTTGTTCTTTCATCTATTACCATTGGTACGGTGTTGCCGCCTGTTCCCATTCTTGCTTGCAGGGTCTGTACAGGTTCTTCGTAAACTCTTATATCTCCAACTCTAGTTCCATCTAAAAGAGATATTTTTTCATGGCTAATTAAATCCGTAGGATCTTTGTAGTCTCTTGCTTTTATCGTTGAAGAAACATAATCTTCTACATATTCATTAAATGAAACCATGCGATTAATAATCGCTTTTCCATCTTGAACTACTAAGTTTTCTCCCCTACTTGAGGGGTGTCCTCCGTCGCCACCGCTTCTAATGCAGCTTGCAGTTTCTCTGGTAGCTTCTTGTTTTTGCTTGATACTCTTCTTAGAATCCCCTGTGCTGCTCTCTTTGAGAGGTAGTATTTTGTCGGGACTTCTTCCAGCGATTGCAGGATCAAAGCAAGAGAGGACAAATATTCTTCTGCGTCGTTGGGGAACTCCAAAGTATTGTGCATCCAACACGGCCCATTCACTGAAACACGCCCCTGCTTCATCCATTTCCCAGAGAACTTGTCCGAAGTCGGCACCTCCGTTGGATGATAAGGCCCCTGTGACGTTCTCCCAGATTGACCATTTAGGATATTGTCCATTTGATTTTTCTCTCATTTCTTTAATTATTCTTACGGCCTGAAAAAACAGACCAGATCTTTCTCCGTCTAAACCAGCTCTTTTGCCTGCCACCGAAAGGTCTTGACATGGGGAACCAAATGTAATTAGATCTACGTATGGTAAATCATAACCACTGACCTCTGCTATATCTCCCCAGCGTGGAACATCTGGCCAATGATACGCAAGTGTCTGACTACAATGTGGATCCCATTCAACTTGAAAATTACAGGTTAATCCCGCAGCATCTAGACCAAGATCTATGCCACCAACACCTGCAAATAATGACCCGTATGTTGTAATACCCAATTTAATCTCTTTCTATCCCTATATGGTCACAGGCTTTTCTAAATATTTCTCTTGAAATAGGAAAGTATTTATCGGCATGACTGACACCTTGCCCTGGTTTTGGTGTTGACGCATGCCAACTGTGGCCAATGGACACGGAACCATCGTACACTACATTATAACCCAAGTGCCTTGCAAAATAAGAACACCATGTTTCCTCATAATAATGAGGAGTAGGAAGAAATGCGCCTATTGCATTAGGATATAATTCTCTGTATTTTTCATTATTAGTAAGATCATCCCAAACATCTCTCCTTACAAAGTAAGCGGATCCAGAAACAGTCACACAATCAATCTGGTCTTTATATAGTTTATCTTCAGGGTCATGCTCTCTCCAGCCTCTATGCTTTGGTGAAGTATTAGTGCCAACAATTCCTGCATGAGTTATGAAACCATCTTCATCTCTTTGTTTTGGTCCAAGAATATGAATGTTTGGATTATTTGCAAAGATCTTTTCTATATTTAAACAATCTTGTGATGTCATCCAAACATCACCGTTTAAAACTCCAATAATTTCTGCAGAGCTCTTACTTGCCATCATATTGATTGCAGCAGAATATCCTATATTTTTCCTAAGATAAGTTCTATCAATAAGGTATCTTTCCTCATTTTCTCTCATCCAGTCAACAAAGTCATCTGTTGAATCATTATCTGTTATATATAGGTTCCAATTTTTTGCGAGCGCGCCATTTGGACTAAATACATCTGAATGCAAAGAGTCCAAAAATCTTTGCAGTAGTGGTCTAGTGTTGTAATTAACAACGCATAAATCTATCACTTTATTATTCTTCCTCTATTGTCATCTCAAAAGCGCTTTGTGGACTAAAACCCATGTTGATATATTGAGCGTATTTATTGTATGCATCTTCTATATAAAGGCTGTCAAAAAACTCAATAAATCTATTTGACAACTGAATTTTGTCAGCAGGTTTCGTAATACTTTTTTGTTTATTATAAAAATAAACGAAATATCCCAAAACAAATAGTCCTGATAAAACTAAGATATTTTCACCAATCTTCTTCAACTTCATTCTCTTCCGTGTTATTGATTGTATTATTTAACCATTCCTCAACTGCTTGAGCAACGCCATACCAATGCTCTTTGTTTTCAGGGCTATCTTCACTATCACCAAGAAGATTGTATGTGTATATAATATGTTCTAACACCTCAGTACTAGCTACAAATATAGCTTCTCCTGGCATTAGTTTTACACTAACCTTTTTCTTGTGACTTGTTTTCTTAGTCATTTTGCTTGCTTTTCTTTCCTTTATCCTTTTTTTCTTGTTTTTCTTCTAGCGTATTATCTACAAGATATACGCATAGATTATCTGAATCTGGTTCTACCGATATAAATAATATCTGTTTATCAGATTCATTAAAACCTTCTGGAGGTGGAGATTCTACAGCTATCTTTTTGGAAGAGCAACCATAAACCTGACTATGGTTTTTGTAGACAACTAAGTAATTAAGCTTAGACGCTGGCATGTGTGTGTACTTCTATTCCTGCTTGTAGTAAGAAAGATCTTACCTTATCCCATTGTTGGTATGCAATATCTTCTAGACAGTATACATGCTTTATCGTGCTATTTGCAATTAATTTGGCGCAGGAAAAGCATGGTGGTCCATTTACATATAACTTGTAAGCACTAGAACTATAATCGCTATGTATCAAGGCATTTGCTTCTGCATGTACTGCAATACAGTTATCGTAGTTAGTCCCATTTGGCGAATTATCCAAAAGCCTTGGGCAGCCACCATCCTCACAATGCGTAAACCCACTTGGGCCACCATTATATCCCATTCCTACTATATGACCTTTTTGGTCAACAAGAACGGCTGCATATTTTCTTTTTGAACATGTAGAGAATATTTTAGCCGATTCTATACACAGCTGTAAATACTGCCTATCTTTTCTAGAAAAATCTTTATGCATATACTGCTATTGAACCAGCTAAAAGTAAACAAAGGACAATTATAGCGATAACTCTTACTCTTATGTTTTGTTCTTTAATAGCCTGAAGTGTTATCTGCAAACTATTTGACCAAGCAACAAGTAATGCAAAAAGTATGATAAAAATTGCATCCATTACAATTAACCTATTAAAGACTTAAATGTTACAGGGAATTTTGGTTGAGCCAATCTATATACCGCTTTCGCATACTCTTGAATTTCAACTTGAGAATCTTCTGCTAATCGCTGATTAAGGAAAAGTATAACAGACTGCAAAGAGCAAGACCACCTATAAACCACATACATCCCATATGCGTTTAAAAATAATCTAGCTTGCTCTGGAGCAATGTTATTATCCATAGCCATTCTATAAAGAGCTTCTCCTCTTTCTGCGTGCTTTATCAGTTCTTGCGTTAACATTGATCCAGTGAAAGGATCTACAATTCCCATAGATCCTTGTTTTTTGTCTTCTGGAGCAAGTCTCCATTCTTCTGCGTTTGGATAATAAAACTCTGGCTCCATTGTTATATACCTTCTTGATGATTCATTCCAAGAATCCATTGTATGATCAGAACCAACAACATACTTCCAATGTTGCCTTGCTACCATTAATGGAGCTTTAAACTCAAAAGTCATAAATGCATGTCTAAATGGAGACATGTGATTTTCTCTTACCAAAAAGTCTATTAACCTTGCGTCTCTTGTTCCTAGTTCAGAAACTTCTTTTCCGAAAGAAGCTCGTGCCGCATTAACAACGGATAAATCAGAACCCATGGAATCCACAAGTCTAACATAGCCTTTATCTAAAACATTAATAAAATTATTTTCATCTTCTGTTTCAGAGGTTAATTCAACAGGAAAAATATTATCATTTTTTATAACAGAATCACTCATCTTCATCTTCCTCTTCTTCTTCATCCTCATAGTCTTCATCTTCTTCTTCATCATCTGAAGAAGGGTTAAAAACTAGTAAAATATCGTCTTCGGTTAATTCTACCATATAGTCAATAAAATCTGTTGACAGTTTGTATATAGTAGACAAAGCTTCTTCCATGTCTTGATCAAGCTCTATTGGCTCATTGTTTAACACCGAAAATAAAAGAGTATATAGATACTGATTAAACTCATTTATAGTTGACAAAATCAACAAATATTCTTTAACCGATTTTGTAAATTCAGCTTTTACGAATGAATCAAAGTCTTCTATATTTTCTATTTTCATAATTTCTGAGAATTTTTTATCAAAATCTCTATCATTATAATCAGACATTAAGCTTCCTTAATATTTTCCTTAATCAACTTAATCTCACAAGAATCAGTAGTGCAATAACTTTCTCCGATTGCATCTGCAGCCATTCCCGCATAGACCCCAGAAAAATCAATTGGGAAAAGCTTCATTTCACCCTCGTCATGATATTCCTCTTCTGTAATCTGTGTGTACGGCATTTGTGGGTAGGTAAAGTTTCCTTGAGGTAGAAATGATACCGTTTTTAACTGACCATCATACATATGTAAAACTGTACCCACATGTTGTGACTCAGAATCTGGATCAAATGAAATAGTTACAGAAACTGAATTATCAGACCAATATCTCTGAGCAACTGCTGCAAGCGACATTTTTTCAAAGATTGTTACATCTTTTTCCGCTCTCTTTGCATCTGATTTAATGGGGAAGAAAACAACTGACGTTGTATCTGGTGACTCTGAAGCTGGCTCAATTCTATAATTAGCCATCTTAAAAAGCGGTAACATTGGGTCTTCATTAGAGAATCTAATTGCTCTATTAAAGTACTTGCCACCTGGAGTCCAGTGAACACCTGGTGATTCTCCAGCAAGGATAGAAACTGTACCCGATGGTTTAACAGTGGTCATTTTAATTGACTCACGGATACCTAACCACTCCGAGTAGATTGTGTCATAATTCTTAACAACATTATAACCAGTGTCCATCCAATCCCTAAGAACTGGAAGTCCATGTATGTCTGCAAAATTTGCTACGCCAGACATTGAAGTTCCAATACGACGATTGCGTTGCATGATTGCGTTTGTCTCTTCCCAGTGAGTTGGAAGAAGGGTTACAGTCTTTGCGTATAGATATGCAAATTTAAGTGTTCGCTTGTAATCCTCTAAGTTTTCATGACGATTTAAATAAGTCTCAACTAGAGTGCAGCATTCGTATGATTCTAGGGATTGTTCTGCACATGGATTGTATCCAGCAACACGCCAGTCTTTATTATTTGGTGCATCTGCAAGTCTTCCATACTTTCTTGACATATCAAGCCATATAACACCAGGTTCACCATTGAGGGCTATTCCTTCAATTATTGGAGACAAATCTTGTCCAACAGATGTTTCAACAGAGTTGTTAGACATCCATCCCCAGCCTGGATTTTCTGGATCATAAGAGTTTCTTTCTGGAAATACACTAGCATTTTTTAAATTCAAGAAATCTTGATCATCCATCCTACCTATTAGTAATTCTGCAGATCTTCTAACATTTCCAGAAACAACGCAGACTCCAATAAGATTACCGATATCAGCTATATCTTTTCTCGTAAGCCTTTCTCCATTGCGACCAGCAAATATTCTCCTAATAGCTTCGTGCAATTTTACAAGAGGGGCTGGACCAGATGCTGTTCCTCCAAATGTTTTAATTGGAGATCCAAGGGGTCTTATCTGACTGTAATCAAATGTAATTACATTTTGATCTGGCTTAAGATAAGAGTTTATTAAAGTAGTAGTTGAATCTCTCCAGCCTTCTCTACTATCCTCAATTACTTCTACAACTTCAGATTTTACTGGCTCATAAATAGAGAATTCTTTGTCAGCACCTTTATCATCAAAACCCACGCCGACCCCTAGCATTGAAGCTTCCATTAAAAAGCCAAAAGGCTTTGCTGGATTAAACTTTGTCATTTCAGAAGTAGATACAAAAGCGCAGTTTTGTAGGGCAGCTGAGTTTTTTTGAACATTAACCAAAGGAGTTCCCATCATCCAAAGACCTCGTCCTGGTGGAGTCCACTTTAAGTTGAACAAACGATCAAAAGCTTCTTTTGCGCTTGCTTGAGCCTTAGCGTCATTCCATGGTAAGCGACTTTTTTTGCAATGATCTTTTTGAAGAGAATACATGCCATTAATAATTCTCTCACATACGTCTACCCAAGTTTCTTTTGTACCGTCTTCTTTAAGTCTTGAATAAGTTCTAAGAAAAGTAATTTCACCTACAGAGTTACCACCAGCATCTCTATAGCCAAAAGGTGCCTTTTTGTTTTTATACAACTCTATAAAATCGTCAGATAAACGAAATGAAAAAATTGAAGATGATTTATTTGTGGTATTTTCTATTGCTGTTTCTGTAGACATCTTATCTCCTTATTTACTTCTCTAATGTCTTTATATATTTTGGATTTAGTTTTTGTATTTCTAAGTTTTTGATTTTGTTTATCTGATCAAATGAGTAAACATTGTATATTTCCCTCTCAAAGAAATATCCATTTCTCCAACTATGTATTTTTCCGATAGAAGCTTTGTGATTTGTAAAGATATTAGAAATTACAGCACCTCCGTATATTCTTACTAGGTTCTGCATCTTTTTCTCTATATCTTTTTTATTAGAATCATTAATACATCCAGATGCTTCTGCTTCTGAATAAAGCCAGTTAAAAGCTTGTCTAGTTAAAGGAGAGTAGTCAATTGGGTCAATTATGCCAATTTCTAAAAGCTTTTTTCTGTTAGATTGGATAAGTAAATCTTTTTTTACAACATCTTGAAAAAGACTAAACCAATCTTTTTCATTTAGCTGCGACCAACCAGTGCACCAAAAAAGTATTAAGTAAACTGGATCTGGTATTGTTGTTTTTTCCATAGTGGGAAGAAGAGCAGTACAGGCTATAACTTTTTTAATCTGCTCTTTTGAAACTTCAATATTTTTATTCTTATTCTCCAGATTAATCCATAGTTTATTAATCTGTTTAACCCAGTCTGTTTGGCCTACATAAATATTCAAATACATTTCTGCCACTTCTACTGGCAGTGCGTCCTCTTCTATAACCTTACTTAATGCCTCTATAGACATGCTCAATCCCTGTTATCTCCATCTAAACTTATAAAACGTGCCATAAAAACCATATACCCGCCCAATGTAGGACGGGTATATTATTTCGCCCAATGAAGTATATCATATTGAGCTATGATTTGAAATGTGGTCTACGAACTTTTTGTGCTAAAAGCTTTTCTTCTAATATCTTTTTCCAAAACAAGATGAGCAGTTAGTGCAAACCATAGTAACAGCGGAATTGTTTTATTTATTCCGTTATCTGTTTTTCTCCAAAAAAATCTTGTTAAAGTTTCAATTTTCTTTCCCTTAATTGCGTATGCATCATAGGCAACTATAAAAGAAAATAACAATAGCCAGCCTACTGCCCCAGAGATTCTCTCATCTCTTTCTAGACTAATAGGCTGGCTAAGGTAATTATAGAGCTTTTGCAGAAGGCACTCCTGCCCACTCTTGAACTCTTTGCTGACCGTAATCTGTAGTTCCATACTCCTGACCATAGCCAGAGTCAAAAACTTTAGCGCTGTCAATTCCATGGAACTCATCTGGCTGGAAGAAGCTATATGAGTTAGGCGCACCTTCAGAATCTGTTCTATATCCGTGACCAACACTTGTCATAACTTGAGCTGAAGCTACACCCTTAAAGGTATATTGTCTAACCTTGTAATCATTTTCTCTTTCTTCGTGACCAAAAGAAGATGGGAAAGCTTTTGCTCCAACAAGACCTTTGTATTCCATTGGACGGAATCTAACGCCATCATAAGTAGCTGTTCCATCAGGTGCGTCATTTAGTGGATGTACATAAAATACACTTCCAGTAAATAGTTGAGACATAAATACATCACCAGGGAAATAGCCAGTACCTGGTGTGTGTGCACGATCTGGGAACCCACCTAATACGTGACTAGTGCTAAAGTATGGATAGTATGAGTAGGTACCAGCAGTGCCTTTGAAGACATTGACCATGTCATTGGTGTTTTGACCTGCAAGAACTGGACGAGGACCAGTATAAAATGTAGCCATTTAGATATCTCCTTAAGAAAAGTAGTGTGCCATTATAGTAAAATCAATTATGAATTTTTAACCAAATTACTATTCGTATGTAACTATTAGGTCAGACAAAACTGGAGCAGTGCCGTCTGAAAGCTGGTTTAAAGTTACTTCTACCCAAACTGAACTTGAAGATCCAGGGTTTTCTTCTGTATAGACGCCAGAATCGTAATATATAACCCTATAGTCAAACGCTGTAGAAATAAGCTCCTGTGGAACGTTGTATATTTTTGCGGTTACGCCAGTAACGTTATAAATCAGCTCTCCTTCAGGAGCGTCAAATCTAATAATTGACTTTCCTGTGGAAAGAAATTTGTCAGATCTGATATCTATATCAGAAAGTCCGTATGTATAAACATACTTGTTGTTTTCTGTGATGTAACTTCTTTGTCTCATCAATACTCTTATTGCAGTAATTGGAAGTGGATCAAAGTAGAAGCCTATTGGACCTGAGTTAAGTAGTGCGTCAGTTCCTGCTTGTGTCCACGCTCCTGGAGGAACGCTACCTACAGCATCTGAAATACCATCATATAGTATATTATGATTTAAAGGAGTCCATCCATCACTGTTTGACATAGAAGGGTTTTCTACTGTCGTATAATCAATTCTCAGAATATCGGTACCAAAAACTGGATAGGGATTAAGGCTTATGAAGTTGGTCTTGTCGCTTCCGCTATAAGATGTTGGAATCTTAATATACAAATACAACTGAGCACCTAGGAGGCTTGGAGAGTCTACAACGACACTTCTTTTCCACACTTTACTAGAACTGTCTAATATTGCATGATATACAGGAGTAGTGTCAATTAATGCTGATGGAGAGTCAACGCTAACAAGAGTGTTGTCTATTTTTGTTTCAAAAAAGTCAGGAACTACTTGACCAATATAATCATGAAAAAACTTTATTTTAGAATAAGAAGAACCAGTAACTTTAGGTAAGGTTATAATGTTATTGATAAAATCAAGATAAAGAGATTCAGAACCAGATACAGAGTATTCGGTATTTAGAAGAGCAGCGTTATCTATCTGCGAATAATTATAAATTGAAAGAATCTTATCTCCAGATAAATTAGACTCCAAAGACTTAATTCTGTCCTCTACATCCAAAAGAGCTTGGGTGATAAATGCATGATCTTTAAGAACTCTTTCAAAAGCGTTGCGCAATTCTTCGCTGAGAATCCCAGACCTATTATATAGCATCACTAGGTCTTTGTAATTTTGTTCTACAGTTTTATTGTAATCTGTACTATTTACTGGGCCATTGTATTGGCTTGTTTTTTGTTCTGTATTTATATATTCTGACATATTAACTTTCCAGTCTATTAAGTTTTAATTTAATTCTAGACAATCTTGAACTAATTGTATCTAAAGTTGGTAGATTTGTAAACTCAGAGTGTTCTGCTTCCGTATCTTTCCATTGAGAATAAAAAGATATATTATTCAAACTTTCAAAAGAAAAAACTCTTGAACTATCGCTTTGCATTGTAGTTACTTCATCATCTTGCTCTTTGTCAAGAATAATTTGAACATCTGAGATTATTTTGTTTGCGGTATCTTCAAGTTCAATATATATTCTTTCTAAATCAACATACATTTGGTTTGAGATCAAATTTTCTTTTGAACTTTTTCTAGGACCTCTATAATAAGCTCTATGCCTTTTGAATAAAGGCTGTCTTAATTTTTGTTTTTTTGATGGATCAGAATATGATATTGCCATTTTATTAAATATCTTTCTTTATGAGTTATTGTCTATTTGTTTTTGAATTTGTTCAGAAAAAGAATTAGAGTTCTTAAATTTAATTCTATATGAATTTAAAATTGGAGAAGATAACTGATTGTTGCCTCTTGAAAAATCTGCTCTTAGTCTTATTTTTGTTACTGGATTTGGCGAATTTGTAAAATAAAAAATTTTTGAATTTGAACTTATATTCTTTTTTGAGATTATTTCACTATTTCCAAAAACATTGTCTATGCTAAAAACATTGTCAGATGAAGACCTTGAATATCTAAGCTCCATTGGATCTACGTAAGAGAAGTAGTTAGAATAGACTATTCCGTATTGAAGAATTGAGTGAGATTCCATTAATGTAATTGACCCATTTGCACTAGCTGCTTTTGCTTCAATGCTTGACATTGGACAATCAATTGCAACGTATATTTTATTTAACCCTTGAGACAATCTCCATTCAATGTCAGCATAGGACTTCCCAGCTGGAATTGAATACTTAGCTTCATTTATATAAACTGATACGTTCCAGTTTAAAGAAATAGAGTCATTTTTTACAAACCTATGTGAAACAACAATGTCTTTTGCGCAGTATAGGTTTAAGGGAAGAAGTATGCTAACTTGAGACAAATTTAATCCGGTAAAAAAAACAGGATCCTTAGTTATTTGATAAGAAGGAATGTCTACAACAAGTCTGCTGTCATCCCTTCCATCAATTAATTTATTCCACGTAGAAAGCTTCTCTGTTTCATCATATATTGGGTCTATATAGTTAACATATTTTCCAGAAACAAAATTAATTCCTTCAAGAATATAAGAATTATATGGATTGTCTATTTTCTTTATTTGACCTATTCTGTAAATACTTTGATTTCCATAGAGAGTAGAAGTTGGATTCTCTTCATTAATATTTGTAGAGGAGCCACTTGTTTTCAATGGTATTTTTTCTATTTCAGTATTTTCGTTTTTTATACTGTCTACTATAGAAAAAGATTTTGTAGATGATCCATTTAAACTAACAGAAGAAGCAAAAGAACCAGAAGAATCAAAAGGCCTAGATACTGGTATCCATGAAAAATCTGATATATTAGTTTCTGAGCCAGTGTCTTGCGCTATAAAATAAGATATAGAACCACCGCTATTAGATACTTCATCAACATCTACTGATACAGTATCTATGACCAAGTTCTTATTATCTTTTGTTGGAAGAGAATATGGCTCAGAAATATATGATCCAAATTGTTCATATGATTGTCCAGAAATAATAATATCTCTTATTCCAAATCTGTATTGATATTTTTTTGCAGACTGTGTATTGACATAATCTGGATCTACTTTTGATAAGATAAGATCTATGGACGAAACTACTCCAGGAGTAAATTCAAACGAAAAATTATCATAATCATTTAAAGATTTTTTAGACTTAACTTCTGAAGGAAATTGTTCATTTTGATAGTTAACCTTTATGTATATATCAGCTGGAGTAACCATATTCAATCTACCTTGTATTTTTGATATAACAGTAAGTTGATTAATTGGTATATTTATAGATAAAGTAACAACCCCAATTGATTCAAAGTCAAAATATTTAGACCATTCTGTATTATTTAATCCATCAAAAACAGATCCAAAGAAAGAGGAATCGTCTATTGATTTTGTTTTTTCAATTATTGTTCTATTAAAAGATAGATCATACCTAACATCTGGAGAAACTACTGAACTACTAGATATTAACTCAAGATTGTTTGATAAAGACTTTGATAAAGTAACTCTTTTTGATTCCGTGTCTAAAAACACATCTGAAAGAGCATAGTTCATTGCATTTCCAGTAGCAAAGTTCTCATAGATAGAAGCAAAAAATCCATCTGAATTTTGATTAGAAAACAATAGCGCATCTACCTTGTCTTCTAGCTCTGATCTCTTCTTTCTCAGATGTTCTATCCTAGAGTTTAGGGCATTGGTTACGTCAAACAATTCGTCTGAATTTTCAAAGATTACATCATACAAATTCTCTATATTAAGAAGTAATGTAGCGTTTTTTTCATTAATTAATTCTGTATTACTAAATTCTGTAGATCTAAATATTTCTGGATTAAGCCTTATGGGATTTCCTGGAGAATTCCTAGAAAAATATTGAGAATACAGCTCTAGTACTTTTTGTTCATCTATTTTTATTCCTGAAGAAAAGTAGTTTTTATATACTGTTTCTAAAAACTTTTGTTTTTGTATAGAACTTAATGTCATAGCTGCTCAACCTTTGCGCATAATTTGTATGAATTGATAATTGGACTAATGTTTGATCCACTTGGCTTTGTCATTTCAATCTTTACTCTTATCTTTCTTATCTCTTTAGGAACTTGTGGGTAATTAAAATAAGAAACACCAGGTATTTGAGTTGATGCAGAAATGTTTTCGTTAAATGAAAGTATCTCTGGAATTCCAGAAAATGGATTCTCAATTGGAGATATTCTAATCCAGGAACTACCATCATCAACAGATAAATAATACCTAATACTTGAATCTATGTTGGTATTTGGAAGGTTGCTAGATTCAACGTTTAAAGAAACTTTTTTAACCGAATAAGGGAAATCATAAGATCTAGACACCACTTGGCATGATGGTTCGTAAGTATTGTTGTATCCGCTCTATAGAACGAAGACTGATACTCCATCTCTTTGCTGCATATAATTCATATTTTTTATTAAGAGTTACTGATGATTTTTTAGAATATTTGTTAGATGAAGGAACAGTTATTATTCTTAAATTCTGAAACTGAGAACCACTCCAAACTCCTCTATCAATTTTGTCTTGAATTGTATTAATGGCAGTTTGTGCATCGGCAGAAGTTGAGTATTTCCAAGCTTGGTCTATTCTACTGCCACTAGAAGTAGTAGACATCACTCTAATTACCTCCTCAAACACACCTCCGTTGTATCCTGAGTAATAATTAGTTACTCCAGACCTTTCAAAAGCTACTACATATGAATTTTCAACTATTTCTGGAGTTGTATAACTAACATTAACAGTTCTAGTTTCATTGTTTCCAAGTTTAAATTTATTAGGCTGCAGTATATCAGGAACTATTGCCTCATAACTATAGCTAATTGCCTCATAACCTTGTGCATAGAGTCCTTCTGGATTAAACTTTCTCTTTCCAGTAAAAAGTGGATCTGAAGATTTTTCTGGAGTCCAATACAAGTGCTTTACAGTTACATCTTGAGAGTTTGATTGTTCAAAGTATATTTTGATTTTTGAAGTATTAACTTCAGGGAAAAATATTTCTGCTTGTTCATAAAAATATTTTTTTCTTGATTCTATTGTTTGTGGCACTATGGTAGAGCCAATATAGAATTCTTCTTCACTTAATACTATTTCATTACCAGTAAGAGAATCTACCGCTGAGACTTTTGTTACCTTTACTTCAGGATATGTGTTAACAGAATTTCCTAAGTTAGGAACTATTTTAAGAGAATTTATTTTTTGTGAAACTGATGAAGTAATTATAATACCAAGTCTCAATGGTTCACTTATATTATGATCCGCCCATGAATAGTACGCTGAATTCTTTTTGTAGAAAAATTCAAAATCCTTAGATTGATTACGATCTCTTAATTCTTTTGGAATATTTATTGATTCATAATCAAAAATTGTCAATGGGTTATTATCTATAATATTTGGTATATAACCAGTTTTATCATTATCTTCAAAAAAATATTTAGAATTTTCGTTAATATTTTCTGTCTGATAAACAATATGATTATTGCCTATAAAGCCATTTGAATTATTGGTATCAATTTCTATATAATTTGGGACCCATTTTGAAGAATTTCTTATGGGCAGTTTTACATTACCTTCTGAAATAAAAGGAATTTTATTTGATTGGATCTTTGATATATCTACATAATCAAAATTATCAAATGAATCACCCACATAATATATGTCGTTTGCTGGACTGGTTGAATACATTTGTAAAACAGAAATTTTTGAATTGATTCTTTTAACAAATTCAAGCTCTTTATCTATTTCTGTATTAAAAAGATTATATGTTGCTGCAATCTGCCCACTTTGATAATCAATCTGCTTAGAAATAATATTTAAATCCTTTGAAACATCTCCAGCAAAGACGTTAAATTTAGAAGATGTCGCAGGTTCGCCCTTTATGTATGGATCATATTTTGATATTTGAGTTCCAGAATAGTTATTAACGTCGGACAAAAGATTGTTGTATTCATTAGCCATTTCTTCATATGAGGAAAATTCATTGTTATTATATCTAATTAAGAATTTTCTTATCCTTAATATTAACTGGTCATATGTTGTTGTATTGTAAGATAGTTGTGCCATAATTATTTAACTCCTAGCACTCTGCTAGCAAAATTGTCAATATTATTAACCTTCATTTTTACCGTTACACAATCTAATGATCCAGAATTAAAATCGTTAAAAAAGTTGTTTCTAACAATACATCTAAATCTTACGTTATTATTTATGTAATTATATAGAACGTAGAAATAAGATGAAATTGGTTTATTAAAAATGATGTTTTTGCCGTTTTGATAGAATAAAGTTTCACTTGTTTCATAAAAATTAGATCTTGAAAAATCACCACTAATATAATTAGTTAAATTTATAGCGTAGCTGCCATCGCTTAACTTGATTGACACTGGAGAATAATTAGACACTGAACCTGAACTAATTGTTCCTCTTGTTGGGCTATATATTGGATTTACAAAATTATCATGATCTACATAGGGATATTGAGAAAGTTCTATATTAAGAGAACCATTTGTACTCAAAAAATATTCTCCATCTTTCCCATTTGCTGAAAAAGGAGATATATTAATTTTATCACTTATCACAGAAACATCTATATAATCTTGTGAATAGTTAACATTATCAATATCATATTCCGCCACATATTTTTTATCCTCATTGTAGGTCGGCATTGAGATAGTAGCGTTTGTTATATTAACTGTATATAGATATTTTGGAACTAAAACTCCATTTTCGTAAAGATTTATTGAAACAGATTTTGGATAAAATCTTAGTTTAGCATTTTTTGTAGATCTATTAAAAAATACAATTTCCGAATCTATATAAGTTAATCCATAAGGAACAATCGGAACCCAATCAATTTCATTTGTTGGATTTTCTTTAAAAGAAAAGCTTAATTCGTAAGAATTTGCTTTCTTAAGTTCAACATTTTGTGTTGCACTAGAAGAAACTTCGTCGCTTTGAATTTTAGCCTTTACTCCTAATAGTGATCCTGGAACTGGAATATTTTTACTTATGTAAATTGCTTTTTGTCCACTATTATTAGATATACTGTTTTGAAAATCAGTAGAAAAGAATTCTATAGAATTAATTGAAAAATTATAATCGTAAGAATTAGAAGAATCCAAAGTTTTTGGTGCCGACGAAGCGCTATTAAAGTTAATTCCTGGTATTGTTGGCTTATTAAACTCATGATGGCCAGCATTATTTGTATTAACATTTACCTCTGGATAAAAGCCATTTCCAGATAATGTAGAAATTCTGCCAGAATCTATAGAAAATTGTGACTGCTTTCCAAAAGTTGTATTTATTGCATTGAATCTACTTCCTAAAACATGGGAAACTACAGATTCTACAATTCTAGTTAAATATGTTCTATTTTTTGGAATATAAGAATCTATCTGATTTTCAAATGAACCCTTATCCTTTACAGCCTCTTCATACGAAGAGTTAATATTAACGACTTCTGAAATTGGATACTTGTAAGTATAATAGTCTGAATATAAATATTGATTTCTTTTAGCTTCATTTATTGATAATCTTTTTCTGAAGAAAGAAAGAACTAAATCTTGTAAAACATTTGCTTTTGTTTGTTTTCTTGAGTCTCTTATAGCTTTGGTTATCTCATGCATTTGACGAGATATTTTTTCGGATTCAGAACTGATAGACTCTGTTCTAGTATAGGTATCTTGATTAAAGACAAATATTATTTTATTTGCTTTTATACTAGAGAATGAAACGCTAAATGGTTTTTGTAAACTTACTTGTGCATTAAGTATTTTTTTGCTGACAAAGTTAGAAGAAGGATTTGAAGACCCTGAAGAAGTGAAGATTGATATTCCATTATCTTCTCCTTCGACTATAATTTCTAAGATAGAAAGTCCGATAAGAATTTGATGGATTAATTTTTATTGTATCCATCTCTACAAGATTCTTTAGCTCAAATTCTACTATTGTTTTTGCGCCTACAATATAAGAAAAATCATAACCTACATATTTTTCAATATCTACAGGATTTCCTGTAAGAATTCTTGGTGATTTGATAGATACGCTCCAGGACTTAGTTTTTTTGTCATCAAACATTTTTTTTGGATCTGAAGAAGAAGAAATATAGTTATCATAATTTGTTTTTACTGAAACATTTTTTATTGCATAAGACATGTTTATTTTTTTAATAGATGATCCAATTTTAAATCTTGAATTAGCTACGTCAACATATCCTCCAGAAAAATATGAGTCCAAAGGATTATTGCCATCCCTATCTACATAAGGTATTTTAATAGAATCTTTTTCCGAGGATCCATTATCATTATCAAAATTTTCTATATATGAATAATTATATAAGTCGTCTTTTCCAGATATAAATTCATAATTATTTACATAATTTTCTAAATAAGATATATCTTTTTCTAGCTTAGAGATTCTTGCCATCATGGAATCAGCCATAGAATTTACTAAGACACTAACTACGTTTGAAGCACTATAGTATCTTCCGAGTCTAATCTCAATATCCCTATAAAAATCAACAAAACTCTCTGCCGTTATTCTAGATAAAGGTCTAAATACAACTGGGGCAAAGTCAGCTGCCCCATTAAATGAGCTAGCGTTTTTTAATAACTCTACAACCTGAACTTTATCTGCCTTAACCATCCTAATTAAAGAACCAACAGTTCTTTGAGAATTTGTAGCAAATGTGTTTATTGTTGATGGAAACGAATTTATCATAGTACTCCCCAGTCATTGCCTTCCATGTCTTGAAGCCTGTAAGCAACGCCTGCTGTTATATTTCTTTCTATTATACTATAAATTTCTTGAGGATTTTCAAAATTATTCATTACTTCTGTTGGAAGTTTAATGACCACAAAACCACCTTTGGGGTACGCTTGTTTAAGTGGTGGATAAACATCCCAGAAATTAATAGCTTCTGGTAATGTACTCATCATAGTAACCATTGAGACCGTAGAATAGTTAAGGTCTTTAGTAATCTCACTAGAAATTACACCTCCACCCTTTATTCTAAGATCCTCAAACCCTAAATCTTTGACATCAAAAGATTTATTCATGTGGATCGTAGCTATTGGCAGGGCAAATGGATCAAAACTAACAGAATTATAATCATTAAATATTGAATTATCGTAAGTAAAATTAACTGAGTCTGAAGAAGAATATTCTGGAACATCTATCCATTCAGATCCACCAGCGCCTATTGACTCATACTGAATTCTGTTTGGTTTTATGTATATATAAAGAGCTTTATCTTGTTCTGTGCTTTCTTTGTTTAAGAAAGGATTTAAAGGAAGTCTTTGTCCTCCAGAATGCTTAATTGGTATCCCGCTAGATTTGCTTATATAATCAACATATATATCTGAATTTGTCGTTGGAACTATATCATTATCAAACTCTATAATTCCTTCTTTTGCATTAACCGACATCATCTTTGATGAATCAATTTTTGTCCAAGAATCGTCTGCAGCGTTTTTTACATAAACATCAATAAAGTATTTAAATTTTCCTTCAATATTATATGATGGTTCTTTTATAAATGCAATTGGGGCGTTTCTGATTTGTATTGCTTTTTTAGATAAAAGAATTGGTCTTTCTTTCTTAACGTCAATATAAGGTCTTCCTAAAAACAGTGACCAAGGAGCGCTAGACTGAGAAAGAGTTGAATAATATGCTCTTAAGTTTTTTGATTTATACTTTGAAAGCCAATCAACCCAACCGTATTTTTTTGATATATAAAAATCTTTTGTAAAAGATCCACCACTAATATATAAAGGCCATTGAGAAAATTTATCCAAAGTTGAATTAACACCAAGAACCTTAATTTTTGAGCTATTGGTATACTTTACTGAATAGATTGGGTAAGCAGTTTTTTGGGGAATAGAAATCGGTTGAGTTAAGACAGTGTCTCTAGGTCCTATAACATCTGTTGAAGAAGATATATTTCCATCCGCATCAAAAGCAAGGACGCCTATGTATATATTCTGTCTTCCTCTATTTAAATAATCTAAGTATTTAATACTAGAACCTAAAAATTCTTTTCTTAAATTATCATAAAATCCCCATATTAAACCATTCTCAGTTAAAGAAGTATTTCTTAAAACCAAGTTTCCATAGTCTATATTTATTTCTGCGTCTGCTTGGGCTATGGTGTAAATGTTGTAATCGCTGATTCCTGTAGGAGATCCAAGTTCTGATGGATTGTCTGTATTTTTACAAAGAAGCAAAAGACCGTCTAGTACTGTTACTGTGTTCTTTGAGTTTTTAATTATTGACCCATCTTGCCTTAGTAGATTATAGCTATTGACAGCAACTTCTTCAGTAGATGAAGATGAATTATTATAGGAAAGAGCTGATACTGATAATGTCAATATATTTGAAGAATAATTTAAATCTACCATTGCAGATAGATTACCAGCTGATACAGCATTGCCGTTGGAGGTAGCTGAAACTAGTGAAGGTGTTCCAGAAATTTGATGTGCCACCTTTGATAGATCTAACTTTACAGACTCCTCAACATATTCATCTCCATCTAAAGTTCTTATAGGAGGTTGATAATTAGTTAATGAAAAGTCTAAAGTTTTACCAACTAAAGACTCAGTTCTATTTCCATCATAAAAAGTCGGATATGTAATTGAATTAAGTGATACTGTATATCTAGATGGGTTAACTGGTGATAGGTTAATTGACTTTTTATTATTTGCGCTAACATTAGATTCTGTTGATTGAATTGTGTAATTAATGGTAAATGGGAGAGTACTTGTTTCTGTCTTTACTTCTTGTATGCTAACTCCCCCTCCTATCTCCCATGAAATGTTAAAAGATATTTCTGATATAGAATAGCCTTCTGCATATTCTCCAAATTTTCCACCAAGCTCAGATCCTTCAATAGCGATTGCGAACCAAACTGCATTGTCTGAATTTATATTCGTCAAATTAAAAGTTCTAGAATCTTTAAAGTAGCGGGTTGAATTAGAAACAATAGCGGTTTTTTGTCCGCTTTAGTTCATCTGCATCTGCTTGAGGAGAGCAAAGGATCTTGTTGATTTTGACACCTTTGTATTTGGTTGCTCCATCAAATGCGCCAGCTTTAATTGTTATTGAATTAACTTTTAAATTTGATATTGCAGAAGAATCCTTTAATGTATTATACATTTTTGGAACTCTTACATACACTACATCTTTAATGACTCCTTCTGGCCCCTTATTATAGGTAAAGCTAATCCTTCTATAGTCTAAATCGCTACTATGAAGCTCATTAACTTCTGGATTAACTCTTTTTCTTATATATTTGATAACATCTGGATCTTTTTTTCTAATATTATCTACAACAGAAGTAAATTTATCAAAATTGTTTTTAGCTAGACTTTTCCAAACTCTTAGTAAATAAGATTTTGTTTGGCTATCCACAACTCCGTCTACCCATGTAAGACCTTTTTCGGATTGAAAAATCTTTACATATGAAGTAGTTTGTGGTCCGAATTTTCCATCTACTTGAATATTTTTAATGGAACTAATTCCACAATTAGCTAAAGTATATTGTATGTATTTAGTATAATCCTCACGAAGACCAGACCTACCCTGTTTATAAGATATGTGGGTATTTCCTGCATCTATATCTCCTGTATACAAAAAGTTATTTTTTACATGTGATATTCTTTTATCAGGAGGAAGAGCAGCGATAATACTATTATCATCCACATCTATACCAGAATAACCCTGCACTGGTTTAACTGATGAATCAGATCTTGTTTCAGCTGGTATATTTTTTGCAAGTATCCTTCTAGAAAGAGTTGCCGTTCCAGTTGCAATTACGTTTGCTGTCCAAGTTACATCATAGTTTATTGGTTGTTCATTAGAAATTAAATAAGTATTATAAGTAGAAAAAGAAAATGGATATGACTTGTAGCTATTTGCGCTAACTTTGTTTCCAACAAAATTTCCAGATATGTCGCTTGATCTTAATATATTTTTTTCTCTTAATTCATATGGCCCAAAACCGCCTGGTATTTCAAAACTTGCAGACCCAACAGTAGTATGAGCAAATATAGATCCATCATATTGTGACGAAACGACCTTGTAAAGAGAATGTGAAGATGGTATATCGTTTATTTCTGAAGAAAAATAGTCATTTGATATTTTATTAAGACCATTTAAAATGATATTATTATTTGTAACCTCAATATAAAGCTCAATATTTCCTTTATTAATATCTTGAGCTATTAGCGAATATTGATCTGGCAGTAGGTCGTAAACTATTCTCTTATAATAGTCAAAAATAGATCCGTAATTAGAGATTATGTTTTTTGAGTAAACCAAGTCACCATTAGTTTCTGATGGTATAGTAGAATATTCAGATTTTTCATCTTCTAACAAAACTGAACCATTTAATACATATGAACTATTCCAGTTACCAACCATATAATAAGTTGAGCTTCTCATATCTAAAGACCTAGATGCTTGAGATTTACTCAGCATTGCTACAGATACCGCATTGTAAAGAATTTTAAAGGGACCTTCTATTACTGCAGTTGGTATCACCTGTCCATTATCGGTCTGAGAAAAAGAAGAATTGCTAATTGCCTGATTAAAAATTGAAGAAGACTGATATACGTCGTTGCAATATTTTAAAACTGGAGTTGTTGTAGCTAGAATAGAACCTCTAACTAATGAATCAGCTACTGGTTGATATTCAACACTGACAAAAATTGGTTTGTTTTGATTATTTGTATTTTCTTTCAAAACAATATTTGCTGTTGCCAAATCTTGATTGTCAAAATATTTGTAATATTTTCTTTCACCAGAAACTGAATTGACAGCATTGCCAAAAATTCCATAATATACTTGATTGCCAACTGCCTCAAAAATATTATCTGATATTGGCCAGGCATTTGTTTTTAGCTCATTTATAAACAAATTGTCTCTGTTATATTCCCAATTATTCATTTGAACAGAAGAACTAGCCATGCTTAAATATGGATAGATTAAAGTTGCAGATTGTGAATTTAATGATGGAGAACTAAGATCTAAAAATACAGTACCATGTTTATCTTCTATGAATGATTTAATTTTTTGAGCTTGAGAAACTGTAATATTAGAAGTAGGAGACCATGCAACAATGTCAAAATCATCTAAGTTTGCAAGATTATCTATATTAACCATCCAGTAATTATATGAAGTTTTTAAAACTCCGGCTTCAGCTAGGGGGTTTTCAAAAATATAAGAAGATAAATTAAATGGAGAATTTTGAAGCCTATTAAATATATACGGGCTAGCATAACCTACATTTTGAGATGCTTCTGCAGCTGATCTGTCTGCTGATGTCCATAACACAGCACATCTTATTGTTCTTTGTCTGATAAGATCTTCTTCTGTAATAGCTTCTTGGTAATTAATTGAAGAAACATTAGTTCGATTTACAATCTTCGCTATTAATCTCCAATTAAAAGTTTGATAGTTTCTATTATCTGAAATAGCTTTTTTAGGAACAAACACTTCATAACCCTCAATAGAACTATTCAATCCATTAACAAAGTTATAATTGCTAGAAATTTGCTTAGTTGAATATATTCTTTTATTTCTAGATGTTAAGTCTGCAACAACTGATTCTTCTTTTTCGTTATCAAATATTGGAAGAGGATTAATTTTTTCTTTGTGATTATATTTAGTTTGACTAAATGTTTTATCAGAAGAAATCATAGTCATATCATAAGTAAGGTATAAGTCTTCATCTTTTGCATCTGGCAATAGCACAACTATCCTATGCGGCCTTAGAGTTTCAGGTCTTGCAAGTTGCACATCTACTTCGTCTAAGGTAATTTGGTCTAAAAGAATTCTATATTTTTTCTTTCCATTGGACTTGTCTGTATATTCTTCTCCATTTTTATTTACAACAATAATTGAAGATGGTATTTTTTCCTGAGGAATATAGTCTTTTAAGGAATCATAAGAATAAAGATCTTTGTCTATTAAAGTATAATTTTTTGAAATATAATATGAAAAGACAAAGTTTTCTGGATCTAAATCTTGAGTTAATTTTCTTTCGTCCAAATAAGGATCTAGCAATGGCAAATCGCTTACCATTAATTCTGGAGAAGAGAATAAACTATTTCCTTCTGAATCCTGCAAAATTCCTAATTCATCTGCATAAAAGATCTTTTGACCTTCATTGTATATAGAGTTATTGCTAATAGATATGTTGTTATTTTCTGATATCAAGGAAGAAAAATCTGTTATTAACAAAGTATTTGCCGGACTAATATCTCCAGAAGAAACGTAGCCAAGAGAAAAAGAAGAATTATCTGATGGAAGGTTGTTTATCTTTTTGACTGAATTTTCGTTTCCAGATGTAGTTTTATCAATAAATTTTTTCATTATTTTCCCTAATAATTTACGGTCTTAATATATCTGTTCTAATAGAATTATAATCTTCTATATAATATGGAGTAGAACCCCATAGTCCAGATTGATACTGAGTATATTTACTTAACGAGAACCAGGAAGGAGGAGTCCATAGTGGACTTTGTGGACTAATATCCACATTATCGCCATTATAGTAACTAAGAACAAATGTTGGCGTAGAATATAAGGCCAAATCTTTATCGGAATCATAATTGATGATTTCTTGGACTCCAGAAGTATTCCCATATACATAATTAACAGGATCAAAATCTTCCATCCAATAGACTATATCTCCAGCTATATTTTCTGGACTTTCAGAGAATTCTGATGATAAATCAGTTTCAAGTGCAACAAACCATAACCCAGGATTTGTATTTTCTTGAGATATAAATGGACCTATTACGAAAGAACCATCAGACTGTGTAATTGTATATCCAGAAACAGAATCTTGGCCTGGTTCATCTGTGTTGTCTGCAAAGCTAATATCATTAAAAATGTCATATATATACCTTGCTTTTCTCCAGTAAACTATAGTGTTTTCTGCTGGAATGTTATTGTTTAAAACAAAGCCATTTATATATAGATTACTAAAACCGTCTGCAGCTATTAG
>Ga0209358_10000518_pt1 | contig 33560 bp, 30 predicted proteins | sample LauGreFa1BDMLBSN_2_FD_187574 | JGI IMG/M metagenome (GOLD analysis project Ga0209358, IMG submission 187574) | Freshwater lake microbial communities from Lake Michigan, USA - Fa13.BD.MLB.SN (SPAdes) (version 2) | ecosystem: Environmental > Aquatic > Freshwater > Lake | place: Lake Michigan, USA... | reverse complement strand
TAATTGCAATGCAAACAGCCTCTAAATACGACATTTAAAAAACTAGTGTTTATTAGATTCTGAATGAGATTGCCGGTACATAATACCAAATAAAATGGTTACAAAGCCAAGTAAGCAAAGAAGGGGTGCTATGGTTATACGCTGTGTACTGAAAATCTCAGGATTAAACACTTGGGGATCATCACTGCCGCCACCCATCATGGAGACGTATCCTAAAACCACCAAAAGTGTACCGGCTATTAACAGTATATAATTTTGTTTAGAAAAGTATGAATTCACTAAGCAAATATAATGCATTATGCCGAATGTAATATCTTTACACCTGATATGACACATCAAAAAACGGCTCTCATTACCGGAGTTACAGGTCAGGATGGGGCCTATTTAGCTGAATTACTTCTTGAAAAAGGATATCAGGTTCACGGAATTAAACGACGCAGTTCACTTTTTAATACCGAACGAATTGATCATCTGTATCAGGATAAACATGAAAAGCGGGTTAATTTTAAATTGCATTACGGAGATTTAACGGATAGCACCAATTTAATTCGAATTGTACAGGAAGTTCAGCCACATGAAATATATAATTTGGCAGCACAAAGCCATGTTAAGGTTAGTTTTGAAACACCGGAATATACTGCAAATGCCGATGCCCTTGGCACACTTAGACTGCTTGAGGCTATTCGGATTTTAAAATTAGAACAGCACACTAAATTTTATCAGGCCTCAACCAGTGAATTATATGGCTTGGTGCAGGAGGTACCTCAGTCTGAAACCACACCTTTTTATCCGCGAAGTCCCTATGGCGTTGCAAAATTATATGCATACTGGATTACAAAAAATTACCGCGAAAGCTATGGCATGTTTGCATGTAATGGCATTTTATTTAATCATGAAAGTCCTTTACGTGGTGAAACGTTTGTTACCCGAAAAATTACAAGAGCGGTTGCTAAAATTCATCTTGGACTTCAAGATCGATTGTTTGTTGGAAATTTGGATGCAGAACGTGATTGGGGACATGCACAGGATTATGTTAAAGGCATGTGGTTAATGATGCAACACCCGCAACCCGATGATTTTGTATTGGCTACCGGACGTAAAATAAGCGTTCGTAATTTTATAGAATTGGCATTTAAAGAAACAGGAGTTCAAATAGAATGGAATGGAAACGGCGTGCAAGAAAAAGGCTTTGATTCCAAAAGCGGAATGTGTCGAATTGAAGTGGATCCCTTGTACTTTAGACCTGCTGAAGTAGATTTGTTAATTGGAAATGCCGAAAAAGCTAAACGCCTTTTAGGCTGGGAGGCCAAATGTACAGTAGAAGAATTGTGCCGTGATATGGTACAATCTGATATTATTAAATTTAAACGTGATAAATATTTACTAGATGGTGGGCATCAGGTAGTACAACCAAATGAATAGGCATGAATTTTAATTCACGAATTTATGTTGCCGGACATACCGGCATGGTGGGTTCTGCTATAATACGCGCCCTGGAAGCTCAAGGCTGCAGCCATATTATAAAGGCATCATCAAGCAGTGTGGATTTACGCAATCAACATCAGGTTCAGCATTTTTTTAACACACATAAGCCCGAATATGTATTTCTTGCTGCGGCAAAAGTAGGGGGCATTCATGCCAATAACACCTTGCGTGCAGATTTTTTGTATGATAATTTGATGATTCAATCAAATGTGATACATGAAGCTTACCGAAATAATGTAAAGAAACTATTATTTTTAGGTTCATCCTGTATTTATCCAAAACAGGCTCCACAGCCCTTGCGTGAAGAATATCTCTTAACGGCTGCACTTGAACCCACAAATGAGCCTTACGCATTAGCTAAAATTGCAGGCATTAAGCTTTGTGAAAATTATCGTTTACAATACGGATGTGATTTTATTTCCGTGATGCCGGCTAATTTGTATGGACCTAATGATACATACCATTTGCAGCATGCACACGTATTACCTACACTTATCAGAAAATGTCATGAAGCCAAGATTAAGCAACAAAACACCATAGAATTATGGGGTAGCGGAACGCCCATGCGTGAGTTTTTACATGTAGACGATTTGGCACAAGCCTGTTTATTTTTAATGCAGCAATATTCAAATGTTCAGCATATTAATGTGGGTACGGGCATAGAAATTAGTATAGCTGAACTGGCGCAAACGGTTGCCAACATCGTGGGCTATACAGGTTCTTTTTATTATAATTCTAATATGCCGGATGGTACCATGCGAAAGGTAATGGATAGTTCAAGGCTTCAATCGTTGGGTTGGCATGCTCAAATTTCCTTATCCGAAGGCATTAAAAATGTATATGACCAATACATTAAAGGCGAAGCAGTAAAAGCCATGTAATGCAAAGGGCGCGTTTAATTATACTTTTATTTTTTTGGCAAGGTATAGTTTGGTCACAATCTTTATGTTTTCCAGAACAGGATGTTATGGCTCATGTTTATAACAGTTCGGAGGTTTCACAGGCTTCAATGCGGCCAATTTTTAATACGCAGGGGTTAAAAACACAAATTCTAAAGCCAACAATCTCAGATCGTTTATGGAACACGCAGGCGCTGTCTATTTCAGATAGCTTACAAGGATTTTGGATGCGTGCAGACTTGGATATGAATTTACAGCTGGGAAAATCACTAACAGATACGGGTATTTTTTATACAAATGGTCGTGGCTTATGGGTACGCTGCGGAATTGGCAAAAACGTTCGTTTTGAAACCATTTTTTCTGAGTATCAGGCGCGTCCGGATTATGCGCAGGCAGGGTATTACGCAGGTGGAACCGTGCCCGGTTTTGGACGATGGAAAACCTTTGGCACGCAAGCCTATGATTTTGCAGCTTCAATGGGTGTTTTGGCCATTCAGGTAAGGCCCCGCATGCACATTTCTTTAGGCCAGGGAAAACATCATGTGGGCTATGGTTACCGCTCTATGCTTTGGAGCGATTATATGCCCGGATATCCATTTGCTCGTATACAGTTAAATTCAAAACATAATGTTTTAAAATACGAAATGCTTTGGGCCGCGCTAAGTGCTTTTCCTCAAAAAGCAACACACCGCAGTACAGAAGCCCTGTTTTTAAAAAGTGCTGCTGCTTTTCAGCTTTTGGAGTGGCAGCCAATAAAAACCTTTAGGTTTTGTTTTTTTCAAGGTATTTCCAGCAGGGCTTCGGGATTTGAAAACAAACCCCGACTAAATGTATCATTTGCAAATCCGGTACTCTTTTCAAATGCATTGGCCTTTGGGCTTTCGGACACCCTTAATAATGTTACACTGGGAGCTCAAGGGCATTGGCAAGCTTCTTCAAATCTTTCTTTTTATGCCCAAACGCAATTTGATAAATCGATTGATAATGCAAAAGCATCTGTTTTCGCATATCAGGCAGGCATGCATTTTTATTACAAAAGTCAGCAAACTCTTTTACACGTGCAGTTTGAGTGGAATGCCCTTTCAAATAAATTGCATCAAAATGAAGTTCCTAGGCATTATGCCATGCGCTGGTCAACCCTACAGGGTCCTGGTCAAGAAATGCTTTGCCGTTTTCAATGGCGTTATAAAAGATTACTTGTAACGGCTCATACTGCACAAAGCTTCACGATACAAAATGCGTTTACAACTGATGCGCGTTCTAAGTCCTATTTGATAAATACCGAATGGGGTTGTCTATTAAATCCTGAACGCAGATGGATTTTAGCGGCCGGATTTCAGAACCTAACACACTTAAATGCTAGTAATAACGCATACTTATATGTATCTTTGAAATCCCAGTTGTATAATTGGTATAACGATATACGATGAGCCTGCTGATTATAGTTTTTTTTACAGCATTTGTTGTTGTTTTGTATTCTACGCCATCGTTAATAAAAGTTGCGGTTTTAAAACGTCTCATTGATCATCCCAGTGAAGACCGTAAAATACATACACGTTCGGTGCCCACCATTGGAGGTATTATAATTTTTGCGGCAACCATTTTTGCCTTTTGCATGTGGTATGGTATTCAGTACTTTAAGGATGCCTCATCGATGATAAAATCGGTAAATGAATTTAAGTTAATAATTGCCACCAGCCTGGTGTTATTTTTTGTGGGCATTAAAGATGACATAATTGGTACAGCACCAGTAAAAAAACTTTTTGCACATATTTTAGTGGCATTGATTTTAGTGCTGATGGGAGACATTCGAATAAGCAGTTTACACGGAATTTTTGAAACGTATGTTATACCGTATTGGGCCAGTGTATTTCTATCCATTTTCACCTACGTAGTGGTGGTTAATTCATTTAATTTAATAGATGGTGTTGACGGCCTGGCGGCAGGTATTGGATTTATTTCTAGCGTATGTTTTGGCGCATGGTTTATAGCGGCGGGAGATTATCCCTATGCCGCACTTTCATTTTCGTTAGCCGGTGCATTGTTGGGGTTTTTAGTTTTTAATTTTGCTCCAGCTAAAATTTTTATGGGAGATTCCGGTTCACTTATTATCGGACTTTTCATTTGTATTTTAGCCATTAAACTTATTGAATTTCCCACACAGCAACTCAATGTGTTTTGGCTGAGAGTAAGTAAACCGGTATTTGTTATAGCGATTTTAGCGTATCCGCTTTTAGATACACTGAGGTCTTTTATGATACGTACATTTAAGGGGATATCACCTTTTATGGCAGATCGTAATCACATACATCATAAACTTTTAAACAGCGGATTTTCACATCGTAAAACAGCCATAATAATTTATTTGTTTTCAGTTTTTAATTTAATACTGGCCTTATGTTCTTATTATTTACCATTTCCTACCATTTCATTAGTTTTTATACTTTTATTTGCCCTTGGGTTTTTAATTTTTGTGTTACGAAAAAATGAATCTGCACATTAAAAACACGATAATTATAAACCGCTTTTTTTTCTGTTTTTATCTATTAATAATTACAATTCCGCAAAACTTCAAGGCGCAGCATAAATACACCTTAGATGAATGTACAACCTTAGCATTAAAAAATAATATTTCAATACAACAAGCCTTGTTAAATGTAGAAAATGCAGAGCTTACTTATCGCCAAACGCAGGCTGCAATTTTACCCAGCTTAAATGCAGGCGCTAACCATGCCTATAATTTTGGAAAATCCATAGACCGCTTTACGAATACGTTTGCAAACACATGGGTGTTGTCTCAAAACTTTTTTTTAGGCTCAGGCTTTACGCTATGGAGCGGATTTATGCAATGGCATGCCATTCGGTCACAAGATTTTTTACAACGCAGCCAAAAGGAGCGTTTGGCGCAACAACAACGTGAACTTAAGCTGGCTGTAACCACAGCCTTTTTAAATTTATTATTAGCCACAGAGCTTGAAGCTGTTGCCGTGCAGCAAGCGGAGGCCTCTAAATTGCAGTTTGAACGCAGCAAAAAACTTGTTGATCTTGGTCAGTTGTCAGCATCGGTACAATTTGAAATGCAGGCCCAGTGGGCTAATGATAAAATGCAACAAGTTGTTGCTCAAAACACAACCCGACTAGCACAACTAACATTAGCACAACTTGTAAATGAACCTAATGTATTTTATATTGAAATTCAAACTCCAGCAGCCATAAAGGACCCTCCGGCATTACCTAAAACCCAAATCCAACTGGAAGACGTTGTGGTTCAGCAAAATGCTTATAAGGCTTTACAATGGCAAGTTTTAAGCGCCGAACAAAATTTAAAAATGTCAAAAGGCCGATTGTCACCAAGTATAACGGCTAATGCCGCTTTAGGTTCTGGAACCTCAGGCTTGTATAAAAATATTATAAGCCAATCAATTACCGGAGAACAACCTATAGGCTATCTTAAATCGGGCGATATTGTGTATACACCCATATTTTCGTACAAATCAGAACCGGTTCCTTTTAAAGATCAAATTTCTGAAAATTTAAACCGAAGTGTTGGACTTTCAATAAACTGGCCCTTGTTTAACGGCTTACAAACGCAAACGGCAATTAAACAAGCCAAAATTGGTTTACAATTGGCACAATTAAATTTAGAATTGCAACGACAAACTCTTTTAAAAGAATGGATACAAGCCGAATGTAATGCTACCGGCGCATATCAAAAACTTTTGGCAACCATAGAGCAAGAAGCAGCCGTAACCGAAGCATTTCGAATTAGTGAACAAAAATTTGCGCAAGGCGCATTGAGTGTTTATGAATTTAACATTCAAAAATCAAAATACTTTATTACACGTAGTAGTACACTACAAGCCCGTTACGAATACGAGTTTAGGATTAAGATAATGGATTTTTATATTGCCCAAAGCCATTAATTGGACTTAATAAATGCCCGTATAACGGGAATAGCAGTTAAAATAATAAGGCTCATAAATATCCAATGCATGTACTGAATTAATTCAGGAAAAAGACTAACCGAATAATATCCAATGGCAGACAAACTAAAAATCCAAAGGCAAGCGCCAATGCAATTGTAAAATGCAAACGCTTTTAATGGCACCTGAATAACGCCTGCTAAAATAGGTGCAAATGTTCGTAAAACCGGAATAAACCGCGCAATCAAAAGTGTCTTATGTCCACCGTAACGCTTATAATAGGTCTCAGCCATTGTTAAATGTTTAGGCTTAAAAAAACGCGACTCTTGTTTTTGAAATAATGATTTACCGGAGAGGTAACCAAATGCATATCCTACAAAATTACCTGCAATAGCACACAAAGAAAGCACTACAACCATTGTTTCAAAATGCAATGTAATCCATTCAGGGTGTGTTTTACACAGTATTCCCGAAAGTAAAACAAGGTTATCTCCCGGTAAAAAAAAACCAAAAAATATTCCTGTTTCAGCAAAAATCACAAGCGCCAGCAACACAATGCCTCCATATTGAATAATGGATTCAGGATTTGTGAGTGTTTTTATTGCATCCCACATTTAAAAAGGTTCAAATGTTGGTACCGCTTGCAATAAGGCTTGGGTGTATGCATGTTGTGGATTTTGTAATACCGAATCAGTGGCCCCCGATTCAATTATTTCGCCAGCTTTCATTACTAAAATGCTTTCACACATATACCGCACAACATGAATATCATGACTTATAAATATACATGAAAACCCTAGGGTTGACTTTAAATCGTTTATTAAGTTTAAAATTTGTGCCTGAATACTAACATCCAAAGCGCTAACACTTTCATCGCATACTAATACTTTTGGGTTTATACATAAGGCTCTGGCTATACTCACGCGTTGGCGTTGACCCCCGCTAAACTCATGAGGTAAACGTAAATAACTTGAAGCATGCAAGCCCACCGCTTCAAGCCAAAACGTTGCACGTTGTTTAATTAAGCGTTCATTAGTTTCCATTTGATGCACGCGCAATGCTTCTGCAATAGCTTCGCCAACAGGCATCAAGGGATTAAGCGAAGCAAAGGGATCTTGAAATACAAGCTGTATAAATTTTCGAGAAGGCAAAACGTTAAATTGTTCGGTGCGGCTTTCGCCAATGTGTTTATAAGTTAACTGACCTGCAGATGCAGGCATTAACTGTAACAGGGTACGGGCCAGTGTGCTTTTGCCACAACCGCTTTCACCAATTATACCTAAGGTTTCATGCGGTTTAAGTGAAAATGAAACACCGTTTATAAGTGTTTTATAAGTTTTTATTCCGCCATACCAAAAGCGTTTTTCTGGCACTTTTACAACTAAATCGGCAACATCAATTTGTGCCTTAAATTTATCCGAATGTACCCCAAGAGGTAATTTGCTTACACTTTTTTCAGATTCGGCAGGCGTGCTTATAAAATCCTGTAATACCGGTAAACGTTCTGGCCGGCTGTGGAGCGGCGGCCTGCACATCAGCAGGGCTTTGGTATAGGGGTGCTGGGGCGATTTAAAAACCCGGTTTATGTTTCCGTATTCTAAACAGGCACCATGCCGCATCACCATTACGGTATCTGCAAATTCATACAGCATTCGTAAATCGTGCGTAATAATTAAAATACCCATGCCCCGTTTTTTTTGAATGGACTTTAATAATTGCAAAATTTCAAATTGTACCGTGGGATCAAGAGCAGTAGTGGGTTCATCAGCAATGAGCAACTGCGGATTGCAGGCAATTGCCATGGCAATCATTACACGTTGTTTTTGGCCTCCGGAAAGTTGATGCGGATAGCGGCGGTAAACCGATTCCGGATCGGGAAGCAATACCTCTTGAAATAATTTTAAACAGGTGTAAAATGCTTCGGATGCATTTAGTTTTAAACGCTTTCGTAAAATGTCTGAAAGCTGAAAACCGCAAGTTAAAACCGGATTAAGTGCCGATAAGGGTTCCTGAAAAATGATGCCTATTTCAAGACTGCGAATACGTTCAAGGGTTTTTTGTTGAGGCTGATGCAGCGTGGTAAACGAACCGTTTTTTAATCGAAACCGGATTTCTCCAGCCGTAATTTTTAATGGAGGATTGGGCAATAGGCCTAAAATGGAGAGTGCGGTTATAGATTTTCCAGATCCGCTTTCACCAACTAAAGCTAATGTTTCACCCGAAGCAATTGAAAAGCTAATATTTTTTACAATTGAATTGACAGTGTGTGCTTGTCGAAGCGAGATGTCAAGGGCTTTTACTTCTAAAACCTTTTCGGCAGAATTCACGTAAAGTAGGTTTAGCGATTAATAAGCTTTAAATTGTTTTTGTGGCGTTTTTTATCTCGACGTGTTTTTTTTAACAAATTAGCTTGCAATGCTTTCGTTAAATCTGTTTGCGTTTGATTGGCAATGCATATCAAAACAAAAATAACATCAGCCAATTCATCGGCAAGTAATTTTTTTGGTGCCCCTTTTTTGTAACTCTGTTCTCCGTAACGGCGTGAAATGATGCGTGCAACCTCTCCAACCTCTTCGGTAAGTATGGCTAAATTGGTTAGAGGATCAAAATAGCGTATGCCATAATTTTTAATCCAGTTGTCAATTGTTTTTTGAAGTTGCTTTACAGTCATGGTTTTTCAGAATGAACAATGCGTTGCGGAATACCAAATGTTAGGCCTTGTGTTTTAAAAGTATGCAAGAGGCCATTCATTAAAACACTTTCATCTTCATTAATACTCCGTGCATTTACAAAGGCTCTTATGTGTAACACGACCTGACCATCAATTAGTTTTCCAAAATACACCTGTGGTATAGGCGTTTTATGCACTATGGATTGAGCGTTTAAAAAATTTAGCGCACTTGTTGAAATGGTTTCAAAATTGGAGTAGATTGGAAAATAAAATACAAGATCTGTTCTAAGTTGACCCGCACGGGTATGATTAATTACGGTTCCATTTGATAATGGACCATTTGCCAAAATAACCGTTTTAAAATGGGGTGTTAAAATAATGGTGTTAAAAATCTGAATTTCCTTAACCTCACCGCTTTGATTTTGCGCCTCAATAACATCTCCAACTTTAAAGGGCTTAAATAATAATATCAGCACACCGCCTGCAAAATTGGATAATGCGCCCTGCAGGGCCAAGCCAATAGCCAATCCGGCTGCCCCCAAAATGGTTACTATGCCGGCCGTATTTAATCCCATGATGCCCGCTCCAGTAATAACAAAGCAAGTTTTTAATAAGGCACTGCTTAAACTTCGTAAAAACGATTGCAAGCCAGGTTCAGTATCGCGCCTAGCCATTAACCGTTCAATAACGCCAACTAGTTTAGTGCTTAGCTTCCACCCGATCAGTATAAAACAAATCCCAATAATCCATTGGGGTAACGAATCTATTAGAGCATCGCCCAAATCTTTTAAATACAAAACAATACCATCTTTGCTTATGGTAATATTTTTACCCACGGGCATAGGAATAACCGGTTTAGACATGTTAAGTACAAATCTAAAACATTTCAAGCATTTTAAACTTAATGTAGCCCCTGAGCGTTAAATTTACTGCACGTTTATTGTATGTCATACGCCAGTTTAGAATCCGCATTACTTGATCTTGAAAAGCAAGGCCAACTTAAACGCATAAGCCACGAAGTAGATCCGTATTTAGAACTTTCGGCCATTCAACTTGAGAATTTTAAAAACCATGGTCCTGTACTGTTATTTGAAAATGTAAAAGGTACGCCTTACCGGGTTGTTTCAAATGTTTTTGGTTCACCCGAAAGAACAGAATGGATGTTTCGCGCATCCTTAAAATCGGTAAAACGATTAATTGCACTACGTAAAAATCCCCTGGATGCACTAAAACAACCCTTTCAGTCGGCGACTTTGCTAAAACATGCCTTTAATGCATTGCCCAAAGCCGTTTCGTTAAATCATTTCAATGAAATTTCCATAAACCAATTACCACACATACAGCATTGGCCCATGGACGGAGGTGCATTTATAACGTTACCTCAGGTGTATTCTGAAGATCCGTTTAAGCCGGGTTTAGCCCATTCAAATTTAGGTATGTACCGTATTCAATTGAGCGGAAATATGTACACACCAAATATTGAAATGGGATTACATTACCAATTGCACCGCGGCATAGGAATTCATCAAACACAAGCTAAAGCTCGAAATGAGCCTTTACGGGTTAGTATTTTTATTGGTGGACCACCGGCCCATACAATGGCTGCGGTTATGCCTCTGCCAGAAGGTATGAGTGAGCTGGCATTTGCAGGAGTATTGGGCAATCGCCGATTTCGTTACAATTACATAGATGGATTTTGTATTTCAGCAGATGCTGATTTTGTTATCACGGGATTTGTAAATGCACAAGAAATAAAACAAGAAGGTCCATTTGGAGATCATTTAGGGTATTACAGTCTAAAACATCCTTTTCCGGTAATGCGGGTTCACAAAGTATATGCCAAGCCCAGAGCCATTTGGCCATTTACGGTTGTTGGCAGACCACCCCAAGAGGATACCAGCTTTGGCGTATTTATACATCATTTAACAGGATCAGCCATTTCACAAGAAATACCGGGTGTTAGTGAAGTACATGCAGTTGATGCTGCCGGGGTGCACCCCTTATTATTTGCTGTTGGAAGTGAACGCTATACACCATATCTTGAAGATACAAGGCCTGCAGAACTGCTTACGCAAGCCAATCGTATTTTGGGTACAGGTCAGTTAAGTTTGGCTAAACATTTATTTATTGCCGCAAAAGACACTCATGCCAACGCTGAATTAAGCTGTAAAGACCCCCAAGTTTTTTTAACCCATATATGGGAGCGTATAGACCCACATCGCGATTTACATTTTTATACTCAAACCTCCATGGACACTTTAGATTACTCTGGAGAGTCATTAAATGCTGGAAGTAAACTGGTAATTGCCGCAAATGGACCCAAAATTAGGTCGCTTTGCACATCCGTTCCGGATCTGTTTCATACGCAAAATGTTTTTTCTACATGTACTTTAATTATGCCCGGGGTAGTAATGCTTTGTGCAGAAACAGTTGACCTGGCTTCGGCATTACAATTTTTAGAACAGCATCAAGAACAGTTAAAAGGTTTGGCACAAATTGTTTTGTATAATAATCACATGTTGGCTGATTCGGCCACTTTAATGCAAGATTATTTGTGGATTACCTATACGCGAACCAATCCCAGTCATGATATATACGGAATGTCAGCTCGATTTGTAAATAAACACTGGACCTGTGAATTGCCAATAGTTTATGATGCTCGAATAAAACCGCATCATGCACCTTTACTTGAAATGCCTGAACCATACCGTTTAAAAGCCCAAAGTATTTTGCAAAATACTGATAAACAACACATTAAAATTTAAATTTTTTCTGTTTACCTGTTTTAATGGCATTGTAATTTAAAATAAAAGCGTATCTTTGCCATCCCTAATTTTTTGGAATATGCCGAAGATGAAAACAAATTCTAGTGCTAAAAAACGTTTTAGCATTACAGGAACAGGAAAAATTAAACGCAAACATGCTTATAAGCGTCATATTTTAACAAAAAAAGCAAAAGATCGTAAACGCGCACTAACGCAAGACGGTCTTGTATGCAAGGCTGATACGCCAAATGTTAAGTTTATGCTTGCAATATAAATTCTTTTAATTGGTAAACCATGTGTAACCCGGTTGTTAGTTTAAAAGTTCTGTAAAGACACTCTCAACCAAAATCTAAATCTATGCCACGTTCAGTAAATCATGTTGCCAGCAGGGCACGCCGAAAAAAAATCCTTCGTTTAACCAAAGGTTATTGGGGAGCACGAGGAAATGTATTAACGATTGCTAAAAATACCTTAGAAAAGGGTTTAACCTATGCATACCGTGACCGTAAAAACAAAAAACGTTCTATGCGCGCACTTTGGATACAGCGTATAAATGCGGGTGTTCGTGAACACGGTATGAGTTATTCTGAATTTATAGGAAAATTAAATACTAAAGGTTTACAGCTTAATCGTAAGGTATTAGCTGATTTAGCACTTAATCACACAGAGGCTTTTAAAGCTATCGTAAACCAGGTTAAGTAGTTTTAAATTAACTTAATTTTTTTCTGAAAATTGTTGTTTTGTACTATTAACCAAGTACTATATTAAATTTTATTGTGTAAATATTACTACGTTTTTACATAAATAAATGAAATGGGTTAAATCGCTTAATTCATTTATGATATTTAAAAAGGGGGAATTTGTTTTTTAAAATCCCGCTTATAAAAATTACCCAGCATAAAATATTTAATGTAGTATTTTAAAATAAAAATTAGGCTTTTAAACTATCTAATTCTTTTTGAGATAATGAGTTTATGCCTTTATACTTAATTTTTTCAAGAATATCATCAATACCAATCAAATTTAAAACCACATCATTAACATATACTAAAAACTCAGAATCTAATTCAAATGGGTATTCTCCAAAATAAATGGATTTTGTTATATCTCTTATTTCATAAATAATATTGTATTGGTGTATTACATCAGTAATATACTTTAAAGCTATTTCATCAATAACTATTATAATACTGTTTTTATTATTTGGATCATAAATTACTCTACAATATTGGATACTGTCCTGAACTTCTTCGGGCATGTGTTGAAGATTTTCATCTGATGAAAAATAAATATCTAATACTTCTAAATCGTCTTGTGAGTTAAACACAGTAAACAAAAACGGAATTTTTTTTTCGTTGCTCATAACCTTTATTTCTAATGAAAATTGGCGAATCAAATAATGTGCAAATTATTCGTAAACATTAAGGTATTTCTATTAATATCGATTAAAATATCATTTGTAAGAAATAAAATGCAATAAATTATATCATTTTAACTAAAACAAAAAATCTAACCTGATTTGTATTTGTTAGTATACCATAAATAGGGTATTTTTGTATAAAATTAGAAACATTCTAAATAAGCCAATTAATTAAAAATATATAACTGAAATACAACAAGTTATGATTAGCATTTCGCAAGAAGCCTTAGTTCACGCACAGCAGTTAATGCGTGATGAACAATGTCCGGATGGAACTTTTATTAGGGTGGGGGTTGAAGGTGGTGGTTGTTCGGGTTTAAGCTACAAACTCACCTTTGATCAAACACTTCAAGATGGTGATCAGCAATTTGAAGACAAAGGGCTTAAAATTGTATGCGACCGAAAGAGTTTTTTATACTTAGTTGGCACTGAATTGCAGTACAGTGGTGGATTAAACGGAAAAGGTTTTGTTTTTAATAATCCCAATGCATCACGCACCTGCGGCTGTGGGGAAAGTTTTTCGCTTTAAACATGAGCCAAGATGTATTAGAGTCGCATGTAAACAGCGAATACAAATGGGGATTCAGCTCTGATGTAGATGCAGAAACCTTTCCCAAGGGTTTAAATGAGAGTGTGGTGCGCGCACTCAGTGCAAAAAAACAAGAACCGCTATGGTTGTTAGAATACCGACTCAAGGCTTACCGCCAGTGGTTAAACATGAGCCCCCCCCATCATTGGGCTAATTTTAAATATCCCCAAATAGATTTTCAAAACATCAGTTATTATTCAGCACCAAAAAAATTACCCAGTTTAAAAAGTTTAGACGAGGCAGACCCCGAACTTTTAAAAACATTTGAAAAACTTGGTATTTCACTTGAAGAACAAAAACGCCTTACGGGGGTAGAATCGCAAATAGCTGTAGATGCTGTATTTGATAGTGTTTCAGTAAAAACTACGTTTCGTGAAACCTTAGCTGAAAAAGGGATAATATTTTGTTCGTTTTCAGAGGCCGTACAAGAGCATCCGGAACTTATAAAAACATATTTGGGTTCTGTAGTGCCGGCATCCGATAATTATTTTTCTGCTTTAAATGCTGCGGTATTTAGTGATGGCTCCTTTTGTTATATACCCAAAGGTGTTAGGTGCCCCATGGAATTGTCCACGTATTTTAGGATAAATGCTCAAGGCACCGGACAATTTGAACGCACATTAATAGTTGCCGATGAAGACAGCTACGTATCCTACCTTGAAGGGTGTACAGCACCCCGACGTGACGAACATCAATTGCATGCAGCCGTTGTAGAAATTGTTGCCCATACCCGTGCTGAAGTTAAATACAGTACGGTTCAAAATTGGTACCCGGGCGATGCCGATGGCAAAGGAGGGATATTTAATTTTGTTACTAAACGTGGAATTTGTTTGGGAGATCATGCTAAAATCAGCTGGACGCAGGTTGAAACGGGATCTGCCATTACGTGGAAATATCCATCCGTAATTTTAAAAGGTCATAACAGTATTGGTGAATTTTATTCAGTGGCAGTAACCAATAACCATCAGCAAGCCGATACAGGTACTAAGATGATTCATATTGGAAAGCATACGCGAAGCACCATTATTTCAAAAGGTATAAGTGCAGGTAAAAGCCATAACAGTTACCGCGGTTTAGTTCAGGTGCGTCGCGGTGCTTCACAGGCCCGCAACTTTACACAATGCGATAGTTTACTTATGGGAGATCAGTGCGGTGCGCACACATTTCCGTATATAGAGCTAAAAGATTCATCCGCAATTGCTGAACATGAAGCCACTACAAGTAAAATTGGTGAAGATCAGTTGTTTTATTGCCGCCAAAGGGGTTTAGATCCGGAGCAGGCTGTAGCGCTGATTGTAAATGGGTATTGTAAAGATGTGCTTAATAAATTGCCAATGGAATTTGCCGTTGAGGCCCAAAAATTATTATCAATTAGTTTAGAAGGCAGTGTGGGCTAATTTATCATATGCAAAATTGCCTGCATCCGTAATACTTAGTATTTCGTTGGGTATGATTTGGATTTTAACCTTTCAAAAGTACCCTTTAAATGTACTTTCAGGTGATGCGGCCGATTTTTACGCACCTTTAAAATCAATATTTATACAGGGCGATTTTTTACACCAAGAGGGAACATCCAATCTTATTTTACATGGCAGGGATGGCACGTATAATGTTCATACTGTTGGATTGGCAATTTTATGGTTGCCATTTTTTGCCTTGGCATCAGGGTTTAGTTATTTATTGCAATCGCCTTTAAACGGCGATTCAATAGTTTATCAAGTTTCAGTTATCATTGCAGCAACATGTGCATTATGGTTTGGCATTTTGGCCACTTATAAATTATTACAAGGTTTAAATTTTTCAGAATTTACGTGTAAGGCTACGTGTGTGTGTTTAATTATGGCCACACACCTAATGTATTATACCTGGGCCGAGCCCGGCCTGTCGCACGTATATGCGTTTGCCCTTATAGCATGGGTATTGTTTATCAGTTTTAAGTTAGCTTTTGATTATACTGCACATTTGATTATTTATTGGTTTTTTGTTTTAGCCGTTCTTGTTTTGTTAAGACCTTTTCACATATTATGGGCGTTTACACCTTTTTTTTGGAATACGTCACCGGCATATATTCGGAAGCTTTTTTTTAATCGGCATGCACTGATGGGTTTACTGGTGTTTATAATTGTAGTTTCAATTCAGGCTTTGGTCTGGTACCTGCAAACCGGAAGTATTTTTAAAGACACCTATCCAGCAGACGGATTTTATTTTTCAAATCCGCAGCTATTTAAATTTTTATTTCATCCACAGGCCGGATGGTTATTATACATTCCTTTTATGGGTGTATGTTTTTTGGGATGGCTGGCGCTTGTATTTAAAGATTTAAAACAGTTTGGAATCGCCTTTTTGTTTTTATTGCTTTCCATATACATTTTGGCTTCTTTTTGGGCATACAATTATTTTGACGGTTGGGGGGTTCGAATAATGGTAGATTACGCACCACTTATGGCTATTGGTGGTGCAAAGATATTAGACGGGCTGGCTTTTTATTTTAAAAAAATGATGTGGCGACGCCTCCTGTTGCTTCCATTTATAACCTGGAATATTTTATTTACATACCAAGCGCAGGCTGGAATTATACCCCGAACCGGAATGACAATTTCACAATTTAAATATGTATTTGCAAAAACACAATCCAAATTTGCAAATACGCTTGGCGGTTGGCATGAACCAACGCCGTATTTAAAAAATAAAGCTAAAGCACTTTTTGCCGACTCATTGCAGCCGGCCTCAAACGAACGTTTAAAATTCTGGGAGTATACACCTGCAATAAGCCATGAATTACGTGACGCCTCAAACCGCTTAGTTATAAATTTTAATATTGCACGAACCGAACCTGTTTGTGGCAATAGCAACAAAGCATTGCTTTGTGTCGTGGTAAAACGTCCCGGAGTACCCTCTCCAGTGTATTACACGCAAACATTTCTTAATGAAATTCCCAACGATAACACATTTAAATTCTATCAATATTCACAATCGTTTTGTGGTGCCTTTAATTCCGGCGATTGCGTTTCAGCGTATGTGTGGAATTTTGAACATAAGCGCTTTGTTGTTACTAAATTTAAGATTCAAATTTTTTCTTATGCCTATGACATCTCCTAACCCTCCTTTTTTACTTTCAGTAAATCAATTACATGCCGGCATTGAAGACAAGCCAATTTTAAAAGGCATTGAACTTCAAATTAAACCTGGTGAAGTACACGCTATTATGGGCCCCAATGGTTCTGGAAAGTCAACATTGTCAAGTGTTTTGGCAGGTCACCCCCAATACACTGTAACCCGGGGCGAGGTTTGGTTTAACGGAAAATCGTTACTAGAAATGGAACCCGAAGTCCGTGCCCGTGAGGGATTGTTTTTAGCATTTCAATATCCTGTAGAACTGCCAGGCGTTAGCATGACTAATTTTATGAAAACCGCGCTTCAAGAACAATACCTTCACCAGGAGCGCGAACCCTTAAATGCAAAATCGTATTTGGCCTATCAAAAGCAAAAGCAAGCTGAGGTGCAATTAGATTCCCGTTTAGGCAGCCGTTCTGTTAATGAAGGATTTAGCGGGGGTGAAAAGAAACGTAATGAATTATATCAAATGGCCATGTTGCAGCCAAAACTAGCTATATTGGATGAAACCGATTCGGGCTTAGATATTGATGCCTTAAAAATTGTGGCACAGGGTGTTAATGCCTTACGTTCTCCTGACCGTTCTTTTTTAGTAATAACCCATTATCAACGCCTATTAGAATATATTGTACCAGACGTGGTACATGTTTTGTATAATGGCGTAATTGTTCAAAGTGGTGATGCCGCTTTAGCTCTAGAACTGGAAAAACATGGATATGATCCAATAAAAGCACGTTTTCAATGAGTTTAACTGTTTTAGATTCTTCACAACGTTTAACGGATGTGCTTCAAAACGAACATCGTAAGGTAATGTATGTGCAAGATTCTATCTTAAGCACCTGCCTTCAGGTTATCAGCCATGATGGCTTACCCACTGCCAAAAATGAATGGTACAAATATTGCCCGCTGGCTCAATTATTGCGTATTCCATTAACAGAACTAAGGCAAGAATTTAAAGTACCTATACTGGATGCTACAGCGTTAAGGTCAGACCTTGAACTGCATATATTAAACGGTATTTTACAAATTCCAAATGCATTACCTGAAGGCATTGCCATATATAATTTTTCAGATCCCCTTGCCACTCCCTTAAATTTAAACACAAATCCATCGTATTTAGAAGCACTTAATATTGCTTACGCTCACGATGCATATCAAATACATATTTTACCCAATGCCCCCGAAAATGTACGTATACATGTGAGGTTTGCTCAAGAGGGCCAATCATCAACCTGGGTAAATACACGTTTACAATTACATATAGCCTCGGGAAAACGAATTCAGTGTGTTGAAGAATTTTGTTCCATACAAGGTGCCCATGCCGTTTTAAATTATTTTTCAGATTACATTTTGCATAACAATGCCGAACTACATCATACGATAATTCAAGAAAGTGGTGCTCAAGGATATCACATACAACACCGCAACGTTATACTTAACGAACAAGCAAATTACCAAGCCCTAACTTTTGTAGCCGGTGTTTCACTTGGACGCTTTGATCATGTTTTATGCTTTAAAGGCCATTCAGCCTCTGGAACCCTACGCGGATTAAGCCTGGTAAACCCGCAAGAATGCATTGATCATCATACGCGAATGCAACATGAGGTGGCACATACACAAAGTAATCAAATGTATAAAAGCCTGGTTGCGAATAAAGGTACAGCAGTATTTAACGGTGTAATTCATGTATTACCTCATGCTCAAAAAACAGATGCGTATCAAAGTAGTAAAAACATGTTACTGGGAGAAGATGCGCAATGTTTTACCAAGCCACAACTTGAAATTTTTGCAAACGATGTTAAATGTTCACACGGTACATCCACCGGCCACATGGACCCTCAAGCTTTATTTTATTTACAAAGCAGAGGTATAGGTAAAAAAGAGGCGCAGCGCTTGCTACAAGATGCTTTTGCTTTAGAACTTATTAGACAGCATGATGCAACAGAAATTGCTGATTACCTTGAACATAAATTGAATTCACAATGGCTTCAATAAACGATATACGCGCTGCTTTTCCATATTTTTCGCAAGGCCCAGGCGCTACCGGTTATGTGTATTTGGATAATGCAGCTACCACTCAAAAACCATTTGCAGTGTTAGAGGCTATGAATCAGTTTTATATACATTCATGTGCAAATATTCATCGCGGGGTTCACCGATTGAGTCAATCGGCCAGTATTGCATTTGAAGATGCGCGCGGAATTACCGCACAGTATTTTGGAGTAAATAATCCCCAGCAGATTATTTTTACATCAGGCGCAACAGAAAGTATTAATTTACTGGCACAGGGTCTTGCAAAATCACATTTAAAACCGGGTGATTCCATTATGTTGAGTGTACTGGAACATCATGCTAATTTTTTACCTTGGCAGGAATGGGCACATGCACATCAGGGCACATTAAAGACCCTGCCGCTTACTTCAGATTTTGAAATCCATTGGCCTGAGCTTGAATCGCACTTTAAATCGGGTATTGCACTGCTAAGCATAACGGCTGTTTCAAACACTTTGGGTATTCGGTTGCCGCTTGAGCAAATTATAAATATAGCCAAACGTTATGGCGTACCGGTATGTATTGATGCTGCACAGTTAGCTGCACACCAATACATGAACTTGGATACATTACAGCCCGATTTTTTAGTTTGTAGTGCTCATAAATTATATGGTCCAACAGGAACAGGTATACTGTATTTAGCCCCATCATGGTTAAATACCTTACCCATAAGTAAAACCGGGGGAGGCGCCATAAGCAAGGTAAGCTGGGAAAAAACCGAATATGTTGATGGCGCTTTGCGTTATGAGGCCGGTACCCCAAATATAGCCGGCGTTTTAGGTTTTGCTGCGGCTTTAAAAAAGTTGCAGCAATGGGATTTAGCAACTTGCGAAAAACACGAACAGCAATGCTTAAACTATTTAGAACAGCAACTTATCCAAATACCAGAAATCATTGTTTATGCTCAGGGTAAGCCTAAAATAGGTTCCTTATCCTTTAATGTAAAAGGACATCATGCTTTTGACGTTGGAAGTTTTTTAGATCGTTATCAAATTGCAGTTCGAACCGGTCACCATTGCACCCAGCCACTAATGACGCACCTTAATGTTTCGGGAACCATCAGAGTTTCTGTAGGAATTTATACGAGTCAGGATGATATTAATGCTTTTATTAATGCTCTAAAAAAAACCTTGGTTCATTTACTAAAATACCATGCCTGAAACACCGGAATTAATTGCCGAAACTATTGTACAGGAGTTTTCAGAATTTGGAGACGACTGGACTTTGAAATACGAGTTTTTAATGGAACAGGCGATACATTTAGAGCCTTTTCCAGATACGTACCGATTGGATGCGTTTTTGATTCCCGGCTGTCAGAGCCAGGTTTGGTTAGCTGTTGAACGTACAGAAAATCGGTATCATTTTTTTGCCGATAGCGATGCACTCATTACAAAGGGGATGATTGCCTTGTTATTACGTGTAGTACAAGATCAAACCGCGGCTGCCATTTCTGCCACATCTTTTGACTACATTACTAAAATTGGATTTCACAACCAATTGAGTCCAACCCGCGCTAATGGACTACGAAGTATGATACAGCGTATAAAACAAACTGTTGTTTAACATGCCAGCAATTATAATAACGGAGCACACCGACATAATGCAACGGGTTATTGATGAAATAAAAACCTGTTTTGATCCAGAAATTCCGGTTGATATTTGGGAGCTGGGCTTAATTTACGAGCTGCATTTAAATAATGATTTTAATTTAGAAGTTGTAATGACGCTAACGTCACCTAATTGTCCTGCAGCCGAAACATTACCTGCCGAGGTAGAACAAAAATTAAAACTGCTACAAAATATTGCATCGGTAAATTTAAAGTTAACGTTTGAGCCCCCTTGGGAAAAAGAAATGATGAGCGAAGTAGCCCAGCTTGAACTTGGATTTATGTAAGCTTATTCACAAAATAAAATTGTATTTACTGAATTTTATAAAAAACGCCTTTTTGTAAAAAACCTAAATACATAGAATTTATGCTTAAATCATTATTAATATTTGGAGCTTTATCTATATCCATTTCTAATAATGGACCACCTCGCAATTCAAATTCCGCTCGATTTTTAAATATGCATAAGGATGCGCTCATCCATTGCGAACCAACTGTGTAAAAATCAAGTAAACAGTTATCGTATTGTTTCATTTTAATTTTAATGCCGGCGCCTTCATCAATTATAAAATTGTATTTATGTTTAGGATCGGCATGAATGGTATAATCTTTAACAATTTCAGGACGGTTTGGCGCATCATAGGTCATTATATACCGGGTACGCAAGTCGTCTATTCGGCTTAAGGTTAAACGTACATTTACCGAATCGATTTTAGCATTATATAGTTTTAAAATCCCGGTATAATTACCTAACCATGCGGTTTCAAAATTCTGCGCGCATATAGAGTTTGAAATTGTAAAAAGTAAAAACAAACAGCAGACATAAGTTATTTTATTAATTTTAAAGATGAAATTATTTAAAATTTGGATTTTACCTTCGCTGGTTTTTGGCTGCATACTTTTTTTCTGGCAATTTTTATCTTTTGCAGCTTTAAATTTACACGAAAATGCCCAACAATATACTCCGCTACAAGATAGTATATGTAAGGTTTTGCAAACTTTTAACTTAAAAGAAGGGGGCTATATGTTGCCGCAACCGCAACCCGGATTAAGCCCTGAGGCTTGGGAATCACAAAATTCAGTATTAAGCCAAAACCCATGGATTCGTATGAATTATTACACCAGCCGGAATGTATCCATGATTAAACCACTGTTGCTAGGATTTTTATCAGATTTAATTTTAGGTATTATTATTTTATGGATATTACATCAGTGCGCTAAGGAATCAAAATTAAAACACATTTTAATTTCAATTGTAATTGGCATAATTGCATTTATATATATCCCACTAACGAATCATATTTGGTTTCCAAGTTTTGATATTTGGGCCTATGCAATAGATGCTATTATACCTTTTGCCGCAATTGGATTGGTATATAGTGCATTTAAAATTAAAACATAAAAAAAGGGAAGCATTTGCCTCCCTTTATAGGTTTTAAATTTTTAAGATTAGTTTGAAGTACGGCTTAAACTGTAAATAACCAATCCAAAACCAATCTTGTTTATAGCATCGGCAATATTGTAAACAATATCCATTGCATGTGAAGCCGCCGCAGGATCACTTACAAGTTGTAATCCAAATAATCCGCCAGGGGTTCCTAAAATATATCCAAGAGGATAAATAGCCCAGCCTACTAATACAAACCATGAAAGTACGCGGTTTGCTTTTGCCACATCTGCGCCGGCTTGTTGCGCCAATTTAGACACCTCACCAAACCAAATTAAATATACAATATAAAAGTATGCTGCACCTGATATAACACCCCACATTACACTACTATCACGATCAATGGTTTCTCCAAAATATCCCGTTACCAACATCACAATAGATGCTGCAATTAAATTACGTAGCAAACTGATTTTTGCACCAGCCTTTTTAGTGATTAAATAAAATTCAACGCACATTAACGGCACGGTTAAAATCCAGTCTACGTATCTAAAAAATGTAGGTGATTCGCCGGTTTCTAAATTGTATCCGCGCATATAATAATAGTGCACAGCTGCAATAAAGGTGATTAAACCTGAAACCAATACCGAAGTACGCCATTTTGCAGGTGTGGTATTAAGTTCAAAGAAAAAGAACACAGAGGCGGCCATCATGGCCATCGTTCCAATAAAGAACGTAAACGCGACATAATTATCGCTTGCAATTTTTAAACTTTCCATAGTTTTGTTTTTTTGGTTTATAATAATAAAACTATGCAGATAAAGTATTGTTTAAACTTTTATAATAAAGATTAAACATTTAAACAGGGCAAATAATTAAATAATTGATAATCAGTATTTTAAATTTTATTCTAGTTTAGATTCTAGCTGTTTAAAATGATTTTGACCGGGATATGTAATGGTATAATAAGCTTTTTTAAATAGCCAGCCCGATTCATCAAATAGCGTTATAAAAATTGTTTTATCCGTTCCGGGACTATATTCGGTATGATAATTGTAAACCGTAGAACTGGTTAAATCGGGTTTTTGATACCAGTAATAACCCGATTCAAAGGTGCTTAAAAATTTTCCGTTTACAAACATTTTAACCTGATGAATACTATCTCGCTGCATATCATCTGAAAAATCTTTTAACCAAAAAATTTTCACATCAGCACTGTATTGGCAGCTCCCGTCATCTTTTTTAGCTTGTTCAGAAAAATTATCAGCTTTTGAATCGGTACATCCCGGTTTGGTACATGAACTTAAAAACCATACACAAATAAATAGTGCCAAACGCATACTTAAATGTATAAAAAATACATTAGCGAATTACACCAAGTGATTTTCCAACTTTTGTAAAGGCTTCAAGGGCTTTATCCAAATGTAATTTATCATGTGCTGCACTCAATTGAACCCGAATGCGGGCTTTATCTTTAGGTACAACCGGATAAAAGAAGCCAATAACATAAATACCCTCTTCAAGTAAATGGGCAGCAAAACGCTGCGCCAGTTTGGCATCGTACAGCATAATAGGTACAATGGCACTTTCACCGTCTTTAATATCAAAACCTGCCGCTTTAATACCAGATTTAAAGTACTTTATATTCCAATCCAGTTTATCGCGCAATTCGGTTGAATTTGTAAGTAAATCAAATACAGCGATACTGGCGCCAACAATACTTGGTGCTAAAGAATTGCTAAATAAATAAGGGCGCGAACGTTGTCGCAAAAGTTCTATGATTTCTTTACGTCCACTGGTAAAGCCCCCCATGGCGCCTCCTAAAGCTTTACCTAGAGTGCCAGTAATAATATCCACACGACCCATTACATTTTTGGCTTCGATGGTTCCACGGCCTGTTGCTCCAATAAATCCGGTAGCATGACATTCGTCTACCATAACCAGGGCATTATATTGTTTTGCCAAATCGCAAATGGCATCCAGTGGTGCTACAAAACCATCCATACTAAAAACACCATCCGTTACAATTATTCGATGACGCAAATGCATACTGTTTTTCAACTGTTTTTCGAGATCTTGCATGTCACAGTTATTGTATCTAAAGCGTTGGGCCTTACAAAGTCTTACGCCATCAATAATACTGGCATGATTTAATGCATCGCTGATAATCGCATCCTGTTCATCAAACAAAGGTTCAAATACACCCCCGTTTGCATCAAATGCTGCGGCATACAAAATGGTGTCTTCGGTATTTAAAAAGTTTGAAATTTTTTGCTCTAAGGTTTTATGAATGTCTTGAGTGCCACATATAAAACGTACACTGCTCATACCAAAGCCATGGCTGTCGAGCGCGGCTTTAGCGCCCGCTATAACGTTGGGATGGCTGGACAGTCCTAAATAATTATTTGCACAAAACACAACCACATCTTTACCGTTTACCTTAACAACCGCGTCCATTGGACTGGTAATGATACGTTCCTTTTTATACAAACCCTGAGCCTCAATATCGGTTAACAGGGTTTGCAGTTGAGATTTTAAATTAGTGTACATAGTTAGATTTTTTTATAAAAGTAAAACTTCCCATGGGAAATGCATCCCAATATTGTTTACATCGTAATTCAGCGTGAAGGGTATCCGGGTGGGTTTGAGGCATAAGCCAAAGTTCAATAAATTTAGCATTTAGCGGGTCGTTTGCAAAAAGCTTTGTTACGTTTCCGCATGAAACAATATAGGAAATACCACTTACCCGATGTGGTAAGCCCTGATTTTGAAATATAGTTTCTGTTTTAAAGCTGCCCAATCCAATTAAACCTGTAATGGTTTTAGGTAATTTAAAATCTAATTGTATATATATAGAATCTGAAGTAAATCTAAACTTGGAATGGAGCGTATCACGGTCGCGTACGTTAACTAAAGCCCTTTCGCTTTTCCAAGAGCCAATTAAGGTATCGGGTAAATATTTTAGCTGTGTTTCACAACTTTGTAGCATCATGCTTAATACTAAGAAGATCCACTTAAACCTGTGCATCATAAACATAGGTTTTTAAAAATGTATTAAGCGCATTTTTATTTTGAGTGCCTATTAAAACCTTATCTCCAGAGTTAAGTGTTATTTGTAAACCATAACGCCCATTGAGATTATATACTAAACCGTAGCGTTTAGAAATATGATAGCCATAGCTCCAAAATTGGTAGGTTATTAGTTTAATGGAAACAATACGATCCCATGCCATAAAATTTAAGGCTTTATCCGGAAAATTAAATCCGTAAAAAACACCGGCATTAGTAATTTTAATACTGAGCGTTAAATTTTTAAAAAGTAAAATTATACCACACAAAACAAAACTACCAATAGCAAAACACCAGGCTGTTGAAAGGGGATGATCTCCAATAGTTGTTTTACATATCCACTGAACAAACCCAATAAAAAAAAACAAAGCAGGAACAGCTAAGCCTAAAATCCAATGCCACCACGATTGTAGTTTTTGAATTTCAGTGTATTCTGCTTTAAAATTAGTGCACGTCATTTAAAATACTGGGCAAAGCATTTTCATACAATAATTTAAAATGATCCAGAGCGGGATAGGGTGTTTTATTAATTGTAATTTGAGTATCGGCATTAACCTGACCTAAACAAAAACAAGGCACCTCATGTTGCTGCATAAGTAATTCAAATGAAGACGCATGTTCAGGTTTAACACTAATTATACAACGTCCTTGCGATTCACCAAATAAGGCTGCATCAGCTCGCAGTGAAGGGGGTAGTGAAATGGTAAACCCTTTAGATTCTGTAAATGCCGATTCGAGTAATGCCAGAAACAAGCCACCGTCACTTAAATCCTGAGCCGATTGTACCCATGATTGACGTATGGCTTCTTGAATAGCTTTGTGTAAACGGCATTCTTCATCTAAATTAAAATACGGCGCCGGACTTTCTTTAATGCCTAAATATGCGTATAAGTACTCTGACGATGCTATATCATTTACCAAATGTCCTACAAGGAAAATTAGATCCCCACTTGATTTAAACGCAATTCCGGTATGCCATTGAGTATTTTCAATAAGGCCAATCATGCCAATGGTTGGAGTCGGAAATACCGGACCTTCAAAACTGGATTGGTTGTAAAAACTTACATTTCCACCGGTAACAGGTGTTTGCAGGGCAGTGCAGGCTTTACTCATACCTTTTATTGAACTTACAAATTGCCAATATACTTCGGGATTATAAGGGTTACCAAAATTGAGGCAATTGGTTACTGCACTGGCAATACCACCGCTACAAGCAATATTGCGTGCAGCCTCACAAACGGCAATAGCACAGCCCGTTTCGGGATCGGCATGTACATAGCGGCTGTTACAATCTACCGACATTGCCAGGGCTTTTGAATGCCCTTTGATATTAACTACAGCAGCTGCAGAGGGTTTATTGGTTGATTTATTTACCGTGCCCACCATACTGTCATAATGCTCATATACCCAACGTTTGCTCGCTAAATTAGGATGCGAAGCCAAAAATTCCATAATAGGCAATAGCTGTTCGGGTTCGGCAACCGATTCAATATTAAATTGCTGATAGCGTTTAAAATACTCCGGTTCATGATACGCTCGTTCATATACAGGTGCACCTCCTCCTAAAACAAGTACATCGGCAGGTATATCGGCAACCAGTTCATCATGCATATAATATTTAAGGCGATTGCCTTTAGTAACAACACCAATTTGAGCACAATGTAAATCCCATTTATTAAAAACGCGTTCAACCTCAGCCTCACGACCCCGTTCAACGACCACCAGCATGCGTTCTTGAGATTCTGAAAGCAGAATTTCAAATGGATGCATCCCGCTTTGGCGCGTTGGAACCTTGTGCAACCAAATGTCCATACCGTGTTGACCTTTAGCACTCATTTCTGAAGTTGAACAGGTGATGCCTGCAGCGCCCATGTCTTGCATCCCAATTACGGCTCCGGTTTTAATAACTTCTAAACTGGCTTCCAACAACAGTTTTTCTTGAAAGGGATCCCCTACCTGAACAGCTGGTAAATCTTTGGCTGATTCTTCAGTAATATCTTTACTAGCAAAAGATGCGCCTGCAATACCATCTTTACCGGTAGAAGAACCAACAATAAATACAGGATTTCCTGCACCATAGGCAATAGCGCTAACGGTTTCTCCTTTTTTTACCAATCCCACACTCATGGCATTTACCAAGGGATTGGTTTGAAAACTCGAATCGAAAAACACTTCACCGCCAACAGTTGGAATACCAAAAGCATTTCCATAATCTCCAATACCCTTCACCACGCCTTTTAATAACCATTGTGTTTTGGAATGTTTCGGATCTCCAAATCGTAATGCATTCATTTGTGCAATGGGTCGGGCACCCATGGTAAATATATCGCGGTTTATACCTCCAACACCCGTAGCCGCACCTTGATACGGTTCTAAGGCACTCGGATGGTTATGCGATTCAATTTTAAAAGCACAGCCCAGGCCATCACCTATGTCAACTAAACCGGCATTTTCTTCTCCGGCTTTAGCCAACATATGAGGACCATCTTTAGGAAGTGTTTTAAGCCATCGGATGGAATTTTTATACGAGCAATGTTCGCTCCACATTACAGAAAACACAGATAATTCGGTAAAATTTGGGGTTCGTCCCAAAATGGAGATTATACGTTCAAATTCCTCGGGTAATAAGCCCAAATTTTGGGCATCTTTTGCTTCGGCAAGCTGTTTGGAATAACTCATAATGCTTTTACAAATGTATAGTACGGCGCCCTTTAGTGTTACCTGAGTTATCATCTTTTTTTAAAAACATTATCGAAATTCCTTAGAATTAATTAATACATTTAAATCAAGCATGAAAAAGCACTTTTGTACATATATATTTTGCATGATTATGTCGGTGTGCTGGGCTCAAAAGTTTGAGGCATTTTCAACCGACACCCTAAAATTTATTGAAGAATTTGAGGCTAATGTAATCCAAGAATCTCCTAATAAGCAAGAGGCTACACAACGAGTAAATGCATTTAAATCATTTTGGCTTGAAGGCACGATTAGTACCACGGATAAAGATTGGTTTATGGAAGCCATAAATTCTATGCGTGCTAATAAACTTAGAACACACCCGCATTTTATATTGTTAGCGGAAGCATTACAGTCTTGTTTAACATCCCAATCCCAACTATCTCAGCAGCAAATTAGGGCATGGAAAACAACGGTTGATAAATTAATTTCAAAAAAGCAGTCACGCCCGTTAACAGCCGTATTAGAATGTTCAAATACCCTATTTAAAGACGGTATTTTATATGCAGAGGGTGCTTTTAGGTATCAGGTTTACGGCAATTCATTTGTTTTTCATTATGATTCTGTGCCGGGTGTACATATGACACAGGCAGCCCTGAGTGGAAAAAATAATAGCGAAGACAGCATTCATGTACAACAAGCGGATGTGTGGTTTTATCCGCTGAATTCAAAATTTAAAGGTATAGCGGGACGGTTACCTTGGAATAAAAGTGGTAATGATAAAGCTTATGCCGATTTGTATCGATATACCATTGACGCGCGTTCTGGAAATTTAACTGCAGACTCTGCATATTTTCAAGGAAACAGCTATGTAAAAACGCGTCAACCGGGTAAAATAATTGATAAAATTATACATGAAAATCAGGTTTTAACCTATCCCAGGTTTGAAAGCAACAGTAAACGCGTACAATTGAATTCTATTTATCCCGAAGTAGACTATGAGGGCGGCTTTACTATCAGGGGCGATAACTTTGTGGGATTTGGTACGGCCTTACAACCCAGCGCAATAGTTTTAAAACGACAAAACAAGCCATTTATACGGGTAATATCTAAGAATTTAAGCATGAGCCCAAATGCTATTTTAGCAGCATCTTCAGCCATACGAATTTATTTAGACGGCGATAGCATTTACCATCCGGATTCAAAGTTTACATACCTTTTAAATCAAGATCAGGTTTCAATATACAGAGGTGACGACGGACTTCAAAAAAGTCCCTTTCAAAACACCTATCATAAATTGGCAGTATATGTTGAGCAAATTTTGTGGAATAAAAAAACAGACACATTAGCATTTAACTTTTTAACTCGAAAATCAGAAACGGAAGCTTTTTTTGAATCCCATGATTTTTTTAGTAAAGACCGTGCAGAGTACTTAAAATTTGGTGAAGCAAAACACCCGGTATTTCAGTTGTTTAAACTTTATAACGATTTAGGTAAATCTATGGAAATACCCCTTCAGTCCTTTTGCCGTCAGATGTTGGCACTGCCCCAAGACCTAAGACCATTATTATTTAAAATGGCCATTGCAGGTTTAATTGATTATAACGTAGATACCGATGAAATTAAAATTAAACAAAAGCTTTTGGATGTTGTGGATGTTATAAATAAAAAACGTGATTCCGATAACATTTCTATTCATTCAGTTTTTCCGGCACAGGACAACGCAGTTATGAATTTAAAAAATAAAGATTTAACCATTCGGGGTGTTAAATTTATTGTGCTCAGTGATTCTCAGCGCGTTTTTGTATTTCCTAAAGGAAATCAGGTTACACTTAAAAAAAACAGAGACATGCAATTTGATGGAGTTGTTTCATCGGGAAAATTTGAATTTATTGGAAAAGCGTTTCAGTTTTCATATGCCGACTTTAAAATGGGCATGCAAAATTTAGATTCAATCCGCATTTTTATTGAAAAAAAACAAAATGGCGCAACGGCATCCTCGTTTTCAAAACTTCAAACCCTTATTGAAAATTGCAGTGGTGAATTGCGTATAGATGGACCTACAAATAAATCAGGCCGTTTACAGGCCGATGGATTTCCAATGTTTAAAAGCAATAAAGAGAGTTTTGCGTATTACGACAGTAAAAAAACATACCGTGGTGTTTATGACCGTTCTAAAGTGTTTTTTAAACTGGATCCGTTTACGATTCAAAATCTCGATAATTTTAAAAATGAAAAAATTCTTTTTTCGGGAATTTTCAATTCTGGTGGTATTGTACCGCAAATCAAAGATACCTTGCGTATAATGCCCGATCTTTCTTTAGGATTTATTAAGCAAACACCACCAGGAGGCTACCCAATGTACGGCGGCAAAGCTACGTTTGAAAACGAATTACGTTTAAGTAACAGTGGTTTAATGGGAAATGGCTTGTTTACATTTAGCCAGAGTAAATCGCAAGTTAAAAACTTTATTTTTTTTCCGGACAGTGCCTCAGGATATGCTTTAACGTATGATGTTAATGAATTAAAAGCACCTGAATTTCCAGTAGTGCATGGCGACACAGTAAAATTGCGGTATCAACTGTTTGAAAACACCTTATTGGCATACCATCAAAAAACACCCTTTCGGGCCTATAAAGAAAATGTTAAACTCTTTGGCCGATTAGATTTAACCATGCAGCATCTAACCGGTTCTGGACGCGTTTCTTTTGTTAGCGCAGACTTGATTTCAACTCGGTTTAATTTTTTAAGACGTACTTTTAATGCCGATACTGCAAATTTTCAATTAAAGGCTGTTGATGAAGAAGGCCTTAGCTTCAGTACGGTAAATTTAAAATCTAAAATTGATTTTGATAAAATGGTGGGTGAATTTATAAACAATGGAAAGGGCTCATTTGTACGCTTTGATAAAAATCAATACATCGCCAGTATGGATCGTTTTAAATGGTCTATTGATAAAGATGAATTAGAACTGGGAGATAGTAAAAAACGTACTCTAACAGCAGAGGAGGAAGAAGCCGGTGTTAACCTTGAAGGCCCAGAATTTATTAGCGTGCATCCCAAACAAGATTCATTACGTTTTTTTGCACCAGGAGCAAAATACCAAATACGTAAATACATTATTAATTGTTTTAATGTGCCTTTTATAGATGTTGCCGATGCGCGTTTAATACCTCATAATGGGGATGTAACCATTTATAAAAACGCCAAACTTGATACGCTGGAAAACGCTACCCTAATTGCCAATACGGTTACCAAATATCATAAAATCACAAAAGTTAAAGCCGAGGTTTTTGGCCGTAGGGATTATTTAGCCTCTGGGGATTATCAATATATTGACGAAAATAAAAAACCCTATCAAATTCATTTTGCAAAAATTAAACCGGACACCTCCGGGCAAACCGTTTCAGAAGGCGATATTCCTGAACGGGCACAGTTTAAATTCAATGATTTTTTCAGTTTTGCAGGCAATGTTATTTTATATGCAGCCCAACCTTACCTTACGTTTAAAGGTGGCACTAAAATTGTACACAACTGTAAAGATGTACCCAAATCGTATCTAAATTTTGAGGGGGAGATAAATCCTAATAATATTCAAATCCCCATCCCTAAAATTGCCAAAGACATGAACGGGCAACCTGTGGGCACTGGTTTTGTTTTACAGCCCGACTCTGGAAAAATAATACATGCATTTGTAAGTTTAATGGACGATGCACCCAAACAATCGCTTTTTACAGGCGAGGGGCTTATGATTTTTGACCGAAAAATTAAAGCCTACCAAATTTCAAATGCAGATAAATTACAGGAGCGAAACATGCCGGGTACATTTATTGAGTTAAATACCAAAACCTGTAAATTAAATGGAGAGGGGCTTTGGGATTTAAGTAAAAATCTGGGTCAGGTTAAATTACAAACATTTGGTGTTTTTAAGTCAAATCCCACAACCGATAGTTTAACCATGCAGGCCATGATGGTTTTGGATTTTTTCTTTGATAACGGGGTGTTAAAGCGGATGTTTAAAGACTTTGAAAACAAAATGCCGTCCATGAAACCCGCTTCCACAGATGCCGAGGTCCTAACACATGGATTAACCGATATTTTGGGAAAAGAACGTGCAGATAAAGCCTTGTCAGATTTAAGTTTATACGGGAATTATAAAAAATTTCCTGATGAACTAAATAAAAGTTTGGTGTTAAGTGATATTCAGTTAAGGTATGTTCCCGAAGCGCAAGCCTTTGCCAGTTCGGGGATGTTTAGCATTGCAAACATTTTAAAAAACGAAGTGTTTCGATACGTCAAAGGGGTAATTACCATACGTAAATTAAAAACGGGTGATTTACTGGATATATATATTGAGCCTAGCGCCAATACCTGGTATTACTTCAGCTATTCAAAAGGCGTAATGCTGGCCGTAAGTAGTAATACCGAGTTTAACAATGAATTAGATCAAGTAAAAGCAAAAAATAAAAAACAAAATGTTACAGAAGGGCCCTCATTTCGTTTTGACCTTACAAAGCCTATTAAAAAAGATCAGTATTTAAATCGGATAGCGCAGTTGGGATTATATGGAAATCGTATTTCAGATGATACAGGATCTGAAGATGCTTCTGATGACTAGATTTTACCAAACCCTTTGTTATTTTTGTACCCTGAATATGAAAACCATGAAACATATTATTACTGTACTGCTGATATGCAGTTTAATGATTCCTCAATTACTTATTGCCGATGAAGGCATGTGGCTTGTGCATTTAATAGGCGCTAAAACATTTGCTCAAATGCAAAAACGCGGTTTAAAACTCAGCAAAGAACAGCTTTACGACATCAACAAAAGCAGTATAAAAGATGCCATAGCAATTTTTGGTGGCGGATGTACCTCCGAGATGGTAAGTGCACAAGGATTGCTTTTTACCAATCACCATTGCGGATATGACGCTATTGCCGCAGCCAGTTCAGTGGAACATAATTATTTAAAAGATGGATTTTGGGCTAAATCTAAAGATCAAGAAATTCCCTGCCCCGGATTAAGCGTACAATTTTTAATTAAAATTGAAGATGTAACAACTGCGGTTAATGAAAAGTTAAAAGGGCTAGCTCCAAAATTATATACATCTAAACTACCCGGAATTTTAACCGAAATGCAAAATGCGGCTCAGGACGGGACACCCTACGAAGTTCGCATTTCTGCGTTTTTTAAAGGAAATCAGTTTTTAAAATTTACCTATTTACGCTACAAAGATGTACGATTGGTAGGAACACCTCCAGAAAGTATTGGAAAATTTGGCGGTGATACCGACAACTGGGAATGGCCTCGCCACACAGGTGATTTTTCAATTTTTAGGGTGTATATGTCACCCGACGGAAATGCGTCTGAATATAATATGGCCAACATTCCTTTTGTTCCTAAACATGTTCTGCCGGTTTCTATAAAAGGTCTTAACGATGGTGATTACGCCATGATATATGGGTATCCGGGTTCAACCAACCGCTACGAAACCTCATACGGTGTTCAGCTTAAAACCGACATTGAAAACCCTACACTGGTAGCCCTTCGTGATGCACGACTAAAATTTATGTATAACGAAATGATAAAAGATCCAAAAGTTAAAATTCAGTTGGCTAGCTCTTATGCCGGAATAGCAAACTATTGGAAATTTTTTGACGGAGAAAGCAAGCAATTACTCAAACACAAGGTTTTTGAAACCAAACAAATGGAAGAAGCACGGTTTGAAAAGTGGGCGAGCGGAAAAACCCTGTATGACAGTTTATTTATTAAACTCCAGCAGGTTTACCAAGACTGGAGGCCGTTTGCAAAAAGCCAGGTATTTTTCAGAGAAGGCATCATGGGATCACCCTTAATCGCCTTTGCCGCAGGTTTAAAATCTTTTGACATGATGATGTCT
>Ga0209358_10000517_pt1 | contig 33581 bp, 29 predicted proteins | sample LauGreFa1BDMLBSN_2_FD_187574 | JGI IMG/M metagenome (GOLD analysis project Ga0209358, IMG submission 187574) | Freshwater lake microbial communities from Lake Michigan, USA - Fa13.BD.MLB.SN (SPAdes) (version 2) | ecosystem: Environmental > Aquatic > Freshwater > Lake | place: Lake Michigan, USA... | reverse complement strand
AGATACTAAACCCAATCAAGAGGCTTTAAATCCAGACAAAGAAGCTGCAATCAATGTAACGGAAGTAGTGAAGGATGAAAGGACTTCCAAAATATTGGGTGCTTTATCTCTTTTGTTTACGCTTTTTTTATTTGTAGCATTTACTTCATACATTTTTACTTGGCAGGATGATCAAGACATGGTTCAACTATGGCGTACTCATTTGTTTTCAATCAATGATGTTAAAGCAAACAACTTATTAGGATATCTTGGAGCATTTGTAGCATATCAAATTATGTTCAATGGATTTGGTGTCGCTGCTTATCTTTTGTGTAGTTTCTTTTTTGTTTTAGGGGTTAATTTATTTTTTACTAAACCTATATTTAGTTTGTGGCGTAACATAAGATATGTGATTGTAGGTTTATTGGTATTAAGTACCTGTTTTGCATTTGTGACTTCATCTGCTGCATTTTCATGGGGTGGAGCATTGGGAGAATATACTAGCGCTTGGATGATTAAATGGGTTGGAGGTTTTGGTACAGGGGCTATTTTATTAGTAGCTGGATTTAGTTTTATTATATGGAGATTTAATCCAAGTTTTAATGTGCCCAATTTTGATGGCTTGTTGCCTAAAAAAGCAGAGGCTGAATTTGTTAGTGAAGACACAGAAGAAGCGGTAAAACAAGAATGGGATTTAAATGCACCTCTTGAGCCGGCTCCTATTGGTAATACATTAAAGAATGATTCTAGCATTAGCGTCATCATGCCGGAGACTGATGAAATAGTAGAAGATCCTTTGGGGCCTAAATTATTTATAGATGAATTGACTTTGGAAAGCGAGGAGGAAAAAAAAACACTAGACTTTGATATAGAAGACGCGACAGGGTCTGATGGGTTGGAAGAACTGAACGAAGAAGCCGAACCAGAAGATTTTGACGATGAATTATTAGAAGACCTAGATTTAGAAATAAAGGAATCAGCTAAAGAAGCAGTAGTTGCAGGGGTAGGTTCTTTAGCAACTAAATACGATGCAACATTAGATTTAAAAAATTACAAGTATCCCAATATTAATTTATTAGAAACTCATGGTTCTGAAAAAATTGTACAAGATCCAGAAGAATTGGAGATGTACAAGAATCAAATTATTGCTACCCTAAAAAATTATGATATTGCCATTCAAAGAATTACTGCAACAGTTGGTCCAACGGTTACATTATACGAGATTGTTCCAGCACCGGGTGTCCGTATTAGTAGAATCAAAAACTTAGAAGACGATATTGCTTTAAGCTTAGCAGCGTTGGGTATTCGTATTATTGCACCAATACCAGGAAAGGGAACCATTGGTATTGAAGTGCCTAATATTCGCAAGTCGGTAGTGAGTATGAAAACACTATTAGCAAGTGAGAAATTCCAAACCAGTACATTCTCTTTGCCCATTGCTATTGGAAAGAAAATTGATAACGAAAACTTTATTGTGGATCTAGCAAGTATGCCACACTTATTAATGGCAGGTGCTACAGGACAGGGTAAATCAGTCGGGTTAAACGCTATTTTAGTTTCTCTGTTATATAAAAAACATCTTCTCAATTAAAGTTTGTGATGGTGGATCCTAAGAAAGTTGAATTAAGTTTATACCGTGTTATTGAAAAACATTTCTTAGCAAAACTTCCAGGAGAAGAAGATGCCATTATCACAGATACAAAAAAAGTAATCAATACATTGAACGCATTGTGTATTGAAATGGATAATCGATATGATTTATTAAAAGAAGCTGGTTGTAGAAATATCAAAGAATACAACGAGAAGTTCACTGCACGTAAATTAAATCCAGAAAAAGGACATCAATATTTACCATTCATAGTTTTAGTAGTGGATGAGTTTGCAGATTTAATTATGACAGCCGGTAAAGAAGTTGAGATGCCAATTGCGCGTTTAGCCCAATTAGCTCGTGCGGTGGGTATTCACTTAATCATTGCCACTCAAAGACCTTCTGTGAATATTATTACAGGTACCATTAAAGCCAATTTCCCTGCACGTATTGCATTTAAGGTTTCTAGTAAAGTTGATAGTAGAACTATTTTAGATGCAGGTGGTGCAGAACAATTAATTGGAAAAGGAGATATGTTGGTGAGCTATAATGGAGAGATTACGCGTTTGCAATGTGCTTTTGTAGATACACCAGAAGTAGATAGGGTATGTAGTTTTATTGCAGAACAAAAAGGCTATCCTCAAGCATTTTTATTGCCTGAATACATAGATGAAAAAGATATGGATGCGGGTGGTGGATTTGATCCAAACGAAAGAGATGCTTTATTTGAAGATGCTGCAAAATTGATTGTAAGTGCACAAATGGGATCTACCTCTTTGATTCAAAGAAGAATGAAATTAGGCTATAATAGAGCGGGTAGATTGATGGATCAATTAGAATCCGCTGGTATTGTTGGCCCAAGTCAGGGTAGCAAGCCTAGAGAAGTATTGTATAAAACAGATGCAGAATTGCACGACTTTTTACAAAATTTATAGACTACATTAACTATTTTTGTATTCTAAAGCAATCATTTCCCCTATGAAAACCTTCTTTTTAAGTGTTTTAACCTTGCTGACATTGTCGGTATCGGCTCAAAAAGACGCAGTTGCCAAGCAATTATTGGATCTAATAGGGGCTAAAGTAAAAGCTTCGAAAGGCATTTTAGTGAATATTACCCTTACTTCTAAGAATAATAAAGGAAAGACCCTGGGAGCCAAGCAAATCGCTTTACAGATGAAAGGGGACAAATACCTACTAAAAGAAGGTAAGATGGAGATTCTGTGTGACGGGGTGAATATCTACAATTTTGATGGGGTGAATAGTATCTCTAAATCTAGCGTTGCAGATGCAGACCAAACCCTAAGTCCACAAAAATTATTGTCCGGTAACTACGATAAAGACTTCAATTTCAAACTGTTATCACAAGACAATGCTAAAGCTACCATAGAATTATACCCAATTGATAAGCGTAAAAGCTTTCAGAAAGTAACTTTGGTGATCAACAAGCAACAATCTGCCTTATCCAGTGCTTTAATTTTGGACAAAAGCAATAATATGACCGATGTTAAAGTGGGGTCCATTAATTATGCAGCTAGCTTGAACGATAAAATATTCCTGTTTAACAGGGCAAAATACCCAAAGAACGCGGAAATATTTGATTAGTTCAGGCCTTTTTCCTTATCTTTGCAGCCGAAATAAATGAAATAAAACCGCAGCTAACAGTTAGTTGCAAAAAAAGAAGTTTTACATGTCTACATTAACAAAAGAGAAAAAAGCAAGCATTTTTGCTGAATTTGGTGGAAAAGCAACCAACACTGGTTCTATTGAAGGTCAAATCGCCTACTTAACAGAACGTATTGCGCATATCTCTGGTCACTTAAAAGCAAATCATAAAGACCACTCTACCCAGAGAGGTTTAATGCAATTAGTGGGTCAGCGTAAGCGTTTATTGGTTTATTTACAAAAACATAACCTTACTGGTTACCGCGCTCTAATTGAGAAATTAGGCTTAAGAAAATAATCAAGAACAACTTATAATAGCTGTCCCAACTGTACACCACGGTTGGGATTAGTTGTTTATATACCTTGGTTACATTGCTTACATCACCAAAAAAATTAAAAATGTTATCACAACCTAAATCAGTTAAGTTCGAGGTAAATCCCGGACAAGAAATATTTATAGAAACAGGTAAAATTGCGCGTCAAGCAGACGGAGCTGTTACTGTAAGACAAGGAAATTGTATTTTATTAGCAACAGTTGTTGCGAATAAAGAACCTAGAGATGGACAAGACTTTTTCCCATTGAGCGTTGATTACCAAGAGAAATTTGCATCTGCAGGTCGCATCCCAGGATCTTTCTTTAAAAGAGAAGCAAGATTAAACGATTATGAAATCTTAACAAGCCGTTTAATTGATCGTGCATTAAGACCATTGTTCCCAGAAGATTATTTATGTGATGTGCAAGTATTAATCTCATTGGTTTCAAGTGATGAAAATGTAATGCCTGATTCCTTAGCATGTTTAGCTGCATCTGCTGCATTAGCAGTTTCAAATATTCCTATCAAAGAAATTATTTCTGAAGTTAGAATTGCAAAGATTGATGGCAAATTTGTGATCAATCCTTCTAAAGCTGAATTAACAAAATGTGAATTAGAATTCATCATTGCGGCTACAGAGAAAAACTTGATGATGGTAGAAGGTGAAGCAAAAGAATGTTCTGAAGAAGAATTAGTAGAGTGTTTAGAATTAGCACATGCTGCAATTAACAAACAAATTAAAGCGCAAGCAGAATTAAGAAAAATAGTGGGTATCACAGAAGTGCGTGATTATAAAAAACCAGAACAAGACGAAGAGATTAAGAAAAAAGTGTACGATTTTGCAACAGCGAAAGTTGATGCGATTGCAAGAATGGGTTCTGCAAAACACGAGCGTAGCGATGCATTTAGTGCGTTGAAAAAAGAAATCATCGAACATTTAGGAACAGAGATTACAGACTTGCAAAAGAAATTAGCAGGGAAGTATTACGAAGATCTTAAATGGGAAGTAGTTAGAAATATGATTGTGGATAGCCGTATTCGTTTAGACGGTCGTCAGTTAGATCAAGTACGTCCTTTGGCAATGGAAACTTCTCCATTACCTACTCCGCACGGCTCTTCTTTATTTACAAGAGGAGAGACTCAATCTTTAACAACAGTAACCTTAGGTACTAAGTTAGATGAGTTAATGCAAGAGACTGCGCAAAGTGCGGAATACCAAAAGTTCTTCTTACACTATAATTTCCCTCCATTCTCTACTGGTGAAGTAAAGATGATGCGTGGTGTTGGTCGTCGTGAAGTAGGTCATGGTAATTTGGCGCAACGTTCTTTAAAACAAATGTTACCAGATAGCACAGTATTTCCTTACACATTACGTGTTGTATCTGATATTTTAGAATCAAATGGTTCTTCTTCAATGGCAACTGTTTGTGCTGGTTCTTTAGCATTAATGGATGCGGGTGTTCCTGTTCCTAAGCACGTGAGTGGTGTGGCAATGGGATTAATCTCTAGAGAAGATGGAAAGTACGCTATCTTAACAGATATCTTAGGTGATGAAGATCATTTAGGAGATATGGACTTCAAAGTTACCGGTACAAAAGACGGTATTTGTGGTGTTCAAATGGATATTAAAGTAGATGGTTTAAGTATGGACATCATGCGTGAAGCATTGTCTCAAGCTAAAAAAGGTCGTTTACATATATTAGATGCAATGTATGAATGTATTCCTGCTGCAAGAGCAGACGTGAAGCCTCATGCTCCAAGAATGGTTAAATTAATTATCGATAAAGAATTTATTGGTGCTGTTATCGGACCAGGTGGTAAGATTATCCAAGAAATGCAAAGAACTACTGGTGCTACAATCAATATTGAAGAAGTAGACAACCATGGTGAAGTGAGTATCTTCTCTGCAAACAAGGATAGCTTGGATGCTGCGGTTAGATGGATCAATGGTATTGTAGCCGTTCCAGAAATTGGAGACGTATATGATGGTGTGGTGAAGGGCATTAAAGAATTTGGCGCATTCGTAGAATTCATGCCAGGCAAACAAGGTTTATTGCACATCAGTGAGATAAGCTGGAAGCGTTTGGAGACCATGGATGGTATCTTCAAAGAAGGTGACGAAGTAAAAGTTAAATTGGTTGGATTGGATCCGAAAACTGGTAAATTCAAATTAAGCCATAAAGCTTTATTGCCAAAGCCTGAACAAGCGCCTCGCGAAGATCGTACACAAGCTTAATTTTTTCTGCGCCTTTCTTTTAAAAGGTAAAGGCTTGAAAAAAATCTTATATGAAATAGAAGAGAGGACCCCGTAAAGGAGCCCTCTCTTTTTTTATGACTAAATTTACCCAATAGATAGAACCATGTCCAAAGAATACATCCAAATAGCCTTCGACTACGAGCGCCAAGACCAATTTGAAATCCTGGTGGCACAACTATCCAATCTTGGCTTTGAGGGCTTTAATGAAGAGGAGGCCGCAACAACAATCAACAATGGAGTTGGAATGAGTAGTGTTTTAGGAACAACAGCAGGTTTGGGGGAAGGTGCTGGTCATTGCAAAACCTTTATGCTGAGTGCAGATTATTATGAAAATCAGATTGAAAATGAATTAAATAGTATATTTAGTTTACATCATTTAAAGTATTCTAAATCAATTATTAAGGAAGAAAATTGGAATGCATTATGGGAATCTAATTTTGAACCGGTGAGGGTGGGAGACTTTGTGGGGATTAGGGCAAATTTTCACCCTAGCTTTGAACCTAAGGTCCAATTTGAAATACAGATTACGCCTAAAATGAGTTTTGGAACGGGCCATCATCCCACTACTTTTTCGGTGATGCAATTAATGGAGCGCCTAGATTTTAAAGGTAAAACCGTGTATGATTTTGGAACTGGTACTGGCATCTTGGCTATACTAGCCGAACAATTAGGTGCAAAGGAAGTACTTGCAGTGGATAATGATCCTTGGTGTATAGAAAATTCCCAAGAGAATATCCTAGCTAATGGATCTGCCAAAATCACTATTCAGCAGGTAAACTCTGCTATCCAACCCAGAGACTTTGATATCATTATTGCGAATGTCAATAGGCACATTATTGAGGCCAATATGCAAGAGCTTAGTCAAGTATCTAATTCAAATTCAACTTTAATATTAAGCGGTTTGTTAATTGAAGATCAAGAAGATATCAAAGAATTAGCTTTCAAAAATAATTGGCAATTCATGCAAGCGCAGCCTTTAAATGGATGGGTTAGTTTACTGTTCAATAAGGCATAATCAAGTGCCATTTGGGTGATTTATAATGTATATTTGCTTACCCCAAAGCGTCTGATTATGATGGAAGCGATGTTGACCTTACTGGCTTATTTGATTGGATCTATCCCAACTTCTATTTGGGTAAGTAAAACCAAATTCGGTATTGATATCAGAGATTATGGTAGTGGTAATGCAGGTGCGACCAATACCTATAGAGTTTTAGGAGCAAAATGGGGCACTTTTGTGATGATCGTAGATGTCATCAAGGGAGCCATAGCTACTTCATTATGGGTAAGCATTCCGTATTATTATACCAACGAGTTACACCGAACCAATTTCATGATTGTGCTGGGCTTAGTGGCTGTTCTGGGACATATTTACCCCATTTGGGCTGGCTTTAGAGGGGGAAAAGGGGTTGCGACATTATTGGGAATGGCCTTAGCGATTCAACCTGCCGTAGCTTTACTATGTATTGTCGTTTTCTTAATTACATTGCTTGCTACACGTTTTGTATCTGTTAGTTCTATGTTGGCTGGAATTGCATTCATGGTCTTGATACTCTTTATTTACCATGAGAAAGAAACCTCCTATAGGTTATTTGCCATTATTGTGGCTATAATGGTGGTCTTTACCCATAGAAATAATATTAAAAGACTATTTCAGGGTAATGAAAATAAAGTTCCTTTGTTCAAAAAAAAGGACAAATCCGAAGAAAAATAATATATTGATTATCAGTATTTTATAGAGTTTATACAATAAAAAATGTGGATAATCACACATTTTTCGTAATTTCGCCCTCCTCATAAATCCTACGTTTAATATGTCTAGTAATTTGAATCTTTTAGAAAAGTTGCAATTAAAGGATGAGAAAAATTTATTGATTCAAGGTTTACCTTCTTCAGTAGAAAAGCAATTTGCTAAGTTGTCTTACAATAAGAATTTAACCCCATTATTAAAAACTAGAAAAGTTGATTTTGCTTTGATTTTTGCGATCAACCAATTACAGTTGAATAATATTTTGAAAGAAGTCTTTTCAGCTTTACACCCAGCGTGTAAATTATGGATTGCTTATCCAAAACCAACTTCTAAAATTGTATCTGATTTAAATAGAGATGCAAGCTGGGAAATTTTATCAGACAATGATTTTGAAGCTATCCGTCAGGTGACTTTAGATCATGTATGGACAGCAATGCGTTTTACTAAATTAGATCAGATTCCCAATAAAGAAAGATCTTTTGCAGAGTTTAAAGTATCTAATATTAAAGTGGACGATTTTGAAAAGCGTTTAATTGCATTACCAATTGAATTAGATAAGATGTTTTCTCACAACGAAGAGGCGAGAGAGTTCTTTACTTCATTGTCTATTATTAATCAAAAGGAATACCTCAGTTGGATTCAAGGGGCAAAAAAAGAAGAAACCAAGCAAAAGCGTTTGGAAGCAACTTTAGAAAAGTTAATGGCAGGGAAAAATAATCCCTCAGAAAAATAAACATTTTTGATGTGTTAGTAAATACCAAAATGAGTCTCGAAAGAGACTCATTTTTTTTGTAGTAATTATTTTATGATCACCGTTCCAATAATCTTGGTTAATTCTCTTTCCACTTCTTTTAAGTGTTTGTGTATTTGTAGCAATAAAATTTGATCATCTTCTTTTGCGTGTTCCATATCCAATTGATTCTGGGTAATCATTTTTTTCACCTTTCTCAATTTAAAATAGAGTAGGCTGGCTTCCACATCATGCATGAAACTTTTTTCTTCTACTTGTCGAACAATTCCTAATTTTTCATTCCATCTTTGACTTAATTCATGTTCTGGAGCAAATAGGGTAACCACCCAATTGCGTACTTTTTCCTCTTCATGATATTGCAATGTTTTGCTATCAGGAGATTTACCATCTTTGAACCAATCCGTATAAGCATTCATTAATTGAATCATTTCTTCATTTTCTAAAGGGAAAGCTTCAATTTCCTCCCAAATCCACTCTGCTATTGATTTCCCTTCGCTAGTTTTTTCGTAACCATATTCAATGAGCACGCGTAATAAATTCTTCTCATGCACTAAATCTTTATCTGTAAAAATATCAATATTCTCCTCAGTGCTTGTTTCATTGTTTAAATTTGGCATTAAAATGGCTGCTTCATCATAAGCCATTTTCTTTTCTTCTTTAACAATCTTGTCTCGCTTGAATTTATTCACCAATTGAGTTAATCCTGTCTCATCTATTTTTAATAAGGAAGAACACTTTAAAATATATTCTTGAAGCTTCGTAAAGTCTTCGGCTTTATTAATTTTACTTAAGGTTTCTGCAATTTGATTAACCAACAGATTCTTTTTGTTTAAATCCGTCCCAACATCTTTTAATTGTACTTCTAATTGAAATAAGACAAAATCCTTTTTATTATTTTGTACAAATTCATTGAAGGCCTCAGACCCAACTTTATTCACATAACTATCCGGATCTTCGTTATCAGGAATTAAAACCAATTGAACATTCAAGCCTTCTTCCAGGGCCATATCCAATCCTCTTAATGCTGCTTTTACACCGGCGCTATCCCCATCGTAAATAATGGTTAGGTTTTGTGTATATTTTTTAATCAATCTTAATTGATCAATCGTCAAAGAGGTACCGCCACTTGCCACCACATTTTCAATACCCGCTTGGTGTAAACTCACTACATCGGTATAACCTTCTACCAATAAACATTCATTCTTTTTATCTATGGCTGTTCTTGCAAAATAAGACCCGTATAAGATTTTACTTTTGATATAAATATCATTCTCGGGTGTATTGATATATTTGGGTGACTTATCGTTCTTGGCAATTTGTCTAGCTCCAAAACCTATGATTTTTCCCGTGGTATTGTGAATAGGGAAAATAATTCTATCTCTATAATTATCCTGCCATTCTCCATTTCTTTCCACCACTAATCCTGTCTTTGCAAATAAATCTGGATTGAATTGGTTTTGAACTAAAGCTTTTGCTAATCCATCTCTCTCGGAGGGGTTGTAACCAATTTTGAATTTCTCCACAATGGGTTTTAAAAAACCTCTATGTTGCATATAGCTTTGAGCAATGGTTACTCCAGCATCTGTCTCCCAATATTGTTTTTGAAACCAATCCATCGCAAATGAATTGATAGCATACAAGCTATCAGCGACTTGTTGGGCCATTTTTTGAGCCGGACTAGTCTCTGTTTCTTCAATTTCTATATTATATCTTGCGGCCAACCACCTTAAAGCTTCTACATAACTATACTTTTCGTGTTCCATCAAAAAAGTAATGGTATTGCCGCTTTTACCGCAACCAAAACATTTATAGATTTCCTTGGCTGGGGAAACAGTAAAAGAAGGGGTCTTTTCGTTATGAAATGGGCAGTTTCCTATATAATTGGTACCTCTCTTCTTTAATTTTACAAATTCGCCCACCACATCAATGATATCAATGCGACTGGTAATTTGCTGTATGGTCTGAGGGGTAATCATGGTTGGCGAAAATAACTAATCTTCTGCTTCTGGAAGGGAAAAATCCATGTCATCACTATCTAAAAGTTCACGCTCTATTTCTTCCATTTGAACAATATCCCAGGCTTCTGATTCCGTAGGGGTGGTATTCATTAAATCTCCCCATTCGGAGCTATCCAAGTCTTTATTTAGGCTATCTGACAGACAACAAATGACAAAACTGGCATTATTGTCATAAAACTGTTCCTGTGCTTCCGCCAATTGCTCCAGTACCTTATTATCCCAAGAATGCACATTTTCTAGGTTCAATACCAGGTTTTTAGGGCTTTTTGCCAAAATTGAATCGGTCAATTTGGTTAATTCTGGCACGAGATTTGAACTAAGGGTGGTATCAAGTATTTTGATAACGATAAATTTTTCCTTGAGTTCAGTTTGGTATTGCATAGTGGTTTAATAAAAGGTTAATAACTAAGGGGCTAAGACATACTTTAGGTTAAAAATATTCGTTTATATTGTATTAAGCACTAATTATTTTTATGGATAATAATTTTTCAACACAAGTTAAGGAAATCATTTCTTATAGTCGTGAAGAGGCCCTAAGATTAGGGAACGATTTTATAGGAGCCGAGCATTTAATGCTAGGTTTGATTAGAGACCAAGAAAATACGGCGATCATTGTTTTGAAACGCTTGAATGTGAATTTGAGTGAATTGAGAAAAGAAATTGAATTAGCCGTAAAGGATAAGTCTGGAAAGAATATTGCCAATATCAATAGTTTGCCCTTAACCAAGCAAGCGGAAAAAGTGATCCGCGTAACTGTTTTAGAAGCAAAGGCTTTAAAAAGCCCAATGGTAGAAACAGAACATTTATTATTAAGTATTTTAAAGAACAAAGAAAATATTGCTACACAAATCTTAAATCAATTTGATGTAGACTATGATTTATTCAGAAACGAATTAGGAATGGTAGGTGCTGAACCTTCTTCTCCTAAAAACCCCAATGCTGAATTTTCTGATGAACCAGAAGATGAATTTGAGGACGAGAAAAGAGGTGGTGGATTTGGAACAGGCGCAAAGGCTAAAGCAGGTACAGCAAATAAATCTAAAACTCCGGTACTAGATAATTTTGGCAGAGATATTACCAAGTTAGCAGAGCAGGATGCTTTGGATCCAATTGTAGGTCGAGAAGCGGAGATTGAGCGTGTGAGTCAAATTTTAAGTAGAAGAAAAAAGAATAACCCCATTTTAATTGGTGAACCTGGGGTGGGTAAGACGGCTATTGTAGAGGGATTGGCTTTGAGAATTGTTCAAAGAAAAGTGAGCAGGGTTTTATTTGATAAGCGAGTGATCTCTTTAGATTTAGCTGCGTTGGTTGCTGGTACGAAATATCGTGGTCAGTTTGAAGAAAGAATGAAAGCCATCATGAATGAATTAGAGAAAAACAGAGATGTGATCTTGTTCATTGATGAAATACATACGATTGTTGGAGCAGGAGGAGCAAGTGGCTCTTTGGATGCATCTAATATCTTTAAGCCTGCATTAGCTAGAGGAGAATTGCAATGTATTGGTGCATCAACTTTAGACGAGTACAGAATGCATATTGAAAAAGATGGTGCATTAGATCGTCGTTTTCAGAAAGTAATCATTGAACCACCCAGTGTAGAAGATACCATTACTATCTTGAACAATATCAAATCTAAATACGAAGATTACCATAGCGTCATCTATGATCAAGAAGCTATCGAAGCTTGTGTGAAATTAAGTGATCGCTATATGACAGATCGTTTATTACCAGATAAGGCGATTGACGTTTTGGATGAGGTAGGTGCTAGAGTGCATTTGAAAAATATTAGCGTACCTCAAGATATTGTAGAGCTAGAAAAACAAATCGAAGATGTTAAGGTAGAAAAAAACAAGGTGGTAAAAAGTCAAAGATTTGAAGAAGCTGCTAGCTTAAGAGATACAGAGAAGAAATTGGGGGAGGCTTTAGAAAAAGCAAAATTAGCTTGGGAAGAAGATAGCAAGAATGCAAGATTCCCGATTAATGAAGAAAATATCGCAGAGGTCATAAGCATGATGACGGGTATTCCTGTGAAGCGTATGGTAGAAGCAGAAAATACGAAGTTGAGAAAAATGGCCGATGAAATGCGAGGCATGGTGATTGGTCAAGACGATGCCATAGGTAAAGTAGTGAAAGCCATTCAAAGAAATAGAGTAGGATTAAAAGATCCTAAAAAACCAATTGGTACATTTATATTCTTAGGTCCAACTGGAGTAGGTAAGACTGAATTGGCTAGAGCTTTAGCAAAAAACATGTTTGACTCAGAAGAAGCTTTGATAAGAATTGATATGAGTGAGTACATGGAAAAATTTGCAGTGAGCAGATTAATTGGAGCGCCTCCGGGATATGTGGGTTATGAAGAAGGTGGTCAGTTAACCGAGAAAGTTCGTCGTAAGCCATATTGTGTTATTTTATTAGACGAAATTGAAAAAGCACATCCAGATATTTACAATATTTTATTACAAGTATTAGATGATGGTATTTTGACAGATGGCTTGGGTAGAAAAGTTGATTTCAAAAATACCTTGATCATCATGACTTCTAATATTGGTGCTCGTCAATTAAAGGAGTTTGGTGATGGAGTAGGATTTGCAACAGCTACAAGAGTGCAACAAACAGAAGAGAATAACCGTTCAGTTATTGAAAAGGCTTTAAAACGAACTTTCTCTCCTGAGTTCTTGAATCGTATTGATGATGTGATTGTATTTAATTCTTTGACAAAAGAAAATATCTTCTTAATCATTGATATTATCATGAAGCATGTAGTGGGCAGATTAGTAAATCTTGGATTGAATTTAGTGCTTACACCTGCAGCTAAAGAATTTATTGCTGAAAAAGGATACGATATACAGTTTGGTGCAAGACCTTTACACAGAGCCATTCAAAAATATATTGAAGATCCATTGGCGGAAGAAATCTTAAACTACAGTGTTAAACAAGGAGATACCTTAATAGCAGATATAGACAAAGATAAAGTTGCTTTGAGTTTTACCTTGCAGAAAAAAGAAAAGGAAAAAGCGCCAAAAACGCCAAAAGAACCAACAAAAGAATAATACAAATAATAGGCCTTTGAAAAGAGGCCTATTTTATTTAGTTCCCCATCTAAAACTTTCGTTTTTTAGGCCAGCTAAGTCTAGCACTCTATGCACAACCGTATAAGCAACCTCTTCTATGGTTTTAGGTTGGCTATAAAAACTAGGAGTGGCAGGACAAATAATACCACCTGCCAATGTAATGGTCTCCATATTTTTTATATGAATTAAATTATAGGGAGTTTCTCTTGCTACAATAATGAGTTTGCGTCTTTCTTTTAATACTACATCCGCTGCCCTGGTAGTCAAATCATCACTTATTCCACTGGCAATACGTCCCATGGTCCCCATGCTGCATGGAATTAAAATCATTGTATTGTATTGGGCTGAACCAGAGGCAAAAGGGGCATTAAAATCGTTTTTAGCATAGATTTGGAAAGGATATTGCGCATAGGCTTTGTTGCCCAATTCTGTCTCCCAAACATATTTAGCATTATCACTCATTACAATACCTACTGCATCCAATTGATCTTGGATTTGCACCAAACTATCCAAAAGGCATTTGGCATAAATGGAGCCACTAGCTCCTGTAATGGATACAATGATTTTATTCATATACTTATAACAAAAATAGGCACTAATTGTTGATTCTGTATTGGGCAAAAAAAATCCCCCTCAAAATGAGGAGGATTTTACGTATTTGAAGGAAGATTATTTTACTTTATACATCTTCTCATAGTACTCATCTGCCATTCGATTACTATCAAATTGGAAACGAACATCTTTCATGCCATTTTGTGTAATTTGTCTCCAAGTATCTTTTTGATCATAATACATCGGTACAATTTGATCTTCCAATATTTTGTATAGTTCGTTTAAATCATAAGTATCTTGTTCCTCTGTACTCATGTTTGCATAATCAGCTTTTGGTACTACAAAACCATTATTCCCATGATTCACAAATTCTGGGATCCATCCATCATCTGTTGAAAAGTTAACGGCTCCATTCATCGCTGCGGTCATACCTGAAGTACCAGATGCTTCTCTTGGAACTCTTGGGTTATTTAACCAAACATCAGAAGCTTGCTTCATTCGCTTACTTAATGCCAATTCATAACCTACTAATACAGCAACATTATTATATTTCTTACTGAGGTGAACTAAATGATTGAATTGGTTAATGGCTGGATGATCTACAGGATAAGGTTTACCTGCAAATATTATTTGAACAGGGTGCTTTGTGTTGGCTAATAATTTTTCAAAACGCTCTACATCCCAAGATAAGAAATCTGCACGCTTGTATCCGGCAAACCTTCTTGCCCAAACAATGGTCAATACTTTTGGATCAAATTGCTTACCAGTTTGGTCTGCAACAATTTCAAAAGCGCGTTTCTTTAAATACCATTTTCTGTCATCAAAACCTGCATCATCTCCTGCTTCAGCAAATTTGTACAATTGTTTATCTGCCCAATAGCGCCAGTTTTGTGCATTGGTAATATGATCGATAGGGCAGATGCCATCATATTTCCCCCACATCTCTCTACTAACATGTCCGTGTAATTCAGATACACCATTGGCTTTTCTTGCAAAACGCAATGCAGCTAAAGAGTGATTGAATTGATCATCTTGAATACCCGTTAATTTTCTTACTTCATCAATACTTAGTCCGCAGAAATAACCCATTTTATGACATAAATAAATATCATGCTTTTCGTTACCCGCTTCTTCTGGAGTATGTGTAGTAAATACCAATCTTTTTTTTACTTCATCCAAAGATTTAAACTTATTTAATAAATAGAATGCACTTGAAAAACCATGTGCTTCGTTTAAATGGTATACCTCTGGATTAAATCCAATTTCATCAATCAATTTTGCACCAGCTACACCTAATAAAATAAACTGAGCTACTTTAGTTGCAACATTGGCGTCATACAATCTATGTGTGATGGTTTGTGATACATAATCGTTTTCTGGTAAATCAGTACTCAATAAAAATAAGGGAGCACTGCAGAAAGTATTTGGTGCTAAATAATATGCTTTCACCCAAACTGGATGATCGTGAATTAAAATTTGGTATTTGATTCCTGTATCTTCTAAGAAGCTATAGATCTTCTCCATAAAAGTTACTTGTAAACTTTGGTCTTGATTTCTTGCCTGATCATAGTAACCATATTTCCAAAGTATACCCACACCAATCATATTTTGGTTTAATTCGAATGCACTTCTTAAATGAGAGCCAGCTAAAAAACCTAATCCACCACTGTAAATTTTTAATGGCTGATGAATAGCGAACTCCATGGAAAAATAAGCTGCCTTAGTAGTATACTTCTCGTTGATTTTGTAAGGCACTTGATAATTTCTAAAACTCATGATCTGGATGGGTTTGATTAAATAGATCTGCAATATAATCCTATTTGAGTAAAATGTACTTATTACACATTGAGCTGTGGATAACAATCGTTTGCAATCAACAATTGTGGATTATTTCTTCTTCTTTGGCTTTCTTTTCTTGTCGTAAGAGTCATTAAAATAACAGGTCATATTGCGGTGGTTACCACAATTTCCATCCTCTTTAATTTTAATTATCTGACCATTGATCGTAAAATGAATGATACAAGGATCACCTTTTTCAGTGAAAGTAGCTTGGTTTTTATTAAAGCTTAGTAAACCTTTTAATTCACCAATACAAGTGCCTTCTTTCTTTTCAAAATGCATAAAAAACTGATACTTGTTAGCGACTCCTGTAAAGTCTCTTAATGAAATAAAATTCTTAGCATCTCTTGCGTAATCGCCACTATATATATTGTTGGTTGCTAATGTATCAATTGGATTGATAATAGTTTTGCTTTCAGGTTTTTTATTGCTATCAAAATAAATCAATCTAAAATGATTTTCGGTAAATGCCCATCCATTTTTCTCATAAATCAACACATTTTCTTCATCCATTTTATTTTCTTCCACCAAAAAAGTAGGTTCTCTATTGATGGAAACGGATTTCCCGTAATTTTTAGAACCCTTTTGTTCTAGTAAAAATTGGGTAATTATTTTATAATCTAAATAGGCATTCTTTTTGCTAAATACTACCACAGCAATTTCCTCTTTTTTAGGGTGATGGACATTTAACATTAAATAATACTCTGTCTCTTTTTCAATTTTTAATAAAGGGTATAGAATAGCTTTTTTATCTTTTTCAGGAATAATTTTTTCTATCACTGAATCCGGAACAAATTGGGCTAATGCTTTTGCCCCAATTTCGATGGTATCTCTTACTTTGGTTAAATTTGTATCAGAAATATTAATTGGAAGAGATACTGTTTTAAAAACTTTATTAAAATCGTTAATTTTTATGGGGGTATTACCAGATAGATCCGTTTTTTCTTCGGAACATGCCACAATAAAGCACAAAGCAGCTAACCAATACCAATTTCGCATGTAGTAATAATTTTCACTAAAATAGGCATAAATTTACAATCATAACTATGTCAGACAAATCATTAGATACTCTACATGAATCGGTTCCCGTTCAAAATAAAAAAGGATGGAGAAAATTCTTGGCTTTTATTGGGCCTGCTTATTTGGTGAGTGTGGGTTATATGGATCCAGGTAATTGGGCAACTGATTTAGCGGGTGGAGCAGCTTTCGGTTATCAATTGATCTGGATTTTGTTATTAAGTAATTTAATGGCCGTTTTATTGCAAAGTTTAAGTGCAAGATTGGGAATAGTCAGAAGACTAGATTTGGCGCAGGTCAATAGAGAGACGTATCCGCCAGCAGTCAATTTTATATTATATGTCTTGGCAGAGTTGGCGATTGCGGCCACAGATTTAGCTGAGGTGTTGGGTATGGCTATTGGTATTAAATTATTAACAGGATTACCCTTAATGTATGGTACATGTATTACCGTTTTAGACACTTTTTTATTCTTGTTTTTACAGAAATATGGTATTCGTAAAATGGAGGCTTTTATCATTTTATTGGTTGCTACCATTGGAATGAGTTTTTTTGTGCAACTCTTTATTGCACAACCTAATTTATCTTATGCCATCAAAGGTTTTATTCCTACTTCGTTAAGTCCGGAGGCTTTGTACATTGCAGTGGGTATTATTGGAGCCACAGTTATGCCCCATAATTTATATTTACATTCTGCATTAGTGCAAACCAGAAAAATAGATCGCAATGCAAAAGGTATTAGAAAATCGATCTTCTATAATTTTATAGATAGTGCTGTGGCGTTAAACGCAGCTTTTTTTGTAAATGCATCCATTTTAATTTTAGCAGCTACAGCTTTTTACACAACTGGATATACCCATGTTGCAAAAATTGAAGAAGCCCATTCTTTATTAGCGCCATTATTGGGTTCCAAATTAGCACCTATATTATTTGCTATTGCATTAATTGCGGCAGGACAAAGTTCTACGGTTACTGGTACATTAGCAGGTCAAATAGTGATGGAGGGGTATTTGAAAATTAGATTGAACCCTTGGATTAGAAGATTATTGACTCGATTGGTAGCTATTGTCCCTGCAGTGTTGGTGATTGGTATTATGGGTGAGGGAAGAGTAGATGCGTTGCTAATTTTTAGTCAGGTTATTTTAAGTTTACAATTGGGTTTTGCAGTGATTCCTTTGATTCATTTTGTCAGTGATAAAATAACCATGGGAGAGTATGCCATTGGTTGGCCTATAAAAATACTTTCATGGATAGTGGCTACCATATTGGTTTATTTAAACAGTCATTTGGTGTTAGATTTTGCAACATCATTTATTCAAGATGCTGAAAACCTATTGTTGAAAATCATTCTAATTGCATTTATTGTATTTTTTGCTATTTTAATTCTTTTCATCACTATATATCCCTTCTTCAGAAAAAGGGATCAAACTAAAGATGCAGATTTTCATGGTGCATTAATTGAGCTAGATTTATCTCAGGAGGCACCTGTGAATAGGATAGCCATTGCGGTTGATTTTTCAGTAGCTGATGCGAGGTTGATTAAGACTGCAATGCAACATGCCCATCAAGCCACTGAGTTTATTTTTATTCATGTTGTAGAAAGTGCCACTGCTAAATATTTGGCCGATGCAAGTGATGATGAAGAAACCAGGAAGGATCAAATGAGATTGGATATCTATGCTCAAGCTCTAGAGAAAAAAGGGTATAAAGCCCTTGCATGTTTGGGTTATCATCATAGAGTTAAAGAAATTGTGCGCATTGTGAGTACAAGTAACGCACAATTGTTAGTAATGGGTGCTCACAAACATCATGGTTGGAAAGACTATGTTTTTGGGGAAACCATTGAGTCAGTTAGGCATAAAGTTGACATTCCTGTATTGATTGTCAATCAGTCTTAATATGTAGTATGTATTGTTACATTTAGTACATTTGCAGACAAAATTTTTAACATTTATGGGACAAAAAATTAAAGTAGCCAATCCAGTGGTGGAATTGGATGGTGATGAAATGACAAGGATCATTTGGAAGTTTATTAAGGATAAATTGATTTTACCTTATTTAGAGCTTGATATTAAATACTATGATTTAGGTATGGAGTATCGTGATCAAACGAACGATCAAGTAACCATTGATGCTGCCAATGCAATCAAACAATATGGTGTAGGTATTAAATGTGCTACTATTACCCCAGATGAGCAAAGGGTGGAAGAGTTTAAGTTAAAACAAATGTGGAAGAGCCCTAATGGTACTATTAGAAATATTTTAGATGGTACAGTTTTTAGAGAGCCAATTGTTTGTAAGAATGTACCACGTTTGGTTCCTAACTGGACAGCGCCCATCTGTATTGGTCGCCATGCATTTGGTGATCAATATCGTGCAACTGACTTTGTAACCAAAGGAAAAGGTAAATTAACTGTGAAGTTTGAAGGGGAAGATGGTACCACACAAGAATATGAAGTATACAATTACAAAGGCGATGGTGTTGCATTAACAATGTATAATACAGATGAGAGTATCTATGGTTTTGCTAGAGCTTGTTTTAACCAGGCATTGGCTAAGAAATGGCCTTTATACTTATCTACTAAGAACACCATCTTGAAAAAGTATGATGGTCGTTTCAAAGATATTTTTGAAGATGTATACCAAACCGAATTCAAAGCAAAGTATGCAGAAGCAGGTATTACTTATGAACACCGCTTAATCGATGATATGGTAGCGAGTGCTTTAAAGTGGAACGGTAATTTTGTATGGGCTTGTAAAAACTATGATGGTGATGTACAATCAGATACTGTAGCACAAGGTTTTGGCTCTTTAGGCTTAATGACTTCTACTTTAATTACACCTGATGGAAAAGTAATGGAAGCGGAAGCTGCGCACGGAACAGTGACGCGTCATTTCCGCGAACATCAAAAAGGTAACAGAACCTCCACTAATCCAATTGCATCTATTTTTGCATGGACTAGAGGATTGATGTTTAGAGGTCAATTAGACAATAACCAAGAATTGATCAAATTTGCAGAAGCTTTAGAAGCTGTTTGTATCGAAACTGTAGAATCTGGCATTATGACCAAGGATTTAGCAGTTTGTGTACACGGTAATAAAGTGAAGCACGGAGATCATTATGTTTACACAGAAGAATTCTTAGATGCTTTAGATAAAAACTTACAAGTTAAATTGAACTAGTATAAAGTTAAAGTCCCCCCATGGGAGACTTTACTAAAAATAAAAAAGCCATCTCCAAAAGGGATGGCTTTTTTATTTGGAATAAAGGAAATATTAATTTCCTTTATTCTTAGAATTTTCTTTTTTCATTTCAGCACACTTGCCATCTTTCATACATTCTTTATTGCATTTGTGTTTTGCTTTTGTTTCTTTCTTACATTCTGCACATTTTGATTTGTCTTTACATTTGCCATCACAATTTGCCATTGCTGCAATACTTAAAGAAAGTCCTAGGAATAATACAGTTATTTTTTTCATATGATTTATTTTAAAAGTTGAACAAAGTTAGTAAAGTTTTATATTTCAAAAAGTTGATTTTGATCCTACTTTATTTAAGTACTTCTACAATTGGTTTTCCTATTGAACCACTTGGCATTTGAATACCTAAAAGGGTGGTAATGGTTGGGGCAATATCTGTCATATAGGTTGGAGTATTTACCGTTTTATGTTGAATGCCTTTGCCCCAGAATAATAAGGGGATATGTGCATCGTAATTGTATAATACACCATGAGAAGTGCCCGTTGAAAAACCATCCACATATCCCGACTTGGTTAACAAAAATAAATCTCCAGATCTTTGTGGATTGAACCCGTTAGCAATTCTTTCTCTTAGTTCAGATGGAAGCGATGCAGCTGCAACATTTCTAGCATCAATTACTTGAATTACTTCAGCGTTTTTCTCTAAGAATTGTCTGCACAATTGAACCAATCTATTTCTTTCAATACCAAGGGTTTCCATGAGTGGCGCATTGAAGTGTACATTGTATTCTCTAATGGAACTAATTAATTTTGGATCAAATCCTTTGCTAGCAATAAAATTTGTTAGCTCTTTTTTTAATTGATCTTCACTTACAGTGCCTCCTGGTAAATGATGTTTCTTTGAAAATCCAGGTATATGTGCAACAGCGTGATCGGCAGTCAAGAAAACAGTGTAATTATTTTTACCTACCTGCTTATCTAACACTGCAAATAATTTTGCAAGGGTAGCATCTAACTTTACATAGCCATCCAAAGTCTCCCATGAATCAGGACCAAAGCTGTGGCCAATATAATCTGGAGAAGAGAAACTTACTGCTAATAAATCTGTAATATCGTCCTGTCCCATTTTTTCGTTGATAATTGCTTGCTCTGCTAATTCAGCTAAAATGGTATTGCCATGTGGCGTGCTGGAAATCTTCCCATAATCTTTACCAATAAATTGAGATAAACTATATGGAAATGCTTTTTGTTCTTTGCCTAATGGAGAGGATTCATACTCGTTTGCATCTTGATCGCAATTAGCCTCATATACAGATTTAGGTAAACTAAGGTTCCAACCTTTTGCGTATAAGCTATCCACACGATGTTGATTGTTATAATTGTTTACCCAGGAAGGCAATTGCTTTGAATAATAGGTAGAGCTGATAAAATGACCCGTTTTTGAATCATACCAAAACGCTCCATCTGCACTATGACCAGCTGGTAAAATGGCGCCTCTATCTTTGATAGATAAACCAATTACCTTGCTTTTGAAATTAGTAGCCATTTTAAGTTCATCACCAATGGTAGTTGTCCAAAGATTTGCTGGGCTCATTTTGCCTGCAGCACTATTTTCAATACCTACTGAATTCACTGTATTATCTTCTACACAGTACACATTTTTTTGAGTAAAATTGTCAAACCAATTGTTTCCAGAAATGCCATTTAATGCAGGAACAGAACCAGTATAAACGGATGCATGACCTACAGCAGTTACGGTAGGTGTGTAAGGAATCATGGTAAAATCACATGTAGCGCCTTCGTTCACCATTCTTAAAAAACCATTAGGTGTACTAAAATGTGCTTTATATTTATTGATATAGTCCCATCTCATTTGATCCACCATGATGCCCACTACCAATTTGGGTTTAGAGGAATTGGAAGACTTTTCTGGATTTTGCGCATTGGCACTTAAGCCAAATATGGTGCACAATAGGACGGTGGTGAATTTCATTGTTTGAATGTTTATTGCTTGTGCAAATTACACCTATTTATTAAGTCCAAAAAGCCAAAAATTGATTAAATTTGCATGAATAATGAATACTTTATGGCAGATATATTTGAAAGGTTAATCAAGAATTACGGCCCTATTGGTCAACATCGTGAAAGAGCACATGGCTATTTTGCATTCCCTAAATTAGAAGGAGAAGTAGGCTCTAAAATGAAATTTAGAGGACAAGAAATGATTGTTTGGAGCTTAAATAATTATTTAGGTTTAGCCAACCATCCTGAAGTGCGTAAGGCAGATGCTGATGCAAGTGCACAATATGGATTAGCACTTCCTATGGGTGCAAGAATGATGAGTGGTAACAGTGATTTGCATGAACAATTAGAAAGAGAATTGGCTGAGTTTGTTCATAAAGAAGACTCCATTTTAATGAATTATGGTTACCAAGGTATCATGAGTGCTATTGATGCAATCTGTGGCAGACATGATGTGGTAGTGTATGACGCAGAGTGTCATGCATGTATCATTGATGCATTAAGAATGATTCCTGGGCATCGTTTTGTTTTTAAGCATAACGATGTAGAAGATTGCGAAAAACAATTATTAAGAGCGCAGGCTTTAGTGGATAAACAACAATCAGGGGGTGTTTTGGTGATTACAGAAGGCGTATTTGGTATGGCAGGGGATCAAGGAAGGTTGAAAGAGATTGCTGCGCTTAAAAAGAAAGTACCTTTTCGTTTATTAGTGGACGATGCACATGGTTTTGGCACTTTAGGTAAAACAGGTGCTGGTGCTGGTGAAGAACAGGGTTGTCAAGACGAGATTGATTTATACTTCTCTACTTTCGCAAAGAGTATGGCATCTATTGGAGCATTTATGGCAGGGCCAAGAACGATTATTGATTACATCCGTTATAATATTCGCTCTCAAATATTTGCTAAGAGTTTGCCCATGCCATATGTGGTAGGTAACTTAAAGCGTTTAGAATTATTAAGATCAAAGCCTGAATTAAAAGATAATTTATGGAAGAATGCATTAGCACTTCAAAATGGGTTAAAAGAAAAAGGATTTGATATTGGTAAAACAGATTCAGTAGTCACACCTATTTATATGAAAGGTGGCGTGGAAGAAGCTACTGCTATGGTAATGGATATAAGAGAAAACTATAAAATTTTCTGTTCTATTGTAGTGTATCCAGTGATTCCAAAAGGGCATATTATTTATAGGTTGATTCCAACAGCACTTCATACGCAGGAGGAGATTGATTTAACCTTAAAAGCATTTAGCGAAACAAAGGCTAAATTGGATGCGGGTGCTTATAAGGTTGCTGAGATTCCTGATATGGCAAATAAATAATCTTGTAAAAAGTAATTAAAAAAAGAGTCTCCTTAAGGGGGCTCTTTTTTTTAATTAAAGTAGTCTTCTTGGTCTTGTTCTTTTCTAAGTACCTCGATACTTACATTCAATTCGAATCCAATGAGTAGAATAAGGGCATTGATATAAATCAATGTCATCACTATCAATACAGTTCCAATGGAGCCATATACTTTATTGTATGCACTAAAGTTATTTACCCAATAAGAGAATCCTAGGGTGGTGGCCAACATTAGAAAAGTAGATAGGATTGATCCTGGGGATAATAGTGGCCATTTTTCTTTAATATGGGGTGCATATTTATAAATAAAAGCATTTCCATAAAATAAAAGCAAAATAATTACCACCCATCTAAGGGTATTCCAATAAGGCACAATCGTTTTTTTCTTGATTTCAAATACTTCTCTTAATAAGATGGCTAATTGATCTTGTCCAATTAAAACAATCAAACTTGCAAAAACCAATAAGAAGAGTATAAGCGTTAATCTTAATGCACGCATTCTTTGGTGTAAAAAGAAAGGCCTGTTTTGCATAATGGATTTATCAAAACTTCTAATGATGCCTGTCATGGCATTAGAAGCATAAAAAAGTAATAAGATAAAACCAAAAGAGAAAATACCAACATGTTTACTGAGTAAGTCGTTGATGATTTCTGAGATGAACCTATAAGTACTTGAGTTGGGTGAGATATCTTTGAAGATAGATAAAATCTGTTTTTTTGCTTTGAGGGTTTTAGGGAAATAAGGGATGATAGAAAATAAAAACAACAAACCCGCTGGCAAAGCCATAATTAAATTAAAAGAAATGGCAGAAGCTCGATCGTATAAACCCAGTGTATTTAATTGCTTGGATAAGAATTGAATGATTTGGTATAGATTGATTTGTTGAAAACCAGGCAGTTGGATTCCTTTTGCCTTTCTTATCAAAAAACGAAATATGGGCAATAACAATATTTGAATAAAGGATACTATTTGCTTGATTTGTTTCAATACGTATTATTTATTAGTTGCCTTTTTTTGTTGATAAATATCTAATTGCTTTTGATATTCCTTGGCATATTGATTGTGCTCTTCATAAGTGCTGCTAAAATGATGATATCCACTAAAATCTGCTTTAGCAACAAAGTACAAGTAATTTGTATTTGGAGCATCTAAGACTAGATCTATTGTTTTAGGAGAGGGCGTGCAAATGGGGCCTGGCGGTAATCCTCTGTGATTATATGTATTATAAGGGGAAGGGTTGCTTAAATATTTCTCATAAATTCTAGTTAATCCAAAGTCTTGCATAGCAAACTTAATAGTGGGGCAAGCCTGTAAAGGCATACTTTTCTTAATTCTATTTTGATAAACACTTGCAATCAATCTTTTATCAGTATCATAATTGGTTTCTTCTTCAACAATGGAAGCCAATGTATAAATCTCATTCATGCTCATTGATTTATTGGCCGCCTTTTGTTTTCTATCTTTTACAGACCAAAAACGATCTGCGTTGGTTTTCATTTTTTGCAAAAATTTAGGAATTGGGGTGCTCCAATAAAACTCATAAGTATCAGGTATAAAGAGTGTAAATAATTGTGTAGTATCAGTTTGATAAGGTATTAGAGAATCATTGCTGTTAAAATAACTAGCACAGTATGCACTATCTAGATCAAAAGTTTTTCCTACCAAAGCTGCTAACTCTGCTCTGGTTCTTACCTTATTTAAAATAAATTTTACCGTTGCCTGTTGATTGTTTCTGAACATTCTAATCAAATCCAATAAACTGGTTCTTCTTTTTACTAAATACCTTCCTGGTTTGATTTTATCTTCCACTTTAAACATCTTGGCCAATAGTAAAAAGCTAGGTTTATCTATGATGATCTTTTTTGAGACCAAAGTTTCTGCAAGTTGTTCCAGTCCCTCTGACTTGTATTCGAAATGCGCTTTTTCACCAGTGAAGTGTGTGCTCTTAATGAATACTACAAAAAATAAATAAAATACCAGGGTACTAATAAGTATGGATATGATTAGCTTTTTCATCACATCTAAAATACAATAAAAATCCCCACCTTTTGAAGGGTGGGGACAAATAGCTAAAAGCTAAAAATTTATTAAGAATTGACTTATTTCTTAGAAGAATCTACAGGAGCTGGAGCTACTGGTGTAGCTGTTTGAGCTGGAGATGTGGTAGTTGAAGTATTTACTTTGTCTAAAATACTTTTTTCTGAACCAGATACCCCGCCTTTCAAGAACATCGTAGATGTGATTGCCAAAACAGCAATGACTGAAGCAAAGATCCAAGTGCCTTTTTCCAATACATCTGTTGTTTGCTTAACGCCCATGAAGTTGTTGGATAAACCACCCACGTTTGCATTTAAACCACCTCCTTTAGGATTTTGGATCAATACCATAAAACCTAAACCAATACAAGCTGCGATAATCAATATGATAAATAAAGTAATCATTATTTCTTTTGTTTTAATTGTTCTATACGAGACGCAAAATAAACGGATTTTTCAGGAAAAATAAAACTTAATTTAGAATATGTGTCTATTGCCTTACGTTTATTGCCCTGTTTTGCCCATATTTCGGCCATAGATTCAGTAATAACATCCTCTGCTTTATTGGCTTTCTCGGCTATGGCTGAGATCAATTTCTCTTGTTCCTCGACTATTTCTGGTGTATTTTGGTCTAATTCGGCATGTTTTAGCACTTTAAGCCATGCTGTGAAGCTTCTCAATTGCTTGGTAAATTTATCTTGGGGTACCTTGGTTAGGTCTATATCAATGCCCTGGGCGGCAAAATAATCTTTTTGAAGGGTAGGGTGCTCTTCGTGTTCAAAAGTCAATTTTTCTTCCTTTACAGGTTCTTGGAATTGGGCTAATTGTTCAGAAATCAGGTTGCTCAATTTTTCTGGGGCTTGTTGCTTTGTGTCGGGAACTTTGGTATGCATCCATTGATTTACGTGTAAAGCAGAAGGAAAGAAACAAGTGGTTTTTTGTAATTGAGCTTCAAAAAGTGGCGAGCCTTCTAATTGGTATTTTTTTGCCAATAACAAATGACTACTTGGACTAAAAGGGTATGCTTGATTTAATGCTTCCAAATCACTGGTTTCAACCGATTCAAAATGGGTTGCACCAGTCCATTGTGTTAACAAATTTTGTAAAGCTTCTTCCTTCATATTCACTACCAATTTGAAAAAATTTGATTAAATATATCATCTGTTATATTACGAACAATATCCTCCATTAATTGTGCTTCAGCCTGACTTAAGCTAAGACTAGCAGCAAAATCAAAGTTTCTACTTACGTCAAATTCCTGTTCTTTATTATCTAAAGTTTTCTTTAAAATAACGTGCACTGTTACTGTTAGTCGATTGGTGCTGGCTTGCTTTTCAGATACACCCACTGTTTGTGATGGATCGTAGTTGGTGATGGTTGCATATATTTGATAATGTGCATCATCGCTGTTGGTTCTAGTCAATTTGGTTTGACCAATAATTTTTTGCTGCAATTTATCGTTTAACAAAGGGGCTAGCTGAGGGTTGATATACCTTGCCTTATTTTCGATAAATCCAATTTTAACCGTCTTTACATTATCAGGGATCACTGCATCTTTGAAGCTATAAATGCCACAACCTGACAATAGGGTGGAAATCATCAAGAGAAAGTTGAATCCAATAAAAGATAATTTATTCTTCAATGTCGTATTCTTTAATTTTTCTATACAAAGTTCTTTCACTAATGCCTAAATCTGTAGAAGCATCTTTTCGTCTTCCTTTATGTTTCTTTAAGGCTTTTAAAATTAACTCTTTTTCTTTATCCATGATGTTTAAAGATTCGTCAATTTCATAATGACTTGGTATTTCATTATCTATAATAACAGGCTGATGTTGAATTACAGGAACCGGCGCCGGAAGATTATTATTTTGTAAAGCTGCAGGGATTAGATCTTCTTTTAATTCATTTAAGATGGCCTCAGTTGAAAAATTATTTCCATGTTTTGCCATATTAGGATTCTGTAATATCTCAAAAAACATTTTCTTTAGTTCATTTACATCTTTCTTCATATCAAAGAACAGCTTGTATAAAATCTCTCTTTCATTGGCAAATTCACCCACAGGAGTAGCGCCTGTAATTAAAGATCTATTTTGATCCTGTGGTTTAGGTAAAAATGTTGCGAGTGCATCTTCGTCAATATGTTCAGATTTACTCAAAACAGAAATTTGTTCTGCCATATTTTTTAATTCACGCACATTGCCTGGCCATGAATAAGTGGTCAGTAAGCTTCTTGCAGCTTCATCTAAAAAAATGGGTTTGGTTTTATATTTCTCTGCAAAGTCTACCACAAATTTTCTAAATAATAATGGTATATCTTCTTTTCTGTCTCTCAGGCTAGGCACTCGAATGGGCACAGTATTTAATCTATAATATAAATCTTCTCTAAACTTTCCTTTTTGAGTGAACTCTAATAATTCTCTATTGGTAGCGGCAATTACTCTTACATCTGTTTTTTGTACTTTGGATGAACCTACTCTTATAAATTCGCCCGTTTCTAAAACACGCAATAATCTTGCCTGAGTACCTAATGGCATTTCGCCAATCTCATCTAAAAAGATGGTACCACCATTCACTGTTTCAAAGTATCCTTTTCTACTGTCTACAGCACCTGTAAAAGAGCCTTTCTCATGACCAAATAATTCAGAATCAATGGTGCCTTCAGGAATAGCGCCACAGTTAACAGCAATAAATGGATTATGTTTTCTTGCAGAAAGGCTATGAATAATTTGAGAGAATACTTCTTTACCCACGCCAGATTCACCCACAATTAAAACAGTTAAATCTGTAGCTGCTACTTGCTCCGCTGTATTTAAAGCATGGTTTAGCGATGGCGTATTGCCTATAATACTAAACCTGTTTTTTAATGCTTGTAAATCCATAATCTTTTAATTTTTTATGGCACCAATTAAAGTGCCCTTTGTAAAATGTGTTACTGTCACCATTGCATAATCACCTTTTTTTAAGTTGTGATGTTCTTTTGGAAACACGACCACTTTACCTTGACTATTTCTACCCATCCAATCTTGGTTACTTTTTTTACTTTCACCCTCAATCAATACTTCAAATGTTTTTCCAACATCTCTTTTGTTACTCTCGTTAGATAAGATCCATTGTTTGTCTACAATTTCTTGTAATCTTCTTTTCTTTACTTCTTCTGGAATATCGTCTTCGTATCTTTTTGCAGCTAAAGTTCCAGGTCTTTCAGAGTAAAAATACATATAGCTTAAATCGTATTGAGCCAATTCCATTAAGCTTAAAGTTGCTTGATGATCTTCTTCTGTTTCTGTACAGAATCCAGCAATAATATCAGAGGAAATACCACAATCAGGTATGATTTCTCTAATACGTGCTACTTTAGCTAAATACCATTCTCTGGTATAAGTACGGTTCATTAATTGTAACATTCTTGAGCTACCACTTTGTACAGGAAGGTGAATGTAATTACAAATATTATGGTATTGAATCATTTTGAACAATACATCATCTGTGATATCTTTTGGATGCGAAGTGCTAAATCTCACTCTCAAAGCTGGATCAATTGCGGCTACAGATGCTAATAATGCTGCAAAAGTTACCGATTCATTGGTTTCAGGATTGTTCCAATAATAGCTATCTACATTTTGTCCTAATAAAGTCACTTCTCTATAGCCCATTTCAAATAAGTCCCTTGCTTCTGCAACAATACTATAAGCATCTCTACTTCTTTCACGGCCTCTTGTAAATGGCACTACACAAAAACTGCACATATTATTACAACCACGCATAATAGAAACAAAGCCACTAATTCCATTTCCGCCTAATCTTACTGGAGCAATATCTCCATAAGTTTCTTCTCTACTTAAAATAACATTCACTGCTTTTTGTCCGGTACCTGCTTCTTTGATTAAATCAGGTAGGGTTCTGTATGCATCTGGACCTACCACAATATCTACCAATCTTTCTTCTTCCAATAATTTAGCCTTTAATCTTTCTGCCATACAACCCAAAATACCCACCAGTAAACCTGGTTTTGCTTGCTTCAATTTTCTAAATTCTGTAAGGCGCTTGCGCACAGTTTGTTCTGCTTTTTCTCTTACAGAACAAGTATTCACTAAAATCAAATCTGCCGCTTCTACATCTCTTGTGCTTCCATAACCATTGTTTTCTAAAATAGATGCAACTACTTCACTGTCTGCAAAATTCATTGCACAACCATAGCTCTCTACATAGAAAAATTGGTCAAATTTTCGATCCTTTCTTTCAGACATAAACGCCTCGCCTTGTCTTTTTTCATCATGTTCTCTTGCTCCTGTAGCGTATAGTTCCATTCGATATGCTGTTTGAACTGCAAATTTAATGTAAAAAACCATAATATGTCAACTTGTCAGCCCTAATTAAGCGCTTTCTGGAATATCTTTGTACAAAATAGCGAAGATGCGTAGATCCCCCTTGTTGGTGCTGTTGATTTTTGGTTTTAATAGCTTATTTGCCCAAGATCTAACCTTACTTAAATTAAGGACTGAAACCTCCAGAAGTATCAAAAAAGATGCAGATACCTCTAATTGGAACTGGAAGCAAGGTGGCATGTATAATTTTAATCTATCACAAAGTTCACTCAGTAACTGGGCTGCCGGAGGGGATAATTTTAATATGGCTATCAATAGCTTTTTCAACTACTATACTTTATTTAAAAAAGATAGACATGGTTGGGACAATAATTTTGATGTGAATTTGGGTTTTATTCAATCCACTTCTTTGGGCGGACGAAAAAATGATGATCGTTTAGATTTATTAAGTAAATACGGATATAAAATAGATACTACTGGAGTATGGTATCTTTCTGGTTTATTTAATTTCCGTTCTCAATTTTTTGATGGATATAGTTTTGGTGCCACACCTGTTTTTACCTCTAGTTTACTTTCACCAGCCTATTTTATTTTATCTGCAGGATTGGATTATAAGCCAGACAATACACTCTCCATTTTCTTCTCCCCAGTGACTTCTAGAACTACATTGGTCTTAAACGAAAAGCTTTCCGCATTGGGCAAATATGGTGTGGAGCCTGGGCAAAAAGTCAATAGAGAAACTGGTTTATTTATCACAGTGAATTACAATAATACTATTCTACCAAATGTAACTTATAGAGGTCGTGCCGATTTTTTCTCTAATTATTACAATCAACCTGAGAATATAAATTTATATATGACCAATTTGTTCACTTTTAAGATTTTTAAGAATTTATCAGCTACTTATAATTTAGACTTGATCTACGATGATAAGATTCGCATATTTGGGCCACTTAAAAAATCCCCAGGGCTACAAATTAAAAGTATTATTGGTATAGGATATACAAAGAATTTACAACAAAAGAAGAAAGTCATCCCAAATACGATGAAAGTGATTAGTACTAACTAAGCAATCACTCTTAATGTATGTTTGATTTTATTGGCCTTGTGCGTTAGGTCTTGGTAGTCTTTACTAATTATGGTTACATGACCCATTTTTCTTCCAGGCTTGGTTTGTAGCTTGCCATATAAGTGTACAAATACATTGTCCATTTTTAATACTTCCTCTAAACCTTCATAAATAACATTTCCACTATAACCTTCAGCACCAATTAGGTTTACAATCGCAGAGGGCAAGATTTCATTGGGGTTACCAAGAGGAAGACCTAAGAGTATTCTCCAAAGCATATCGTATTGGCTACTATAATTTGCTTCAATGGTATGATGGCCGCTATTGTGAACCCTAGGGGCAGTTTCATTTACCCATACGTCACCTTCGCGATCGATGAATAGTTCCACTGCAAATAAGCCTGGGCTTTTTAAGCCGGTTACTACTTTTCTAGCAATGGCTTGTGCTTTCCATAATTGTTGCTCTTCTAATTTTGCAGGACTTATTTGATAATCCAATAAATTATATACTGGATCAAAAATCATTTCTGCAGTTGGATAAATCACCGTTTCTCCTTTTGTATTCATTGCAACTATCAATGCTATTTCTTTGGCGATGCTCACTTTTTGCTCTAAAACAGAAGGGGCGTTAAAACCTAATTCAATGTCAGCTTCACTATTGATTACTTGCACCCCTTTACCATCATATCCACCTTCCCCTAATTTATGTACCGCAGGAAAAAAGTTAATATGATTTAATAAATCTGATTGATGTTGCGTGATATGAAAAGCTGAACTAGGAATTTCTTGATTTGCATAAAACTGCTTCTGCAAAATTTTATTCTTGATGATTCTTATGGCTGCAGGGGTAGGGTATACTTTTACGCCCTCTTTTTCTAATTGTTCTAAAGCATCTACATTCACCGCTTCAATTTCAATAGTCAATGCATCTAATTGTTTACCAAATTGGTATACTGTATCAAAGTCTTGGATATCACCCTTGGTAAAATGATGACATAAATGAGCTGCAGGGCAGTTACTATCTTTTTCCAAGACATAGGTTTGAACATCATAGTTAGCTGCTGCTTGTAGGAGCATTCTTCCCAATTGTCCACCACCTAATATACCTACCTTCATTGGATACTATTTATAAATTAAATTAGCTTTTAACAAAGATAAGGCACAATGCTTTAAATTTGTTTGAACTTATCAAAGTCTATGTTAAAAACACCCATTATATCGGTTCAACATCTTGTAAAAAATTATGGAGATTTTAAAGCAGTCAAGGATATTAGCTTTGAAGTTTATCAAGGGGAGATTTTTGGATTGTTGGGGCCGAACGGCGCAGGAAAATCAACCACTTTAGAAATTATTGAAACGCTCAGGGAGAAAACCTCAGGAACGATTGTTGTGGATGGTATGAATTTAGATACCCATCCAGAATCTATCAAAAAAATCATCGGGGTTCAATTACAATCTGCTGGTTTTTATCCCAATTTGAATTTGGTTGAATTGATTGAATTATTTGTGGGCTTGTATCAAACTAATATTGAACCCATTGCTTTATTGGAAAAAGTAAATTTAGTGGATAAGGCAAAATCCAAATTCAAAGAATTAAGTGGTGGACAAAAGCAAAGATTTTCCATTGCCACTACTTTAATCAATCAACCTAAAATAATTTTCTTAGACGAACCAACCACAGGGTTAGATCCTCAAGCAAGAAGAAATTTATGGGATTTAATTAAAGAAATTAGACAGAACGGCACTACAGTGATTATTACCACTCATTACATGGATGAAGCAGAAGTGCTGTGTGATAGAGTAGCGATTATTGATAGTGGGAAAATTATTGCTATTAATACACCCAATGAATTGATTGATGAATTAGTGGCTTCAGGCTTTGAAAAATCCAAAGAAGTAAAGATGGCTAATTTAGAAGATGTATTCATTCATAAAACTGGAAGAGCATTAAGAGAAGATTAAAATAAATAGTATGACAAAAGATCCAAGATACCCCATTGGCAAATACGAAACTGCCCCTTATTCTGAAGTTTTAAAAAATAAATGGATAAATGATTTACGCCATTTACCTAAAGACTTGGAGATGGCTATTCAAAATTTAGATGCAGCACAAATACAAACACCCTATAGAGAAGGGGGTTGGAAAGTGCAACAATTAGTGCATCATATTGCAGATAGTCATATGAATGCATTTGCAAGATTTAAATTAGGATTAACAGAAGACCTGCCTACAGTTAAAGCGTATGATGAAAATGCATGGGTGTCTATGGCAGATGCTTTGGATACGCCTATTAACTATTCCATCACTTTATTGTATGCTTTACATGAGCGTTGGGCTAATTTGTTAGTTAGTTTAACAGAAGAGCAATGGCAAAGAAAGATATTTCATTCTGGTAGAAATGCAGAAGTGAGTTTATGGGATTTGTTTGCAGTGTATGCTTGGCATGGCAAACACCATGTAGCGCATATTACCACTTTAAGAGAAGAGAAAGGTTGGTAGTGGAGTTGCTTAAGGATCAATTTCTAGGAAGGCCTCGAAACTTCCGCCACTAAAAAAATACTGCCCATTACAATGATCAAATCATTTGGATGGGCATTTTTATTGGCAGCCTCTATGGCTTCATTTACATTTTCATAAATACTACCTTGGATACCTAATTTATTGGCTTTTTCAGCCACCTCTATTGCTGGCATGGCTCTTGGAATATGTGCATTGGAAAAATAATATAGCGCATCTTTAGGGAGTAGTCCTAAAACTGCATCTACATCTTTATCTTTTACCATACCTGT
>Ga0209358_10000516_pt1 | contig 33644 bp, 33 predicted proteins | sample LauGreFa1BDMLBSN_2_FD_187574 | JGI IMG/M metagenome (GOLD analysis project Ga0209358, IMG submission 187574) | Freshwater lake microbial communities from Lake Michigan, USA - Fa13.BD.MLB.SN (SPAdes) (version 2) | ecosystem: Environmental > Aquatic > Freshwater > Lake | place: Lake Michigan, USA... | reverse complement strand
GGGGGGGGGGACTATTTTTTAGGAGGCGTTTGAGTATGGTAAGGTTGTTTAACCGAATGGTTGTGAGCGTTTTTTTGTTGACGGCTCTGATGGTGGGGATGGCAGGTGGTGTGGTGGCCCAGGCCCGTTTTGGTTTGGGTACCTCTTTTGGTTTCGGTGGGATTGACATTGCTGGCACATCGTTTGGCGGGGGCACTTTCATGCTCAATGCCCGTGTTGAATCACCCTTAAATGAAAACGGTCTTAGCATATCGTGTGAGCCGGGTTTATTTGCGACGTCTTATGCTGCTCAGGTCATGGGTAGTTCCAGAACTCTCTACTCTTATGTTTACTATTCAGGTGAACTATCGTATACCCACTCCGGGATTCGCTTGCCTGTATTATTAAAACAACGGGTGGGAAATGGGTCGTTTGGTGGGGGTGCTTATGTGGATATGATCACATCCTCTAAAATCAAACTTGTTTTTTGGGAGGCTGGTGCCATGGATCTTACCAATAAGACGGTGTTTGGGCTTGTTGGTCAAGGGACCTATGATTTTAAATGGGCTCAAGGAACGATGGCGGTCACCCTTCCCTTATCGGATCTCTATCAATCAACAAAGTCCACGCCCGTTACCTTTCATCTGGGTCTTGCGACCACTTTTTAGTCCACGGTTGCTTGTGTCTTAAAAGGGGAATGCGGGGGATTGATTCCTGAAGCATGGTTGGATCAGTCTTAAAAGGGGATGGATCAGGGGTGGGGTGTTGGTGTCGTTTTTAAACGGTTTTTTGAAGGATCTTGCTTGATCCCCTCTATCTCCCCTCTATCTCCCCTCTATTTCAATGAGGGCAGGCGACATCTGAATAGTGTGTGGAGGCCATATCGCTTATTGGGGGTGACGCTGCCGATCACGATTCCTATTTTCCCCCCTATGTTGAGTCTCGCACGTATCTGTGTATGCAAGATGGGTCTTGATGGGCGGTGTCGGATGCCCGCTGGTGCCGTTTTGGTTGGGGGCGGTTCGTAACATAGGTAGCCGATCATATCGGTATTGATCGGCAGTGGGGTCATGACGGTGTCCGGGGGTGGTCCTCAATCGTGTTGGAGGACTTGATAAGGGCCATCACGACCCTGCTGCGTGACGGGTGGTGGGGGTACTTTCAGGCAGGATCATGGGGGGTGTATCGGATGCCCTGGTGAGCCGTTCTCATTCCAAACGGGTTTTTGTCGTTATACGTGTGATGGATGGGTTGGAGCTTGGCGGGTGGCCTCGCATTCGCTATGATGCCACGACAACCTATATAAGGAGCAGTCGGTCATGATCTTTTTTTTGGAATGTTTACTGATTGTGGATGCTGTGTTGCTCGTGGCATTGGTGTTGCTACATTCGGCCAAAGGGGATGGTTTTGGTGCGATGGGTGGGGATGGCAAGCTGTTTGTTCCCACCAGGGGCTTAGAAGATGGCCTTAACCGTCTGACCATGGGTGTGGCGGCCCTGTTTTTTATTCTCACCTTGTTGCTGAGTGCCATGTCATGATCCGAACTTGGCTTGGGTGGGGTATCATCGTGGGGGCCTTGATGGGATGTGGCCTGCACGAACTTGAGGCAGCCCCTCGTCGGCTCACCCGTCCGGTCTCGAATCCCCCTGTGGTGGCCACCCTTCCCTCTCGTATGATGCCCCACGTGCTGGTGTCGGGTAATCGGCAGGTGGCCTCACAGACCATTCAGCAAGAAAGCGGGTTGATGGGGGTGACCGAGTATGATCCCTTTTTGATGGTGCGTGCCACTCGGTCGCTGCAAAGCATGGGGTTGTTTCAATCGGTTCAAGTCACGGTGAATGCGGTTAAAAATGCCCATCAGTGGGTCGTGATGGTTCAAGAAAACCCTGTCATTGGCTCGATTCAACTCGTGGGCGTTAGTGTGATCCCGTCGGCGGATATCATGGCGGTGTTGCAATCAAAAGTCGGGTCCTTGGTTCATTATACCGATCTTCGAGCGGATGCCCGTGCCATTGAGGCATTGTATCACCAACAAGGGTATGTGTTGGCCAAGGTCAAGCAATTTATCTGGCCGTCATCCAACGGCGGGGCATTGGGGTTTGAAGTGGATGAAGGCGTCATTGAACGGGTGGAAGTCACCGGTAATCTTCAAACCAAAGCGTATGTCATTACCCGTGAATTGCTGTCCCAACCTGGAATGATCGTCAACATCAAACGAGTGGGTGAAGACATGCGCCGTGTGTACAACCTGGGCTACTTTACGGGTATTCAGCCCGACATGATCGACCCGATAACCTGGCAATTGTACACCGGCGAATCGATACAGGGGCATGTTTTACGCTTTAAAGTGGATGAAAAGCCGTCCAATACCACCCTAACGGCCGGGGCTAGCTACAGTGCGGTGATAGGGTTAACTGGTACCCTGAGTGCCCATTTGGATAACTTATTTGGCACCGGCCAATTGGTGGATACCCAATTACAAGTGGGTCGTGCCACCACTATTCAGTTCAAATATTTTAATCCTTGGATGTGGGATGGCCGGCGTTCGTTTATGGCCCGGGTATGGAATCGCACCGGTTCGGTGGATCAATTTATGCTCAATAGCAGCACGGTGACCTTTCGTGATGAGCAAGCATTTGGATTCGATGTGATGTTTGGCATTCCCATGTCGTATGAACTCAACCTTACCCATACCGTGAAGGTTGAGAATGTCTATTTGCCCGGATACGATTTGCGGTATTCATTGCAAACCTACCGGTTTGGTATGTCATACGACACCCGGGACGTGCGGTTTAACCCCCTGAATGGGCAATACGCCTTTGGTAGTTTTGAATTTGCCTTGCCGTTGGCCGACACGTCCCTTGATTTTTTGCGCTTGGATATGGAATGGCGGTCTTTTTTTCAAACGTTTGACAAGCAGACCATTGCCTTTCGTACCAGTATGGGGGCCCTGTTTGGGTCACGCATTGGTGACTCACGATTGTTTGCCCGGGAGTATTACCGGGTGGGCGGGACGTATACGGTGAGGGGTTGGAATGACTTTAGTCCGTTTGCCATTGGGGCCAAACAATGGTTGGCCTCACTAGAGTACCGATGGCAGCTCCATGACATGTTGCAAGTGGTGGCCTTTATTGACACGGGGTATGCCACCAATGATAACCCCTTTAATTGGTCGGCTTTCCGAATCGGAAAAGGGGTGGGGATTCGCTTGAATGTGCCCGCATTGGGTCCCCTTCGGTTGGATTGGGCCATGGGAGATGGGGGTGACTCAGTGGTTCATTTTAGTATGGGGCATGCATTTTAGGAGGGTAGGATGAGTCGGTTAAGTCGATGGGTCGTTGGCATATGGATGGTCGGATGTGGTGCGTTGATGGCCAATGACGAGGTCAAGTATTTTGACATCGATCAGGTGGTGGATACGTCTTGGGGCAAACTGATATCGGTATATGATCAGCCCACTTTGCAACGGATGACCTTTGAATCGGATACCGCCATTACGGTTCTTCAACTGGGGCTAACCTGGGACAACAAAGAAAATACCTATCGACCATCGGTGAAACAAGTCATCACCCTTAAAAAACGATCTGGATCTCTTACGTCTCCCTAATGTTGTCCCAACGGTTGGCCCGTCTTCATGCTGAAGGGTTGGTCCGACAGGTTCGTCCGTCTCACCCCATCCCTGCCCACCGGATGGTCGAACGGGATGGGATGGCCTGTATTTCGTTTGCCAGCAACGATTATTTGGGTCTATCAGCCGAATACCCAACGGATACACCCGTGCAAGGTGGGGGCACGGGATCGCGATTGCTCAGTGGGGCGTTTCCTTCCTTATTATCGTTTGAATCGGCGTTTGCCCGCTGGCTTGGGTATGAGACTGCTTTGATGGGCCCGTCGGGCTATCAGGTGAATGTGGGGGTGTTGTCTTCGATCATGACACCTGCTGACGTGGTATTGGTGGACAAGTCTATTCATGCCAGCTTGTGGGATGGCATACGATTGTCGGGGGCCCAGGTGGTTCGCTTTCCACATGGCCAGGTCGATGCCTTGGCCAAGCGGTTGCGTGACCATCGTCACAAAGGCCAGATGGCATGGCTGGTGGTGGAAGCCTTGTATTCAATGGATGGGGATTGGGCCCCGTTACCTGACATGGTGGCCTTGGCGAAAGCCCATGGGTGTGGGGTGGTGGTCGATGAAGCCCACTCATTGGGGATTGTGGGTCCCGAAGGCAGGGGATGGGTGGCCGCTCATGGGCTGCAGTCACAAGTGGATATTTGGTTGGGGGCCTTTGGTAAGGCATGGGGCAGTGCGGGTGGCATGGTGGCGACCAGCACCGACTGGATGACATGGCTCCAGTCAACGGCCCGGTCGCTGATGTTTTCGACGGCTCCCTTTCCCGGCATGGTGACACGAAACCATGAGATACTCACTCGCATGCCCCACTTGGATGAGCGTCGGCGTCAATTGCTGGCCAATAGCCATCTGGCGGGTGGGAGCCAGGGTTCCCCGATTGTCTCGTTGCCTCAACCGTCGGTGGCGGCGGCTCAGGCCTTGGCGGCCCGCCTGTGGGACCATCGATTGTGGGTGCCGGTGATTCAATACCCCACCGTGCCCCATGGCCGTCCTCGTTTGCGTCTGTCACTGTCTGCGTGCCATGACCCGGCGGATATTCAGCGGGTGATGACCCTGTGTCAGGAAGTGTCCTAAGATGGGTCCCATGATGACCGAATGGTCAGGCAAAGGGTCGGGCATGGTGGTGTGTTTGGGCTGGGGTATGGTGGCCGATCAAGTGCGCCCCATATTTGGCGGATGGAAGGCCTTGGTGGTAGGGGTTCATCACCCCACTGAGTGGGCCGAAGTGGCACGCCAACTCCCTGTGGGGTGGCCGCAAGTGGGGATTTCGTGGGGCGTGCATGGCATGACCCAGCCGGGATGGGTCATTGCGGGGGCTTATTCGGTTCCCCATTCGGGGGTGTTGCGCTTGTTTGACCGTGACCCTGATCGCTTTATGGCTCGCTTTTGGGAGGGGTACCCCCCCCATCCACCTGTACCGATGGACACGCTGCGGGAAGGATTGCGTTGGTTACAGTCTGCTGAGGTGCCGCCTACTGTGTCGCATCGACGTTGGTGGCATGGGTCAGAGGATCGGGTCATCCCACTGGCACGGGCCACCCAATGGGCCACTGCCATGGGTACCCCGATAGCGGTGATGCCCCATACCACCCATTTGTCTTGGTTGCGTCATGACCGGGTATACTCCCAGTTGTCCACTTTTTTGTGTCACGCTGATGTGGGGCGTTCATGAAGGCGGCTGACGAATGGCTAAAAACCGTGGATACCCCTCCCCCGGTGTTAATGGTGGTGGGGCCCACTGCGGTTGGTAAGTCAGCCTTTGCCATGGCGGTTGCCCGTGCGTGGTCGGCGTCGATTATTTCGGCCGATGCGTTTCAGGTGTATCGGGGCTTGGATATTGGCACGGCCAAAGTACCCCTTTTGGACCGCCTGGACCCACCGCATTATTTAATTGATCATTGTGAGCCCACCGATTCTTATACCCTGGCGGATTATGTCACGGCTTGTCGAGGATTGCTGGCTCAAACCCATCGACCATGGGTGATTTGTGGGGGGACGGGGTTGTATGCCAAGGCCATTTTGTATAACTATCAACTGTCCCCCCCCAGTTGTCATCGCGAGTTCTTAATGGCACGGTATCAGCGTGAAGGGTTGGAACCCCTTTGGCACCAATTACTGGCATTGGACCCCGAGGTCGCCCATCGAATCGATGCCCACAACCCCCGCCGGGTTATGCGTGCGTTGGATGTGGCCTTGCAAGGCCATTTATCCCCCCGGGTTATGGCCGATGCATCACCCCGACCGGATATTCGGGTGGTGGTGTTACAGGCCCCACTCGATGTGTTGCACCATCGGATTGATGCACGGGTTCGAACCATGTTGGATAGGGGATTGGTTGATGAGGTTCAGGGCTTAATAGCGGCAGGGGTTTCGCCAACCGGGCCTTCGTTTCAAGCAATTGGTTACAAAGAGACAGCCCAGTGGTTACGTGATAACATGCGATCCCTTCATGAATTGGAGTCAACCTTGATGAGTAAGACCAAACAATTTGCCAAACGACAGCGGACGTGGTTCAACCCCTTGAAGTGGGCTGAATGGGTCACGGTATGATGCCAGGCTTATGAGTGGGTGGGGTCGTGGGATATGGGCGTCGGTTGGGGATGATGGGCGGATGATCGGCCGGCCGGCTGGTTTTACTTGTGAGGGGGTTTAACTCATGCTATCCGGTGGAATGGGTCAGTCCATGAGCACTTGGCTATCACCAGTATGGTGGGGACGGTTGCGAATGATGGCCTTGGTTGGGTTTGGTGCCGTGGTGTTTACGTTGGTGGTGATGTCATCCCACTGGTCCCGGCGGGTGTCGTTAACCCAGGGCAAGGTGTCGGATGTGACCATTTTTAGTCCCCGGGACATTGCGTACCAATCGGAACGGGATCAGAATGAGTATCGTTTATTGCTCAAACGACGCATGGCCATGGTGGATCGCATTTACACCGTTGACCCGGTCATCAATGAACAAATGGTGGATGAGTTGGATGCGTTGTTTGGACAATTGCGGTTGGCCCACCAATCCACCCTTCGGGGTCGACCCCGGACCCTACCGTTTGCTGTGCCCGAGGCGATACGGCAAGATGTCAATCAAATTGACTTGATCGAACGGGTGACGGTGAGATGGTTGGGTGAGATTATTGCACGTGGGATCAAACCCCCTGACTTATTGCGTATCCAACAAGACATTCGGTCAAAACCGCCGCAAGAATTGACGCCCGATCAGTCAGAGGTGGCCATCTCATTGTTGTTGAGTGTGTTAAAACCCAATGTGACCTACAACGACATGCTGACCCAAGTGGCCCAACAGCGAGAAGCGGCTTCAGTTCGGCCCCTTACCTCTCAAGTTCGACGGGGGGATTTAATTGTCATGAGAGGCGAGGTGGTGTCGGGCGATGATGTGGCCATCCTCACGGCGTTGGGGATGATGGGTGCACAAGTGCATTGGATCAAATTGCTGGGCACCGTTGCGGTGGTGACCATTTTTATGGTGTTAGTGGATCGGTTTGTCTATTTTTTTGTGCGTCGTATTTATTTTCAAACCAAATATTATGTGTTGCTGGGGTTGATTAGTTTTATTGTATTGGGAATGGCCCGGCTAACTGAAGAAATTCATTGGGTCAGCCGTGGGATTGAAGGGTATTTTTGTATTCCCATTGCCGTGGCGGCCATGATGGTGGGGCTGTTAATTACCCCGAACTTATCTTTGATGATGTGTGTGTTGTTGGGGTTATTGATTTCGATGTCGTATGAGTTTAACGAACTGGTTTTTTTGTATTTGTTTGTGTCATCGGCCGTGTCTACCTTTGCGATTTACAAGCGATACAGCCGATCCCAACTGATGGTGTCCGGTTATTGGGTGGGGGTATGCAATGCGGGATTGGTGGTGATTGTGGGGTTGCTGACGGCCCATTATGACCCGTTGTGGTATTTGGCCAACATGTTGGTGGCCTTTATTGCAGGGGTGGGCTCTTCGATGGTGACCTTGGCGTCATTACCTTATATCGAAGGACTGTTTGGGATTACCACCCAGCAAACCTTGCTTGAATTTTCGAATCTTAACCACCCATTGTTACATCGGTTGCTCATGACGGCCCCTGGTACTTATCAACATTCATTGATGGTGGCCAATTTGTCGGAAGCCGCAGCCGAAGCCATTCACGCCGATGCGGTATTGTGTCGGGTGGGGGCCTATTATCATGATGTGGGCAAAATGAAACGGCCCCTTTTTTTTAGTGAAAACCAGGTGGTCGGGGACAATCCCCATACCTCGTTATCGCCGCGATTAAGCAAGTTGATTGTGGCGGCCCATCCCAAAGATGGGGTTGAATTGGCCAGCAAATACCGGTTGCCGACCATCATCAAAGACTTTATGGCGCAGCATCATGGCACCTCGGTGGTGTCTTTTTTCTATAACCAAGCGATGGTCACCGAAGAGGATGTCGAGGAAGTCAACATTGAAGAGTTTCGGTATGCCGGTCCCAAACCCCAGTTCAAAGAAGCGGGCATTGTGATGCTGGCGGATAGCGTTGAAGCGGCGGTTAAATCCATCGAAAAACCAACCCCACATAAAATTGAGGCCATGGTGGACCGTATTTTTCAAGAAAAAATCGAAGACCATCAATTGGCTGAGTGTCCCCTTTCTCTGTTGGAACTGGATCGCATCAAAGATGCGTTTTTACGTGTTTTTAAGGGGGTTTATCATTATCGTGTGGATTACAAAGAAGAACTAGAGGCCATTCGTGAGGCCCATGACAAGAAAAAACACAAATGACGATTCAACTGAATGGTCGTGTCAAGGTGGGGTTTCATGTGGTGACATGGTTGACGAAAGCCTGTGCCTACTTGGCATTGCCAACCCCTGTGTTAGAAGTGACCTTTTTGTCTCGTTCGGCCATGAAGGCGTTGAATGCCCGGGTTTTGGGTCATGACTATGCCACCGATATTATCACCTTTGATTTATCCGATGGGGATGGGTGGTCGGCGGAATTGTATGTGTGCATGCCGATTGTTCGGGTGCATGCCACTCAACACGGGGTGTCCGCTGAGCACGAATTACAATTTGTACTGGCCCATGGTTTGTTGCATACCCAAGGGTATCAGGACGATACCCCCCTCCAGCGTGAGGCCATGTTTCAGGCCCAGTATCAACTGATGGCGGCTGTCCATGCGTAAGTGGGTGGTGACGCGTTGCCACCGCTTGGGGCAAGCCTGTCAGGGGCTGAGGTGGGCATGGTCCCGTGAGGTGCACCTTCGCATTCATGGGGTGGCGATGCTCGCATGGGTGGGGGTAGGGTGGTGGGTGCAATGGGACCTGTGGTCTTGGGCCATATTGGGTACCGGATTTGCCCTGGTAGGGGGGGCCGAACTATTTAACACGGCCATGGAACGCATGGTCGATGCGTGGTGTATGGATCCTTCTCCTGTTGCCAAAGTGATCAAAGACGTCTCGGCTGGTGCGGTGTTATGGGTGGTGGTCATGGTGACCATTGTGGCTTGTCTCTTGCTTTATCGGCAGGTTGTTGCGTAGGATATGACGTCATGAGTATGGGTATGGTTGGGGTTCATTCACCGTTGTGGTCGGGGCTTTGTTTGCTGGGGATACTCAGTGTGGTGGGGATTATGGAGCGGTCGTTACGATTGGGCAAAGGCACCGGGGGATTCGATTGGGACGCACGGTCTTTATTGGCCCTATTGGGTATCATGCGGTGGGGGATTGGGTGTATGGTGACCGTTTCATTTGCGTATTGGTGGGTCATTATAGGGCGTATTAACCCATCGGAATTATCGGCATTGGATGCGGCTTCGGTTTGTGTCTGGGTGGGACTGAGTATGTGGGTCATGGGGGTGATGTTACCTGGGGTGGTGATAGGAAAATGGCCCAACCATGGGCCTGGGTGGGTGCAGTGGGGCATGCGGCTTACGCACTGGGTTCGCCCCTTGGTGGGACGATGGCTTGTGACGGACAAGCCCTCTGCGGCCAACCGAACACGGGCCGATGAATGGATGGGGTTGGTAGAAAACAGTGCGTCACCCAACCCACTCGAATCGGAAGAACGTCAGATGATTCACCGGATTATGTCATTGTCCGACACGGTGGTGCGTGAAATTATGACCCCCCGGTCGGATGCCATCGGTATTGATGTGGCGGCCAGTATGGGGGAAGTGAAGCGCATGATTGTTGAACAAGGGCATTCTCGTATACCGGTATATCGGGGGACATTGGACACGGTAGTGGGGTTTGTTTATGCCAAAGACTTACTGGCTATTTCTGAATTGGGACACACCGAGTCGTTGCAGGCCCTGATACGCCCGGTGGTGTTTATCCCCGAAACCCAGAGTATTGAATCGTTACTCAAGGTCATTCGGGCCCAAAAAACCCATTTGGCGATTGTGGTGGATGAATTTGGGGCCATGTCGGGGTTGGTCACCCTTGAAGATGTGATCGAAGAGATTGTAGGCGAGATTCAGGATGAATACGATGATGAAACCCCGGACTGGATTCAATTGGGCGACCAGCATTATCAATTGGATGGGGCCATGGCCATTGATGATGTGGTAGAGCGGTTGTCGTTGCCCATTCCGGACAGTGAAAACTACGATACGATTGGCGGGTTTGTGTTGCATGAATGGGGGGAGGTTCCCGCCATTGGGGATGTGATTTCAGTGGGAAGTTATGAATTGGTGGTTTTGGATGTCAGCGATAACCGCATTCGACAGTTGGAATGCCGACCTGTCAGCCAGACGGTGAACAAGGAGGAAGTGGCGGGCCCGCTGTCTGATTCATGACCCTGCCACCGGAGCGCTTACCCTATCGATTGCCCACCCACGGTACGGTGGGTGCCATGGATGGGGATGGCCATGGTCAAATCCAACAGGGCGGGGTCACGATCAGTATTCCGGGGGCAATCGTGGGAGAGTCAGTGGCCTATGAAGTGCTCCGACAACGCCGGCGTCACGCATCGGGTCGACTGATAAGCCGGCCAACGGGCTCACCATGGCGTACCGAGGGGTCGTGTGAGCATTACCCTGTGTGTGGGGGATGTGCGTGGCAGGGGGTATCGGCCATTGACCAGGCCCAACTCAAGCAAGACCGGTTGCGGGGTTTGCTTGTGCAGGGAAACCCCGATTGGGCGTCTTGTCTTTCGCCACTTATTTCTGCCCCGGCCACCCAATTCCATCGCAATAAAATGGAATATGCATTTGGCATGACCCACGGACAGGTGGTATTGGGATTAAAACAACGGGGGGCCTTTGACTCGGTGGTTTCAACCCCTCAGTGTGGGTTGCTATTGCCTTGGTGGCCATGGTTGCATGGGGTGATCTTGCAGTGGGTCCAATGGGCGGGGCACCCACCGTATGACCCCGTGACACACGAGGGGCTATTGCGTTATGTCATGGTGCGACGATCGGCCCATACGGGTCAGGTGGTGGTGGTGGTGGTCAGTCAACAAGATATTTCAGAAACAATGGGTGTGTTGTGGCAGCAATTGTGTGTTCGGGATGATATTCAGGGGTTGGGGATGGCCATTCAAGACACCCCATCGGATACGGCATTTTCGGATCATGTGGTCACGATTGGTGGGTCTTTGACCTTGTCGGATCAACTCAACGGGGTGTGGTATGATGTGGCCCCGTATTCATTTTTTCAACCGAATGCCCTGCAAGCCCCTGTTTTGTATCAGGTGATTGCGTCTTTGGCGGATCCCCAGCCGATGGATGGGGTGTTGGATTTGTATTGTGGGGGTGGGGGGATTGGCTTGTCGTTGGCGTCATCGGTGGCGTGGGTGGTGGGCATCGAATCAAATCCGTATGCCATAGCAGCGGCCCATTGCAACATGAGACGCAATGGGGTGGGTAATATGACGGTGATAGAAGGACCCGTTCGACGGGTATTAAAAACCTTGACCTGCTGTCCGGACCTTGTGATTGCCGACCCGCCGCGCTCCGGTATGGAGCCCAAATCGGTGATCAGGGCGTTGGCCTTGCACCCACGGGTGATGGTGATGGTCTCGTGTCAGCCCAAGACGTTGGTGAGGGATTTGATTCAGTGCCAAGGGTTGGGGTATGTGCCCACCGTGATTCAGGGGGTTGATATGTTTCCGAATACGCCCCATGTGGAAGTGGTGGTGCGTTTGGTTCCAAAATAAAGGGAAGCAATGGCATCACAGGGGGCGGGTGGCACCCGGTTGAACCGGGAGGTGGGTGACGCTGAGTGGTCACGTTACCATGCTAGTTCCCCCAGGCAGTGTGGGAGGGAGGGTGCTGATGGTGTGGGGAAGGGGGTGGGGACAAAACAAAGGGTCCGTGTTGGGTGGGTACCCGTGTGAGGGACGGTCCCAAACGAAGGGGTTTTGATTGAGATGGGGCGGATACCCTCACGATAGGGGAACAAAGGGGGATAAAACAGTGAGCAAGCGCTGGTGGGGATACCCCCGAATCCAACTCATCGAGTGGGTTGGCATGATCATGACATGTATGCAATACTGCTGCCAGGTTTCATTACGCCAACGGGTTTTCCTTCCTATCGGCCTATTGGTCGATGACGATCACCCGATGGGACTCGTTGGCACGATTGGGTCCATGGGTTATTTCGATGGGGAAAGATGTGCTGGGCTGATGCGGTCGTGATGTTGGTTTTGTAAGGAGTGTATGATGAATTTTCTGGGTCTAGCCACCAATCTTTCTTGTTGTCCTATTAGCGGTGGGTTAAGTCTTAATGTTATGGGGTTTGGTAGTGTACCGATCACTTTGCGCATGATAGTGGGCGGGGTGGCTTCTGGTGCAGGGGTTCTTTCTGCCCCTGTAAGTTCTGTTGCTGCTCCTGTTGCTGCTGTTGCTGGTGATTCTGCTGCTGCTGCTGTTGCTGGTGATCCTGCTGCTCCTGTTACGTCTGCTGCTGGTTCTGAGCAGGCTGGTGGTGGTTCTAAGCAGGCGGGTGGTGCTGACAGTAGCGGGTCTGCTGCGTCTGGTTCTACTCCGGATTACTGGTCTCATGTTGGGAAACGTCTTTTTTCCGACCCCTTATGTTGGCTTGATGTTAAACCCGAACAACGAGCCCAGTATTATTCTAAAAAAACCCAACCTCAGGAGCCCTTTTCGAGATCCGAGTTGCCTCAGAGATCACAACCATCGTTGACGGATGAACAGCTATTACAACTAGATGGCCCTTTATTCTTGATTAATCGTGCACTGAATTGGCTTGAGTCCGCTTGGGTTTGTACACCTAATCCTAAAACGGCAACTTGTGAGGTGGACAGACCTGAAACCCCTTCACCTATTGTCAGCTGGGCTTCTTCTGACAAGGCGGGCAGCGTGGGTTCCTCTCCATCCACGGGTCACGCTTCATCCACGGGGTCTATGCATCCAGCACAAGACGATTCGATGCGAATGTCCCCGGTGGGTGTTGCTGGAGGGCGTGCTGAGGTTGCTTCTTGGGGTGATGGTTCAAGTATTAACAGGTGCGACTCATTCCCAACCCGAAGATTTCCAACCCGAAGATTTCCACCCCGAAGCCGTAGCCCATGGGATTGGAGTGGCTGTCGTACACTCACTCAAGAGACGTGCGACGCAACACTCCCACCGTCGGTTAGATGGTCTGCTACAGTTTAGACGCATGATGCGGAAAGGTGAAAGCGGAACGGGAGGTAGGTGAGGCGGTATGGCCCTTGAGTGGGCCTTCAAGGCCCGCCTATTCGAGTTGGGCCACGAGTTCCACTTCGATGCGGGCGCCTTTGGGTAGTCCCGCCACTTGAATGGTGGTGCGGGCGGGCCATACGCTGACCAGCTGGTTATACGGGGTGTTAAAGGTGTCAAAGTAGGCCATGTCGGTTCGGTATGCCGTTGTGTTGATCACATGCCCCCCATCGGGTTGGGCGGCGGCCAAGACGGCGGTGAGGTGTCTCGTATGCTGCCGGTTTCTGATTCAAGCCTCACCCCGACTGTCTTATTAACCCATTGGGTTAGGGGATGCGGGCCACGAGTTCCACTTCGATGCGGGCCCCTTTGGGTAGCCCCGCCACTTGAATGGTGGTGCGGGCGGGCAATACGCTGACCAGCTGCATATATTGGGTGTTGAACGTGTCAAAATAGGCCATGTCGGTTAGGTATACCGTTGTTTTAATCACATGCCCCCAATCGGTATGGGCGGCGGCCAATACGGCGGTGAGGTTGGCCAATACTTGGGCGACTTCGTCTTCAATGGTGTGGTTGTTTAGTTGTCCGTCGGGGGTTAAGGCAATTTGCCCTGAGGTGTATAAGAGGCCATTGCACACCATCGCTTGACTGTAGGGTCCAATGGGTAGGGGGGCCTCAGGGGTATCAATGGGGTGATGGGGGGTCATGACATGCTCCTTATTCGTTCAATGGTCTGCCACTGGCAGGGTGATATGATAGCCGATTGTGTTCCCTTGGCCCAGTGATGGGTTGGCGGGTGTTTACCTGGTGGCACGCCCATCGGATGATGGTGAACGGGTGCCGTCTCCTTGTGTCGTGTGGATTGTCTTGGGCCATGTCAAATGGTCCTCAATATGCTACAGTCTTTCCCCTGATGTTAACACACAAGGAGTAGCAGATGGGTGTCAGTCGTCGACCAGTAACCTGTATCACCCTACCCAATGGCCTTACGGTTGCGGTGGTGACGGATATGTCCGCATCCATTGCATCGGTCAAGGCCTACGTGAAGGCGGGGTCCATGACCGAAGGCGTCCATTTGGGTAAGGGATTGTCCCATTTTTTGGAACACTTGGTGGCAGGCGGTGCGACCACCCGTCGCACCGAAGATGAGTATAAGGCCTGTATCCAGCAGATGGGCGGTGCTTATAATGCGTATACCACCATCGACCATACCTGTTATCACCTCACGGTGTTACCCCACGATACCCGATTGGCCATTGACATCCTATCCGAATGGATGGGTCATCATGCGTTCCAAGAGGCGGTGTTTGACCGTGAACGAGACGTGATTACCCGTGAAATAGAAAAGGGACAGGCCGAGTTGGGTCGGGTTTTTTATCACCTGTGTCAAACCCATTTTTACCCCACCCATCCTTGTCGGTATCCCGTGATTGGGTTTCGGGATTCTTTTTTGTCGGTCACCTTGGCCGATTTGCAGGCCTACTACCACCGTATGTATACCGCCTCGAACATGGTGGTGGTGGTAGGGGGACCCCTTGGTGCCGATGAGGTGATCCAATGGGTGGCGTCCACGTTTGGTGCCATGCCAGCCGTTGCCCCACCTTTTACCCCCATCTGGGCAGAATGTCCCCCTGTGGTTTCCCGGCAATTGACCTCTGAATGGGCTTGCCAGCATGCCTATTTGAACCTTCGGTTTGCCACGGTTCCACTCCATCATCCCGACGTGTGGGCCCTTGATTTGTTAGATGACATGTTGACCAATGGGTATGAGTCATTGTTATACCGTGATGTGGTAGAAAACCGGCAACTGGCTTATGACCTTGACTCGGGTTCGCTTACCCCTCATTACGTGAGGGGATACTTGGATATCGGCCTTGAATTACCGCCGGAATCCATCGATGATGCCACCGCTTGTATACTCGACCATCTGTCACGACTGCGTGACACGGTCACCCCGGAACGGTTGGCACGGGCCAAAAAACAAAAACAGGTAGAAGAGGCATTTTCGGTGACCACCATTGACGATGAAGTGGCCCGGGTGGGATCGGGGTTGCTGATCGCTGGTACGCCTTATTTTGCTCACGATTACGCCGTTCATTATGAGTCGGTGACCACCGACGCCGTATGGTCGGTGGCCGAACGGTATTTGCAATCCGATCGCCTGGTTCGGACAGCCATGGTGCCCTCAGGCCGTTCGAAGGCATCGGTGTCTTTGCCGGCCGATGCGACCGGTTCGCCTTCTGTTGAGACCCTTTCCAATGGCATGACCCTGGTCTCACTGATCGATCCGATGGCCACCCGTGCGGTGATAAAACTCTACTTGGATGCGGGTGTTTGTTCCGAGACCCGGGCTACCAATGGGGTGGGGGCCTTGGTCGCCGATCTGATGGGCCAGCGGTGTCGGGGATTTGACAAAGGCGAGCTGACCACATGGTTTGAATCCCGGGGGGCCGTGTTTGAGGTGGTGCAAGGGAATCACTCGTTGGGTATGACCTTGTGTGCATTGCCTGAAGACATGCCATCGGTATGGCCGGTTGCCCTGACCGCATTTTTTGAACCCGTTTTTCACCCTGATGATGTGGTGTTGTCCCAGCGGCAATTGTTAAAATCAATTCAAAGTCGTCCCGATGATTGGTATCGCCATGCCATGTATCAATTTCGCCAGCATTTTTTTGGTGATCACCCGTATGGCATGTCCCTGTTGGGTGACACCGCCACGGTATCTTCTCTGACGGCTACGGATTGTGCCGATTGGTTTGATGGGCTGTTGGGTTCCTCATCGGTGGTGGTGGCCGTTAGTGGGGCTGTGTCTCTTCCCCTGATTCGAGAGGCCTTGTTGGAGTGTGCGATTCCGACGGTACGATCCCGTTCCTTGCCAATATTGCCGGTAGCATCCCCCCCGAGTGAGGGGATTCAAGGGGGGATTGCCCATGATGTGGCAGCGGTCATGGTGGTCTATGAGGGGGCTTCGCTTCAGTCCATCGAAGAGGTGGCCAACCTGGATGCACTCTTGGCCATTTTAACCGGCTATCATTATCCGGGCGGGGTGTTACACGACGCATTGCGAGATGAAGGCCTGGTATATATGGTGCATGGCACCCAATTTGCCGGTCGTCATCGTCCGGGGTATCTCATGATTTGTGCCTTAACATCTGAGCCCCAACTGGATCGTGTGGTGGAGGTGATCTTTCACCATGTGAATACCTTGCTCACCACCAAGGTCTCCCAAACCCAGTTGGACGAAGCCAAAGCCCAAATGCGGTTTGTGGTTCGGGAACGTCGTGCCGACCCGTCGGCTTTTGTGGGCGAAGTGGCCCTTGATGCCCTGCTGGGGTTGGGCTCTGATCGTGCCCAACGAGTGGATGCCGTGGTGGATCAACTGACCCCTGATACTATCTTGGCCACGGCCAGACGATGGTTGGCCACCCCCCTTTGCTATCGGTTTCGTCGCCTCAATCCCGATTAACCATTGGGGCTTTTCTCTTTATTATTGTGTCATTCTTTGTTAAGATAGCTCGTTCTTTCTATGGGGTATTTGTGATCGTTTCCCCCAACTTTAATTCCAAAGAAGGCCAAGCATGTCATCAGAAGATAAAGTATCCATGTATGTGTTTCCAAAATGGGTGAATCGTCTTCCCATTTATTTTTTATTGGGAGGTGGGGCCCTTTTTGTTGGTATCATATTTGTGTTTTGGTATTGGTTTTCGCCCAAGCATTTAGAGGTGGGGTATATGCCCACCCAGCCCATTCCATATAGCCACCGGTTGCACGTGTCGGAATTGGGCTTGGATTGTCGGTATTGTCATACCAATGTCGAGACGGCCGCCCATGCCAATATCCCCACCACCGAAACCTGTATGAACTGCCACTCTCAAATCAAGGTGGATAGTCCCCATATCAAGAAAATCAAGCAAAGTTTGGATACGGGTGTTCCCATTCAGTGGGTGAAAGTCCATAAATTGCCGGACTATGTGTATTTTAATCATTCTCGTCATATTAATGCGGGTATTTCGTGTGTGAGTTGTCATGGTCGGGTCGATCAGATGGAGGTGGTGCATCAGGCCAAGCCATTGAGTATGAGTTGGTGTTTGGAGTGTCATCGGGCACCCGAAAACCACCTTCGCCCGGCGGCGTATGTGTTTAAGTTGGATTGGAAGTCACCCAATCAAAAAGAAATGGGGATGCGGATTAAAGAGGCCCATTCAATTCGTCCCGGAGAGGATTGCAGCACATGTCATCGATAGATCAACCCACATGGCGTAGTATAGAAGAAAAAGAGGGGGATGTGTCGGTTCAACCCTTTGTGGACCGTGAGTTTCAGGATGGGGCCTCGGTGTTAGATGAAGGGGTTTCTCGGCGTACATTTTTAAAAATGATGGGGGCCTCATTGGCATTGGCTGGTGTTTCGGGTTGTGGGATGGTGCGTCGACCCAAGCAATTCATTCACCCCTATGCGGTAGCCCCAGAAGGGGTGGTGCCGGGCGAATCCATTCACTATGCCACCGCGATGGCCATTGGTCATCATGTGACGGGCTTGCTGATTGAAAGCCACGAAGGTCGTCCCACCAAAGTGGAGGGTAACCCGCTGCACCCTCATTCGGGAGGGGCGGCAGGTGTATGGCATCAGGCGTCGGTGTTGGGTTTGTACGACCCCGATCGATTGCAAAAGCCTACCTTTAAAAAAGAGGTGTCTACCCAGGCCTTGTATTTGGACTGGTTGTCGTCTCGGTTGACCGATGCGGCTGGCGATGAGGGGGCCTCGATGCTGGTGGTATCCGAGGCCTTGGCATCCCCCACGTCCCATCGCTTGCTGGCTGAATTCCAATCGGCATTCCCCAAGGCGATGGTGGTGATGGCCGATCCCTTCGGGGCTGATCGTCAGGTGGGGGCCTTGCGTGCCATGACGGGGTCTTCGGTGGTGCCAATGCCTCGTTACGAATCGATTGACTGTTTGGTGTCTGTTGGGGCTGACTTTTTGGGTGTGTCGCCGGATGCCTTGCGTGCCACGCGTGCATTTGCGTTGCGTCGACAACCCGAGCATGTCCGGGGGATGAATCGGTTATATGTATTGGAATCTCATTATTCATTAACAGGTACCAAGGCGGATCATCGGTTTCGCCTGAAGCCCAGCGACCTTGAGCGGGCTTTGGTTCAATTGGCCCGTGAACTACTGGCCCGTGCCGGTGGATCAGGCTTGTTGCAATCAGTCGTGGGGTCTTTGCCGGTGAAGAAGGTATTGCCCCAAGCGGTGGTCTCGGCCATGGCGTCTGATTTACTGTCACCCAACCGTACGTCTGCATTGGTGGCTGGTGATGAGCAGTCCCCCTTTGTGCATGGGTTGGTGTATGCCATCAACGGGTTGTTGGGTGCCAATGGTAATACCATTGATTACTATCGTTTCCCTTCGGCTGAATTTGCGACATCGGATGCCATTCGCTTGGGTGAGTCGGGCCTTAAGGCTGCGGTGGCGGCCATGGCCTCGGGTGTCATTAAAACAGCTGTTTTGTTGGGTGGTAACCCTGTGTATGCCACGCCGGGTGACATGGGGTTTGCTCAGGCCTTGTCCAAGGTTCCCCATACGGTTCATTTGACCCACTACCATAATGAAACATCGGCGGCATGTGGGTGGGTTTTGCCTCGATCTCATTACCTCGAATCATGGGGTGATGCCAAGGCTTTGGATAACACCGTTTCGATTGTTCAGCCATTAATTGAGCCGATGGGTTTGAGTGTGTCAGATGTTTCCTTTTTGGCCTCTCTTCTCTCCGATGCCACCGCTTTTCCGTCCGATTTGGATGCGGTGAAGGCGACTTTTCAAGGGTCGGGTTCTGCCAAAGATACCGTATGGCGACAATGGTTGCGTGATGGGGTGGTCTCAAAGGGAACCCCGACAGACGTTCCGGTGCCGACAACGTTTCCTTTTACTCCCACCCCTGTTTCTCGGTCGGGTTTGGAGGTGGTGTTTTATCCTGATTACAAGGTGTTGGACGGTCGGTTCTCTAACAACGGTTGGTTGCAAGAATTACCAGATCCAATTTCAAAATTAACCTGGGATAATGCCGCTTATATCAGTTCCTTTACGGCCCGCACTTTGGGGGTTAAAACAGGGGATATGATGGCCCTTTCTGCGGGTGGGCGTCATGTTGACACTGTGGTGATGGTTCAGCCTGGTGCGGCGGATGGCTGCATTGCCTTGGTAGGGGGCTATGGTCGCACAGTGGATGGTCGGGTGGGTCAAGGACGAGGCTTTAATGTTTACCCGCTGCGTCAAACGGGTCGGTCTTTTGTGTCGGGGGCGACGGTATCACCCCTGGGCCGCACGTATGTGCTGGCCACCACCCAGCAACATGGCTCAATGGAAGAGCGAGACCTTGCCAAGCAAGTGACTGTGACGGAATGGGACGAAAACCCTCATTTTGCACACAAAAAACATGCCTTTCCTCTCACGTCTTCTTGGAAAGAACTGGCCTATGATGAAGGGAATCAATGGGGCTTGGCCATCGACCTAAGCAAATGCACCGGATGTAACGCCTGTCTGATTGCTTGCCAATCGGAAAACAATATTCCCATTGTGGGCAAAGACCAAGTGGCCAATGGGCGCGAGATGCACTGGATTCGGTTGGATCGTTATTTTGTGGGGTCGGTTGATGAGCCCGAGGTTCGTCACCAGCCCATGACCTGTTTGCAGTGTGAGAATGCCCCTTGTGAGCAGGTGTGTCCGGTGAGTGCCACGGTTCACAGCAAAGAAGGCCTTAACGACATGGTGTACAACCGTTGTATTGGTACCAAATATTGTTCCAATAACTGCCCGGTGAAAGTCAGGCGGTTTAATTTCTTGGATTACCATCAACGCAATCCTCAGTCAGTTGCCAAGAGGCGTCAACACTTATTTGATTACATGCGGGAGCCTGATCCTTCGGTTCAAAAGCAATTTAACCCTGAAGTGACTGTCCGGATGCGGGGTGTCATGGAAAAGTGCACCTATTGTGTGCAGCGCATTTCAAAAGGTCGTATTCGAGCTAAAAACGAGTCGCGTGCGTTGTTAGACGGTGAGATCAAGTCGGCTTGTATGCAAACGTGTCCGGCTGACGCCATTGTGTTTGGTGACATTCGTGATCCCAAAAGCCGGGTGGCCCACATGAAATCCAATCGCCGAAATTACGCCATTTTGGAAGAGTTGCATTTGAAAGCCCGCACGACCTATTTGGCGTCAATTAGCAACCCCAACCCCCAGTTAGTGAAGGAGTCTTGAGGTTATGAGTGTCATGGTTGATGATCCATCGGTTCGGACCCCCCTGGTGTTGGGTGGGCATACGTTTGCCTCTGTGTCGGATGCGGTCTGTGCACCTGTTGAGCAAAAGGCTCCCAAGTGGTGGGTGGCCTCGTTTGCGGTGGCCTTGTCTTTGTTGGCCCTTTTATTGGCCATGCTGAGCAAGTTGGTCTGGACCGGTGTGGGGGTGTGGGGTCTCAATAACCCCGTGATGTGGGGCTGGGATTTGGTGGGCTTTGTGTTTTGGGTGGGGATTGGGCATGCCGGCACGCTTATTTCGGCCATTTTGTTTTTGTTTCGTCAAAAATGGCGGACCTCGATTAACCGTTTTGCGGAAGCCATGACCATTTTTGCGGTGATGTGTGCGGGGATTTACATTGCATTTCACGTGGGTCGGGTATGGGTGGCTTATTATTTGTTCCCTATTCCCAATTCCATGGCCATGTGGGTTAACTTTCGCAGTCCGCTGATGTGGGATGTGTTTGCGGTGAGTACTTATTTTACGATTTCATTGTTGTTTTGGTATGTGGGATTGATCCCTGATTTGGCCACTTTGAGGGATCGTGCTGTGACCAAAACCCGTAAAATTTGGTACGGCATTTTTGCTATGGGGTGGCGGGGTGCCAATCGCCATTGGCAGCATTATGAACGGGCGTACCTTATTTTGGCGGCCCTCTCAACCCCGCTGGTTTTATCGGTTCACTCGATTGTGAGCTTTGACTTTGCGGTATCCCAGCTACCGGGCTGGCACACGACCATTTTTCCTCCTTACTTTGTTGCGGGGGCTATTTTTTCTGGGTTTGCCATGGTGGTCACCCTGATGATCATTGCCCGCAAGCTCTTCAAATTAGAGTCCTTTATGACCATGCATCACCTCGAAACCATGAACAAAATTATTTTGGCCACCGGTACGATGGTGGGGTATGCCTATGCCATGGAGTTTTTTATTGCGTGGTATTCGGGCAATCCCTACGAGAGCTTTGCCTTTGTTAATCGTGCCTTTGGTCCGTATGCTTGGGCGTATTGGACCATGATCAGCTGCAACGTCATTTTTCCTCAATTGTTTTGGTTTAAAAAGATTCGTCGTAGCATTCCGGCCATGTTTGTGATTTCGATTATTGTAAACATTGGCATGTGGTTTGAGCGTTTTGTGATTACGGCGACGTCATTGCATCGTGATTTTTTGCCGTCGTCTTGGTTTTATTACAGCCCAACTTGGGTGGAGGTTTGCCAGTTTATTGGTAGCTTTGGCTTGTTCCTTACTTTCTTTTTGTTGTTTTTGAAATATTTGCCGATGATTGCCATTTCGGAAGTGAAGGCTATCATGCCTGAGGCAGATCCTCATCATCATGGAGGTGATCACGTATGACATCGCAACGTGTGATTGGGTTGTTGGGCTCGTTTCCTTCCCCGGCTGCTGTGCTAAAAGCGGCTGAATCCTTGCGGGATGCTGGCTATCAACGCTTTGAAGTGTATAGCCCGTTTCCCATTCATGGGATGGACCGTGCCATGGGCATTAAAGACTCACCCCTTGGCTGGATCGTGGTGACCTGTGGTCTGATTGGGTTGTCCGGTGCCTTGTTGTTGCAGTGGTGGGTATCGGTTGAGGCCTATGCCATTGTCACCAGTGGCAAGCCCTTGTTCAGTTTCCAGGCGTTTGTTCCCATTTGTTTTGAGTTGATGGTGTTGTTGTCTGGGTTTGGTGCGGTGTTTGGGATGTTTTCGCTCAACAAATTGCCCCAGCTGTATCATCCATTATTCCGTAAACAATCCTTCCTTCGGGCGACGTCTGATGGCTTTTTTGTGTCGGTTGACGCCGATGACCCCCGCTATTCTCAGGTCGAAACGGCGGATTTTTTAACATCAATAGGGAGTGTAACCGTTGAAACGATTGAAGAGTAAGTCTTGGGTATGGTTGGGGATGTGCTTGATATCACTGGGGTCCATAACCGGTTGTCGTGGCTATCGTTCTTCGGATGAGCCGGTGCATTTAAACCCAAATTTTGACTGGCAACCCAAGGTCAAGGCTCAGGCCGATCCTCGACCCGTCCCTGCTGGCACGGTACCGTGGGGGCATGCGATGCGTGGGACGTCTGATCCTTATCGGGTCGTGATGGCCGAAGAAGGTAGTGCTTATTTTACTGGTCGTAACGACTCGGGGGAGTGGGTGGCCCGGATACCGGCCACGGTTGATTCTGCTATGATGGACCGAGGACAAGAACGGTTTACGATTTATTGTGCGGTGTGTCACAGTCAAACGGGTGCCCTCAAAACCCCAGTGATCAACCGTGGGTTTGTTCCCCCTCCGGTGTTTTCAGACCCCCGCTTGTTGGCGTCACCGGATGGCTACTTTTTTGATGTGATCACCAACGGGGTTCGCACCATGCCCGCTTATCGCAAGCAAATCCCTGTCGCCGATCGATGGGCGATTGTGTTGTATTTGCGTGCGTTGCAACAATCCCGCACGGCCACCATTGACGATGTGCCTGAGTCGTTAAGACGTCAATTGAAGTAAAGGAAGAGCATATGAAGCGTGATCCTGTTTGGCTAAGTGGTAAACTTAAGACCGTCGTTCCCCAATGGTGTTTGGGTGTGGGGGCTTTGGGGTTGGCGGGTTGTGCCTTGCTCTTCAAGATTGATCCCCATCATTTTTCATTTTCTTATTTAACCGCCTATATGTACTTTCTTTCTATTACACTGGGTTCCCTGTTTTTTGTGATCATTCAGCATTTGGTTCGGGCTGGTTGGAGTGTGGCGATTCGTCGCATCCCCGAAACACTGGCCATGAATGTGGGTTGGATGGCCCTGTTGTTTATTCCCATTGTGATTGCCATGCCCGAATTGTATCACTGGACCCACGCGGATGCCCTGGCCCATGACCATTTATTGCAATGGAAAGCCCCGTATTTAAATGTACCCTTTTTCTTGTTACGTGCTGGTTTTTTCTTTGTGGTATGGGTGGGGTTGGCGTGGCTGTTCTACTCGCGTAGTGTCAAACAGGATACCTCTCATGATGGGGCCATTACGTTGCGACTTCAAGGGTTGGCGGCGGTTGCCATTTTGCTTTTTGGTCTGACCCAAACCTTTGCCTCGTTTGATTGGTTGATGTCGGTCACACCCCATTGGTATTCCACCATGTTTGGGGTCTGTTTTTTTGCTGGCAGTGTGTTGTCGGCTTTGTCTTTAACTGTTTTGATTTTGCTTACCTTGCGTCGGGCACGCCTCTTGTATCAGTGGTTGCGGATTGATCACTTGCATGATCTGAGCAAATTAATCTACGGCTTTAATGTGTTTTGGGCGTACGTGACGTTTAGCCAGTATTTTTTGTATTGGTATGCCAATATTCCCGAAGAGTCGATGTGGTTTATGGCCCATTTTAAGGGATCTTGGCAGTGGGTGGGTGTTTTTATTACCCTTGGTCACTTCTTTATTCCATTTGTTGTCTTTATGTCCAAGCACATGCGTCGGAACCTAAAGGTACAAGTGGTCATGATGTTGTGGTTTTTATTCATGCATGCGGTTGAAATGGTGTGGTTGGTAATGCCCAATGCCAGTCCAGCTGGTTTTCATTTGGGGATTGGCGATGTGGTGGCGTTTGTGGGCATTGGGGGGGTATATATGGGCTTGTTTTGGCGCCGCTTGGCAAAGCACTCGTTGGTTCCTGTGGGCGATCCCCGCTTGCCAGAGTCGATGCATTATCACACCTAAAGAAGGAGACTATCATGTCGGACCATGTCACAGAATTTCATAATGAGCCTCGCTCTGGCATGTTGTGGGTGGTTATATTGGGTATTATTGGTGGCGTTTTTTTGTTGGTTTGGGCTGGATCAATGGTCTATCGCACGGCAGCATCTGCTTATTTTGATGGGTTGCAAGATCGCTTTGGTAATGGGTATGAACTGCGACAATTACGGGCCGCTGAAGCCCATGGGTTGTCGTCTCTTCATTGGATTGATCGTGACAAGGGCACCATTAACCTTCCCATTGAACTGGCTAAAAAGGCGGTGATTCAGCGGTATCATCAGTGAAGGGTTGGGCGTGTTGGGTATGGCTGATGATGGCAATCCCGGTGTTAGCGGCCGAGTCTGTCCCCGATGCCTTTCGTCAATCCGGCATAAAAGAACGATTGGGCATGGCTATTCCTCTCCAAGGCACATTGTATGATGCCACTGGCACCCCTCAGCGTGTTTCGTCTCTGATCTCTCCATTTAAGCCCACTATTTTGGTTTTTGCGTATTATACTTGTCCGATGTTGTGTAACTTGGTTCTCACCGGTCTACAAGAGGCGATTGCGGCATCCGGCCCTGAATGGTCGACTCGTTTTCAGGTTGTGACCATTAGCATTGATCCTTCGGACACACCCGAACGGGCCCTTGCGTTTCAAACCCGGTATACCAAGGCGTTGCCCAACCCGTCTCAGTGGCGTTTTTTTACCGGGGATGCTGCCACGGTTCGGCAGTTGGCCGATTCGGTGGGTTTTGGGTATCACTATGACACCCGTTCCAAAGAGTATGCCCATGCGGCGGGGTTGATGTTTTTGGCTCCTGGCGGTGTGGTCTCTCGTTATTTGTATGGCATTGAGTTTAATAAAAAAGATTTTGAGTTGGCAGTCTTAGAAGTCTCGGATCGAAAGCAGGTCTCGACAGTCGAAAAAGTGATGTTGTTTTGCTATAACTATGACCCTGATCGGCGGGGATATGCGATACACGCACGCAACCTGATGAAAGTAGCGGCCGCTTTTTTTGTGCTGGCATTGGGCACCCTGATATGGCGATTAAATCTAAAACGAAAAGAGAGTAGCAATGGATAAGACAATAGTGAATGAATCGTTGATGGGGTCTGGTAATGCTTGGTTTCCGTCTCAGGCGTCTACCTTTGCTGCTTCGATCGATGGGATTTTCTTTTTTATTTATTATGGCTCCATTATCCTGACGGTTGGCATCTTAGCAGCTGCTGCTTATTTTATATGGAAATTCAGGAAAAAAGTACATCAACAAGCGGATCATAATCCCGCCTTGACCCATAATACCTGGCTGGAATTGGCGTGGACGATCCCTCCTTTACTATTGGTAATGGGTATTTTTGTGGTGAGTTTTAAAGATTACATTGCCTTATCGATTGCCCCTCAAAACGCCACCCAGATCAAGGTGGTGGGTAAAAAGTGGTTTTGGGCGTTTGAGTATGCCAATGGTGTGAAGACATTGGGCGAATTGGTGGTGCCTGTCAATACCCCCATTCAGTTATTGATGTCGTCTGATGATGTGTTGCATAGTTTTTATATCCCTAATTTTCGTGTTAAACGGGATGTGATCCCCAATCGCTATACCAAGTTATGGTTTCACCCCACCAAAACGGGTCAATTTCAAATTTTTTGTACGGAATATTGTGGGGATGGACATTCTGATATGTTGGCTTCAATTCGGGTCCTACCGATGGCGGACTATCAAAAATGGTTGGCTTCTCAGGGTTCAGGTGGGGATGATTTACCCCTCGACGAGCTAGGGCAAAAATTATATACCAGCAAAGCGTGTGCCACTTGTCATTCCATCGATGGATCGGCCAAGGTGGGGCCCACTTGGAAAGGACTCTTTGGTAGCAAGCGATCGTTTGTTGATGGGGGATCAGCGGTGGCGGATGAAAATTATATTCGCGAGTCGATCACTGTTCCGGCCAAGCATGTGGTGGCCGGGTATGGTCCCGTGATGCCATCCTATCAGGGCTTGTTATCTGATCGGGAATTGGATGGCCTCATTGAGTATATCAAGACCTTAAAATAGAAGAGGAGAAGGTTATGTCTGAATCAACCCCAGCAACGTCTAATTATTTAACAGTGTCCACGGGGTGGCGGTCTTGGTTGTTGACGCTTGATCACAAACGGATCGGCATCATGTATTTGGTGTTTATTGTTTTGTCGTTTGGATTGGGTGGTTTTTTTGCTTTGGCTTTGCGCTTGGAATTACTCAATCCCGGTAAGTTGCTGTTTACGGCCAAACAGTACAACCAGATTTTTACCCTTCATGGGGCCATCATGACGTTTTTGTTTATTATTCCGTCCATTCCGGCTTCTCTTGGCAATTTTATTCTTCCGATGCAATTGGGTGCCAAGGATGTGGCGTTTCCCCGTTTGAATTTGGCCAGTTTGTATGTTTATGTCTTGGGGGCGTGTTTCTGTGTGTATTCGATGATTGCGGGGGCTGCGGATACGGGATGGACGTTTTATACCCCTTATTCGTCCACGACCAGTACCAGTGTGATTTCCATGACCTTGGGGGCGTTTATTTTGGGGTTTTCCTCTATTTTTACGGGGCTTAATTTTATTGTGACCATTCACAAATTGCGTCCACCTGGAATGACTTGGTTTCGCATGCCTTTGTTTACCTGGTCTTTGTATGCCACGGCCATTATTCAAGTGTTGGCCACTCCCGTATTGGGTATCACCATTTTGTTATTGGTCTTGGAACGTCTGGTGGGTATTGGTATTTTTGATCCGGCGTTGGGCGGGGATCCTGTTTTGTTTCAGCATTTCTTCTGGTTTTATAGTCATCCGGCGGTATACATCATGATTTTACCTGCCATGGGGATTATGAGTGAGGTGGTGACGGCGTTTTCTGGTCGCAAGATATTTGGGTACCGCTTGATTGCCTTGTCCAGTTTGGCGATTGCCATTATTTCGTTTTTGGTATGGGGGCACCATTTGTTTGTGTCCGGGCAGTCCGATTATGCGGCGGTGATCTTTTCGTTTTTAACGTATTTGGTGTCCATTCCTTCGGCGGTGAAGGTGTTTAACTGGGTGGCTACCATGTACCGGGGTAGCATCGACCTTCGGGCTCCCTTTTTGTATTTTTTGGCCTTTTTGTTTATGTTTTGTGTGGGCGGGTTTACGGGGGTGATGTTGGCTTCTTTATCATTGGATGTTCATTTGCATGATACTTATTTTGTGGTGGCCCACTTTCATTATGTGATGGTGGGTGGTACCACCATTGCGTTTATTTCAGGCCTTCATTATTGGTGGCCCAAAATGATAGGGAAAATGTACAGTGAGTTTTGGGCGTTTGTGGCGTGGGCTTTTATTATGGTGGGCTTTAATATGACCTTTTTCACCCAATTTTTGCTGGGTTCCAAGGGCATGCCCCGTCGGTATTACAATTACCTCGATCAATTTCAGCCCTTGCATGCGTTTTCGACATCTGGCACGTGGGTGTTGGCCATTGGGTTTTTGATTATGGCGTTTTATTTGATTGATTCTATCTTGAATGGTCCGCCGGCTCCTGATAACCCATGGGGGGCACGTACCTTGGAGTGGCAGTCACAGAGTCCTCCTATTACTGAGAACTTTGTGGATACCCCGGTGATTGCGTCGGAGCCCTATGATTATACGGGGGCACGCTCATGACCGCACCAGATCGTCCGATTCAACCCCATCATGTGGCCCATCACTTTGGCAATGCCAAACAAGAATTTGAGGCGGCCAAGTTTGGCATGTGGTTGTTTTTAATTACGGAATTATTGTTTTTTGGGGCGTTGTTTGTGGCGTATGCCGTGTTTCGATGGAAATACCCGGAGATGTTTGTCGAAGCCCATCGTATTTTGTCTTGGAAAATGGGGGCCTTCAATACCCTTGTGCTGATTGTGAGCAGTTTTACCATTGTGATGGCCGTTCATGCGGTGCAAACCAACCGTCAAAAAATGGCCCAGTGGTATTTGGGTACCACGGCGGCTTTGGCTGGGGTGTTTTTGGTGGTGAAGTATTTTGAATACATGGAAAAGATTCACCACGGCTATTTACCAGCCAAGTTTTTTTCGGGGATGGGGACATCTGAGCACCTTCACCTGTTTTTTGGTATGTACTTTACTATGACGGGTATTCATGGGTTGCACGTGGTGATTGGCATTGGGTTGATTTTGTGGTTGATGCGTCGTAACCAAAAAGGACATTTTTACTCGGGTTTTTTTACCCCCGTTGAAATGGTGGGGTTGTATTGGCACTTTGTTGATTTGGTGTGGATTTTCTTGTTTCCACTATTTTATTTGGTAGGATGAACCCATGACACACGATGACCATTCTCATGACCATGTTATTATTTCGCCCCGTTTTTATGTCATGGCCCTGGTGGCCCTACTGATTTTAACCGTTGTAACGGTGGGGGTGGCCCAAATTAACTTTGGTCCGTTTAATCTGGTGATTGCCCTCTTGGTGGCCATTGCCAAAGCATCCATCGTGATGTTGGTCTTTATGGGGTTGTGGTGGGATGAAGGCTTTAACCGGTTTGCGTTTTTATCCAGTTTGTTGTTTTTATTTTTATTCTTTTTGTTCACTTTTGCTGATGTGTGGTTTCGTGGCTATCGATCCCCACTCGAAACGGAGCTGCTGCCGATTAAGAGTCCTGTTCGGCCTTATGAAGCCGGGGCGTCGTCATCTGGGGGGCATTAGTGGGCATGCATGATTTGGAGATGATTCGTCGGTTTTATAGTCGGTTTGAGTCGGCCATTCCGTCACTTCGGCAGTGGGTTGGGCGACCCCTAACGTACACCGACAAACTATTGCTAACCCATCTGATGGGTCAGCGTCCCCTGGCTGTTCCTGTACGGGGTGTGTCGTATGTCGACTTTTTGCCTGATCGGGTGGCGATGCAAGATGTCACGGCTCAAATGGCCCTATTGCAGTTCATGCAAGCGGGTCGCCCGACGGTTGCCGTTCCTACCACCATTCATTGTGACCACCTTATTTTGGCGGTGTCGGGTGCCCAAACCGATTTAAACACGGCATTGTCTGCCAACCATGAAGTCTATTCGTTTTTGTCATCGGTGGCCCAGCGGTATGGTATTGGGTTTTGGCAACCGGGGTCTGGGATTATTCATCAGGTGGTGTTTGAGCACTATGCGTTTCCAGGTGGCGTCATGATTGGGACCGATTCTCACACCCCCAATGCTGGGGGATTGGGGATGTTGGCGATTGGGGTGGGCGGATCGGATGCGGTGGATGCCATGGCAGGCTTACCGTGGGAGCTCAAGTATCCCCACGTGATAGGGGTGCATCTCAAGGGTCGACTGTCGGGATGGGCCAGTCCCAAGGATGTGATTTTGAAATTGGCCGGTCTACTGACGGTATCGGGTGGCACGGACCATGTGGTGGAATATTTTGGCGAGGGGGCTGCGACGTTATCGTGTACGGGCAAGTCCACCATTTGCAACATGGGGGCTGAAATTGGGGCCACCAGTTCGGTGTTTCCTTACGACCCTAAAATGGCGGCCTATTTACATGCCACGGGTCGCGGCGAGGTGGTCTCAGCATTGGCGTCGGTGGCCTCTGAATTGGGTCCCGACCCGGCGGTCTTGGCCAACCCTCGAGCCTATTATGATCAGGTCATCGAGATTGACTTGTCTGAACTTGAACCCCATATCAATGGTCCCTTTACACCCGATCGTGCGTGGCCCATTTCTCAGTTTAAGCAAGCGGTCATAGATGAAGGTTATCCGGCGCAGTTGTCGGTGGGGTTAATTGGCTCGTGCACCAACTCTTCGTACGAAGACTTGGCCCGTTCCGCATCGATTGCCCGACAAGCGGTGGCTGCAGGGGTGAAGGCTCAGGCATCGTTTACGGTGACCCCTGGCTCAGAGCAAGTACGGGCCACCGCCGAAGCAGCCGGGTTGCTCGCTGATTTTGATACGATCGGAGCGGTGGTGTTGGCCAATGCGTGTGGACCTTGTATTGGGCAGTGGCAACGAACCTTTAAGACTCCCGATGAACCGAATTCAATTTTAACCTCGTTTAATCGCAATTTTTCAAAACGTAATGATGGCAATCCCAATACCCATGCCTTTGTGGCTTCTCCTGAAGTGGTGACGGCCATGGCGATTGCCGGTGATTTGCGATTTAATCCCTTAACCGATCCCCTTCCGGGTACGACGACCGTTTTGAATCCTCCGCAAGGGGATGAATTGCCCCCGCGTGGATTTATTCCTGATACCACCGGGTTATTGGCCCCGGTGGCGGATGGCCATGTGGTGGACATTCAGGTTGATCCCCAATCGGATCGGTTGCAATTGTTGGCCCCTTTTCCGGTGTGGCATGGCAGTGATTTTTATGGCATGGCCATTTTGATTAAGGCAAAAGGCAAGTGTACCACAGATCATATTTCTCAAGCGGGGGTGTGGCTTAAATACCGGGGTCATTTGGATCGTATCTCGAATAATTTACTGATTGGTGCGACCAATGCCTTTAACGGTGAACAAAACCGGGTGTGGAATCGGCTTGCGGGCACTTGGATGCCTGTTCCCGATTCGGCTCGTTTGTATCAACGGGAGGGCATTGATACCCTGGTGATCGGAGAATGGAACTATGGGGAGGGGTCATCCCGTGAGCATGCGGCCATGGAGCCCCGTCATTTGGGGGTGAAGGTGGTGCTGGTTAAATCGTTTGCAAGGATTCACGAATCCAACCTCAAAAAACAAGGGGTGTTGGCCCTTTCCTTTGAGAACCCGGATGATTATGATCGCCTGTTAGAAACCGATCGCTGTGATATCACCGGGGTGGGTGAGTTGGCCCCAGGGTCGGTCTTGTCGCTGGTGCTGCACCATGCAGATGGTACCCTAGACACCATTCGGTTACGGCATACTTATAATGATGCCCAGGTGAATTGGTTTAAAGCGGGTGGGGCCCTTAATCTGATTCGGCAGTCTCAGCCATCGTCACGCTAATTAGCCTGTGGGGGTGGTATCTTGGCATCGGTGCTACTTCGGTGTTTGTGGCATCAGTTGGGTTCGAGGGCATGAGTGGGGGGGTATGATACCCGTCATTCAATCCGTTGTTATAAGGGTGTGATCGTCACGACGTGAGGTGGGCTATCCATTGGTGTCCCGAGCTGATACGTTAACTGCTGAATAAAAGGGGGTCGTTACATTTTACATCATGCTCAACCATCAACCGTATCAGTTGATCAAATGATGTTTTAGGTTCCCAACCCAATACCCTCTTCGCTTTTGTTGAATCACCCAATAGTATATCCACTTCCGATGGCCTGTAATATTGCTCACTTACATACACCATTACCTGTCCGGTTTTCTCATTATATCCTATTTCATTGAACCCACTACCTTTCCATTTTAAGTTAAACCCACACAGGCCAAATGCTTTTTCTATTATTTCTCGTACGGAGTGTGTTTCATTCGTCGCTAATACATAATCATCCGGTTTATCATGCTGCAACATCAGCCACATCCCCTCTACAAAGTCTTCTGCATTCCCTAAGTCGCGCATGGCATCGAGATTGCCCATTATAATGCAGTCCGCTTCACCCCTCATGATTTTGCCTAATCCCAATGTTATTTTTCTTTCCACAAAATTATGCCCGCATCTTATGCCACCATGGTTAAAAAGTATCCCATTACATGCAAACAGACCATACGCTTCGCGATAGTTTTTTACGATCCAATAGGCGTATAGCTTGGCTACGCCGTAGGGAGATCTTGGGTAAAATGGCGTGTTCTCGTTTTGCGGTGTTTCTTGCACTTTCCCATATAACTCACTAGTGGATGCTTGGTAAAATCGGGTGATTGTTTCTAAGTTACTGTTTTTGATCGCTTCTAAACATTTTAGTGTACCCAATGCGTCTGCATCGGCAGTGTATTGTGGCATTTCAAATGATATTTTGACATGTGATTGAGCGGCTAAATTATAAACTTCTAAACGTGTAAACGTGACATGGTTGGGTATGCCATCTTAATGGTGTTCAGTATTTTTTCTAAACATGAACTATCCGTGATATCCCCATAGTGAAGTTTTAGGTTGGCATGTTCAAAAATATGATTGATTCTGGATGTATTCATGGTTGATGACCGACGAATTAACCCATGGACAATATAGTGTTTTGATAACAATAACTCCGCTAAATATGACCCATCTTGTCCTGTGATACCGGTAATAAATGCGACTCTTATATTTGATTTGGTCTGGGTAGTTTTACTTGACATTGGTGGCGGATTGTTTTTCTTTTGCATTCTGATTCAACGTATTAATCGTCACATTGCACTTGTTTTTTTGATATATTTTTTATTTTTGTATTAAGGATGGTTTAAATTTTTTCATATCCCATTTGATCGTTCAAGTAGTGGCTAACCTGACACCCTGGATTCCCTCCGAAATAGATGGGGCGTGAGGGGTTTTAAAGCATCGGTGTCATCAAAAGACTGTAACGGCTGCTTGACTTGGTTTTTGGCTATATGAGCTGTGTCACTCGCTTTGCACTGGCACTTGTGGATGGGTTTCTTCAATAGTTAGGCAAAGTTTTTGGGCCCAACCTTGTATCTATTGACTCTTTGCTTACACAACAGGGACCCTTCATGGGTGATCGTGGTCACAATAAGGGATGGTGGCGTATGACTCATGGGGTACTTTACTCTGTTTGTGTGAGTGATTCTTGACCCCTCTGGTTGCAGCTGAATGGTCTTGATAGGGCGTTGTTTGGCAGGCTACTCACCCGTTCTTTCCAGATCGGGGTAGGTTAATTGGGTCAATGGTCATACCGTGTGATCTTTAGTATAAACGGTATGGACAGTGTGATGGTGTGGCTGGGAGCACGATGCCGTGACTTTGTAGTGGCAACGGTTGTGGGGCCGATAGGGCGAAGGCGGCGGATATGAAAGGGATAGGGGGGACGACAAAAGAAGGCAATCGAGAGGGGCAACGGGTATTCAATCGCTTGTATTAGCAGGTAGTGTGGGGTTGGGGGACGGGTTATCATGTTGATGCCGACATAACCAAGGTGGGGGGCGATAAAAAGATGGTGCTTGTGCGGTGTTTTGAAGTGCCCTGAGGCTTGATTTTTGTGGGGCTCATGCCGTATGATCTCGCCACCCCTAGGGTATCGGTTGTCGTGCCTGGGTTTTGCTCCTGTAGCTCAGTCGGTAGAGCGTTTCCATGGTAAGGAAGAGGTCACCGGTTCAATTCCGGTCGGGAGCTCCATCAATTTGGTCACCATTTCACCCATTAAAAAGGAGTTTTAGCCATGGCAAAAGAGAAATTTGAGCGTAAGAAGCCCCATGTGAACGTTGGGACCATTGGTCACGTTGACCATGGCAAGACGACATTAACAGCGGCCATTACGAAGGTATTGGCGTCCGAGAACAAGGCAGAATTCAAGGC
>Ga0209358_10000515_pt1 | contig 33690 bp, 22 predicted proteins | sample LauGreFa1BDMLBSN_2_FD_187574 | JGI IMG/M metagenome (GOLD analysis project Ga0209358, IMG submission 187574) | Freshwater lake microbial communities from Lake Michigan, USA - Fa13.BD.MLB.SN (SPAdes) (version 2) | ecosystem: Environmental > Aquatic > Freshwater > Lake | place: Lake Michigan, USA... | reverse complement strand
CGCCCCGTAGAGACCGTCGGCGAGCAATTTGGCCAGTTCCCGGTACCCGAAGTCCGTCGGGGCGAAGCCATTGATCGTGAAGGGGGCCTTGGCCTGGCGGTAGGCGGCGAGGGAAGGGTGGAAGAGATCGACGTAGGTGAGCCCATGCTTCTTGGCGACGCGTTCCATGGCCGCCGCGTAGAGCTCGAGGTTGGCGTTCTCCGCCTTGCCGTTCGGGAGGTCCCGCTTGGCCGACAGATCCTCGAAGGCGATGGGGGAGACCAGGACGAGTCGCGGAGCGGTCTTCCCGTTGTAGGCCTTGGAGAGCGAATGGACGACGAAGGCGTCGACTTCGGCCTCGTAGTTGGCGACGCGGCCGGCGCCATCGAAGGATTCGTTGTAGCCGAAGAACGCCACGATCGTGTCGGCCTTCAGGTGGAACAGCCACTGGTCCGGGGTGGGGAAGAAGCCCTTGCCGTTATGTTGCGCGAATTCCGGGTGGAACTTCTCGGCGCCCGGGAACGCCCACTGGCTGGGCCGCGCCGGGTGCGGGCGGAAGGCCGGCGTGTCGCCCGAACGGCCCAGGTTGCGCACGAACAGGGTCTGGGCCGGGAAGCGCAGGTGCAGCTCGGTCTCGAGCCGCCCGTAGTAGGTGTCGCGTTCGGCGAAGCCATTGCCGATGAAGACCACGCGCTCGCCGGGGGCGGGTGGGGCGACGGACTGCGGGCGGGTCGCCGTCGCGGCCGGCGGGAGCTCCACGGGCGCATGCGGCGTCGGCGAGCCCTTGCTGTGGTCGGGCCAGTTCGCCGCGTTGGCCTTGGCCTCGCGGGTCTTGAGCAGTTCGGTGCCGCGGGGGGCGGGCTGGGCGGGCAGCAGGCTCGTCGCGATCAGGCAGGCGAGCAGTCGGGAAAGCGGGCGCATGGGAGGCGGCATCCTTGCCGGTTCGGCCGCGAAATCCAGCCCGACCTGCGGCGGGGAGCCTCCATTATCGGGCGATTAAGCCCGACGCCTCCCCGTCCGGCCCCCGCCGACCCAGCGCGCGCCCGCTTCAAAAGTTAATGATTACCGAATAAATAGTTATTATAGTAATATTCTTTTTGTTAAAACTATTTATACAGGCGTAAAGTTTCCCCGTTTCGCTAGAAATGAGGGATGACCTCGGAACGATGCCCGGCGCGCGGCGCCACCCCCACCCGCCGGCGCCTCTTCGCTTTCCTGCACGCCCTCGGGGTCGCCGGGGTCGCCTGGGCGGCTCCCTTGCCCGTCGCCCCGAACGTCACGGCGGGCGCGGCCGCCGTCGCCACGGTCGGCCAGGTCATGACCGTACGCCAGACCACGGACCGCGCTGCGGTCAGCTGGGAGAGCTTCTCCGTCGGCTCCGGGCATGCGGTCCAGTTCGAGCAGCCCTCGGCTCGTTCCGTCCTGCTCAACCGCGTGGTGGGCGCCGACCCCTCGGTCATCCAAGGCTCCCTCACGGCCAACGGCCGGGTCTTCCTCCTCAACCCCAATGGCATCCTCTTCTCCCCGACCTCGCAGGTGAACGTCGGCGGGTTGGTCGCCTCGACGCTGGCGATGACCGATGCCGACTTCATGGCTGGCCGTTACGCCTTGGCCGGAGCCTCGTCCTCCGCGGTCGTCAACCAGGGCAATGTCGTGGCGCAACCCGATGGTCAGGGAGGTTTCGTGGTCCTGGTCGCGGCCAAGGTCCTGAACGAGGGGTCGATTTCGGCCGCCCAAGGCAGCGTCCGGCTCGCGGCCGCCGGCAAGGTCACGCTTTCCCTCGGGGGCGTCGTCGGGCTCGTCTTGGAGCAGGGGGCGGTGGATGCGCTTGTCGCCAATGGCGGGGCGATCCGGGCGCCGGGTGGCGACGTGTTGCTGACGGCGACCGCGGCGGGGGATCTCCCCAGCGCAACCGTCAACCATACCGGCCTGATCGAGGCGCAGACTTTGGCCACCGGTGAGAAAGGCCGCATCCTGCTGCTGGCCCCGGGGTCGGGCGGCTTGGTCAGCGTCGCCGGTCGCCTGGACGTCAGCGCCCCGGCGGGTGGCGACGGCGGGTTCGTCGAGACCTCGGCGGCCCATGTCGTGGTCGATCCGGGCGTGGTCATCACCGCCCTGGCCCCGTTGGGACGGACCGGCACTTGGTTGCTCGATCCGGACGTCATCAACATCGTCGCCGGTGGCGCGGGCGCCGTGGGCGCCTTGCCCGCCTTCGGCGAAGTCTCCCTCGATCCGGCGACCCTCAATGCGGCGCTCACCACCGCGAACGTCGACCTGCAGGCGCACTCGCACATCGATTTCATCAGCCCCTTCACCTATGGCGGTAGCCGCGATGCCGTCCTGGGCCTCTATGCGCCGCGGATCAATATCGGCGCGGACATCTCCAGCTCCACGTCTTTCCAGCTCGGCCTCAAGTTCGGCGGCACGTACGCAGGAAATGCCACGTTTTACGCCGGCAACGTCTACCTCTATGATGCCACCGGCGGGGGTGGCCTCACCCGGACGCTGACGACCAAGGGCGGTTCGGTCGAGTTCTTCGGCAATATCGGCGGCGCCATGAACCTCACGATCGCCGCCAGTGGCGGCGCGGTCGTCCACCACGCGCCGATCGACGGCAACTTCACGGCCTTGGTCCGATCCCCCGACACGACCGTCAACCTGAGCTTCAAGCCCGGGGTGGTGAACGCGCACATCGTCATCGACTACGGGACCCAGCTGGTGACGTCGGAAGGGGCATCGATTTCCTTCACCGGCACCATGCCGTATGGCTTCATCCGGCTGCCCGCGCAGACATTGAACCTGAACGCGCAGAAGGTCATCCACGGCAACAATGTCGAATGCATCATGACGTTGGTGGACGGTTCGACCGTGACGTTCACGCCGCTCGCCAACGGCGACGTCGTCGTCCCGAATGCGCTGCAGGTGGCCAAGATCGAGTACTACACCTCCAACGCCAGCGGCGCCAATTTCACCGCGACCGGGGTGGCCTTCGACGTGTTGGTCCAGGCGACGAAGCTCAACCAGTACTCCGCCACGGCGGCGTCCTTCACGCTGGATCCGGGGGCCAAGGTCGACGTCAACGGGGCGCTCACCGTCGTGACCGGGCGGTTCGTCAACAACGGTGGGGCGGGGGCCCTCGTCGCGGGCGCGGGTCAGGATTGGCTGGTCTGGAGCAGCAATCCCGATCCGTATGCGGTCGGGACGGGCGACGTCGTCGGGGGCCTGGCCTACGATTACAAGCAGTACAACCTCGCCTACACCGCGGGGTCGGTCGGCTTGCTGGGCACGGGCGACGGACTCATCTACACCTATGCGCCCAACCTGAGCACGTCGCTGGTCAGCACCATCACCAAGACCTACGATGGCCTGACGACCGCGACCAACCTCACGCTTGCGAACTACGCCGCCACCGGGGTCGTCGGCGGGGACACCATCACCTTCGTCGCCGGTACGCCGACCACCGGTACCTACGCCTCGGCGGACGTCGGGTCCGGCCTTGCGGTGACGGTCGCGGGCATCAGCGTGAGCAACTTCGTCGCCACCAACCTTGCCGGCGCGGCGCTGGTCTACGGCTATGGGCTTACCGCCACCGGGGCGACCGGCAGCATCGGAGGCATCACGCCCGCGCCGCTGACCATCACGGCCAATCCCTTCACCAAGTCCTACGACGGTCTGGCCTATGCCGGCGGCAACGGCGTTGCCTATGCCGGCTTCGTGAATGGCGAGACCCAGTCCGTCCTCGGCGGGGCGCTCTCCTATGCCGGCTCCGCCCAAGGCGCGGTCAACGCGGGCTCCTACGCGATCACCCCAGGTGGCCGTACTTCCACCAATTATGCCATCACTTACGCAGATGGCGCCCTCACGGTCGGGCAAGCTCCGCTCACCCTGACGGCGGCCAATTTCAGCAAGACTTATGACGGCCAGGCCTATGTGGGCGGCAACGGCGTCACCTATGCAGGTTTCGTGAACGGCGAGACGGAGTCTGTACTCGGCGGAACCCTCACCTATGCGGGGACCTCGCAGGGGGCCGTCAACTTGGGCAGCTACACCATCATCCCGGGTGGGCAGACTTCGTCCAATTACGCGATTACCTCGTTGGCGGGCACGTTGGAGGTCAATCAGGTCATCCTGACCATCACCGCCAACGCCGCCAGTAAGCCTTACGATGGGCTCGCCTACACGGGTGGTAACGGCGTCACTTACGTCGGCTTTGTCTCCGGGGATACTTCCGCGAACCTGGGCGGGACGCTGACCTTTGTAGGCTCCTCCCAAGGCGCGATCAATGCGGGTAGCTATGTCCTCCAGCCGCAAGGACTGACCTCCGGGAATTACGCCATCACCTTCGTCTCCAGCACGCTCTCGGTTGGGCAGGTCCCCCTGACGATCATCGCCAACGCGGCCACCAAGGCCTACAACGGTTTGGCCTACACCGGTGGTAACGGCGTCGCCTATGTCGGGTTCGTGAACGGCGAGACCGCCGCCGTCCTCGGCGGTGCGCTCACCTATGCGGGTACCTCCCAAGGCGCGACCAACGCGGGTAGCTACGTGCTCACCCCCGGTGGGCAAACCTCCGGTAACTACGCAATTACTTTCACCGACAGCTCCCTGACGGTAGGGCAGGTGCCCCTGACGATCACCGCCAACGCCGACAGCAAGACCTACAACGGCCTCGCCTACGCCGGCGGCAACGGCGTCGCCTACGTCGGCTTCGTGAACGGTGAAACGGACGCCGTCCTCGGCGGTGCGCTCACTTACGCCGGCACCTCTCAAGCCGCGGTCAATGCGGGCAGTTACGTCCTGGCGCCCGGTGGGCAAACTTCCGGTAACTATGCGATCACCTACAACGATGGAGCACTGACGGTGAACCAGGCAGGCCTGACCATCACGGCCAACCCCGACAGCAAGAACTACAACGGCCTCGCCTACGCCGGTGGCAACGGTGTCGCCTACGCCGGATTCGTGAACGGTGAAACTGCCACCGCCCTCGGCGGTGCGATCACCTACGCCGGCACCTCCCAAGGCGCGACCAACGCGGGCAACTACGTCCTGACGCCTGGCGGCCGGACCTCTGGCAACTATGCAATCACGTTTAACGATGGGGCCCTTATCGTCAACCAGGCCGGCCTGACAATCACCGCCAACCCCGACAGCAAGACCTACAACGGCTTAGCCTATACTGGTGGCAACGGCGTCGCCTACGTCGGCTTCGTGAACGGTGAAACGGACGCCGTGCTCGGCGGTGCGCTCACCTACGCCGGCTCCTCCCAGGGTGCTACCAACGCCGGCGGCTACGTCCTCACCCCCGGTGGGCAAACCTCCGGTAACTACGCGATCACATTCAGTGACGGGGCGCTGACGGTTAACCAAGCCGCCCTCAGCATCACCGCCAACGGCGATACCAAGACCTACAACGGATTGGCCTACGCCGGCGGCAATGGCGTCGTCTACGTCGGGTTCGTGAACGGCGAAACGGACGCCGTCCTCGGCGGTGCCCTCACTTACGCGGGCACCTCCCAGGGCGCAACCAACGTCGGCAGCTACGTCCTGACGCCCACGGGCCAGACCTCCGGCAATTACACGATCACCTACACGGGTAGCACCCTGACCGTCGGTCAGGCCGGTCTGACGATCACCGCCAACGCCGCCAATAAGATCCATGATGGACTCGCCTATGCGGGTGGCGACGGCGTGACCTATGTCGGCTTCGTGAATGGCGAAACCGACGCCGTCCTCGGCGGGGCGCTCACCTATGGTGGGACCGCCCAAGGCGCCATCGAGGCGGGCAACTACACCCTCACGGTCTCCGGCCAGACCTCCGGCAACTACGCGCTCAGCTATATCGGCAATACGCTGACCATCCGTTTGAGCGGCGACACGGTCGACCCGATCCCCTACCTGCTCCCCCCCGTCAAACCCGAGCCTTCCGTCGTGCTGACGCAGCCCCTGGATAGCTTGTCGCCGGAATACTACGTGGGTGGCCTCAACTACGTGTACGCCAACCTGCCGGCGGTCCTCGGGGCCGTCTCGGACGTCGCCTTCGTCCCCGCGGCGGGTCCCGACCTCGCGGTGCTGCGGTATGACACCGGCACGTTCCTCGTGAAACGCGACCCCTTGGGCATCACCTCGACGGACGTGACCAAGGTCTACGACGCGCTCGCCTACAGCGGCGGCAACGGCGTCACCTACGTCGGCTTCGTCAAGGGTGAGACCGCCGCAAGCCTCGGCGGGCTGGCGGTGTATGGGGGTTCCGCGCAAGGGGCGACGAATGTCGGCAGCTATACGATGACCAGCTCGGGGCGGACCTCCGGCGATTACGACATCACCTATGTCGGTGGGCGCTTGCTCGTGACCAAGGCTCCCCTGTTGGTCACGTCCACGTCCCAGACCAAGACCTACGATGCCTTGGCTTACCTAGGCGGCGCAGGGGTGACTTACGGAGGGTTTGTCGGTGGGCAGAGCTCGTCGAGCCTCGGCGGCGCCTTGGTCTTCGCGGGGACCTCGCAGGGGGCCATGGCGCCCGGTAGCTACACGATGACTTCCTCGGGCCTGACTTCCGGGAATTACGCCCTGACTTACGCCGCCGGCACGCTCCTGATCAACCGCGCCGCCTTGACGGTCACCTCCGCCAACGTGACCAAGGTCTACGACGATGTCCCGTACGTCGGCGGGGGCGGCGTCGTCTACGCCGGTTTCGTGGGCGGACAGACGGCCACCGCGCTGGGCGGCGAGGTCGTCTACGGGGGCACTTCCCAAGGCGCCGTGTTGCCGGGCACCTATGAGCTGATGCCCAGCGGCCATACCTCGGCCAACTACGCCATCACCTACCTCGCGGGTACCTTGACCATCAAAGTCGGCGGCTTGGCCATCGCCTCGGCGGAGCCGTTGGTGCCGCAGTTCAATCCCGATCCGTTCGCCCTCCTGTCCTCGCCGGCCGAAGCCGGGTCGCCGGGCCGCCGCCGCAACGGGGCCGACGGTTTCATCGCCCCGGCGGCGGTCCGGAACGCGGCCTTGGATCGTCCGCGCAAGGTTTTGCTCGGGGTCTTCTCCGGCGACGCCGGGGCGCCGATCGAGCTGAAGGTGCTGCCCCGCTCCATCCGACCGCCCGTCGACGTCTTCATCATCAAGGGCGGCATGAACGTCGGCCCGCGCTTCATCCTCGCCGAATGAACTCCTTCTTACCCATGAAACCCTTCCCCCACCGTGCCCGCATTCTTCACCTCTGGCTGATGGCGGCCGCCGCCTCGCTGGGCGCCCAAGTGGCGCCTCCGGATGCGGGCCAAGTGCAACGCACCACGGGCATGCTGCCCTTGCCGCCGCCCCTCGTCGCGCGGCCGGGGTTGCTGCCCCTGCCGAAGGAGGTGCGCGAACCGGCCCCGGGTGGCCCGGCGGTCTTGGTCCGGGATATCAGCGTCACCGGTAACACGGTCTTCACCGCCGAGCAGTTGCGGGCGGTCGTCGCGGACCAGCTGGGCCGCAAGCTCGACCTCGCGGGGATGCGGGCTTTGGCCCGGCGGATCAGCGAGCATTACCGGACCAACGGCTACCCGTTCGCGAAGGCCGTCATCCGCGTCCAGGAATTCCAGGACGACACGCTCAAGATCACCGTGCTCGAGGGACGCTATGGGGCCATCAAGGTCATCGGCGAGCCGGCGCTCGTGGAGGGTGCGGCGCCTTTCCTGACGGCGTTGCGCCCGGGCGACCTGCTGGCGGCCGACCGCTTGGAACGCACGGTGCTCGTGCTTGAAGGCCTCCCGGGTTTGGCCGTCACCCCGAGCGTCAGTCCCGGGTCGGAACTGGGGACCTCGGACCTGGCGATCGCGCTCCGGATGAATACCTTGGAGGGCGGGGACGTCGGCGTGGATAACGCCGGGAGCCGCTACACCGGGTATTACCGCGCGCACGTCTCCTATTACCGGAACAGCTTGGCGCGCTTCGGCGACCGCGCCTCGCTCCTGCTGATGGTCACCGACCATGGCATGCTACTCGGTTCGCTCGACTACGACCAGCCCTTGGGCGGCCACGGGCTCCGCTGGCAGGTCGGCTTCTCCCGGATAAGTTACACCCTCGCCGAGGAGTATGCCGCCCTGGACGCCACGGGTCTGGCCCGGGTCTGGAGCACCTTCCTCACTTACCCGCTGCTCCGCTCGCAGTCCACCAACGTCAGCCTCTCGGTCGGCCTCCTGCACAAGGACCTGCGGGACGAGTTCGCGGCCGTCTCCATCGAGGAGGCCAAGACGACCTTCAGCGTGCCGGTCGCGCTCCGCTTTGACCGCCGCGACAACTTCCTGGGCGGCGCCGTCAGCTACGGCGGCCTGACCTGGACCTTGGGTCATCTCTCCCTGGACGATGCGATGACGGCGGCCGACGCCGCCACGGCCCGCAAGGCCGGTAACTACGGCAAGGTCAACTTCGACCTCGCGCGGATCCAGTCGTTCACGCCGGACTTGTCCCTCTACGGGCGGTTCGCGGCGCAGTGGGCCACCGGCAACCTGGACTCCTCGGAGCGGCTCGCCATCGGCGGTTTCGAAGGCGTGCGCGCCTACCCGGTCGGGGAGGGCTCCGGCGATGCCGGTTGGCTCGCGCAGGTCGAATTGCGGAAGGTGGTCGGCGACTTCGCTCCCTACCTCCTGTACGACGCCAGCCATGCGCGGATCAATCGCCGCTCCTGGGACGCGGCGTCGGACCAAGCCCGGAACCTCTCGGGCGTCGGTCTGGGGGTGCGGTACGCGCATGACCTCTGGTCGGGCAACCTCAACATCTCGTGGCGGCTGGATGGAGGCGTCCCGACGCAGGACGTGCCGCCCGTGAACTACCGCATCGCCTTCTCCCTCAGCCGGAATTTCTGAATGGCCTCCCTGAGCGAGCTGCGGTTGCGCGTGGAAACGCGAAGCGATGCGTTCGCCTTGGTGGTCGAGGTGGATGGTCGGAGGGTCGCGGCCGAGACGTGCGTGACCTGTCCGCTGGGCCTGGTCTCCGCCCTGGCCGGTCCGGAGCGGCGCCGGGACTTCACCTGCGAGGGTGGCGGCGCCCCGTGCGCGAGCCGGCGCCAGCCGCATGCCTTCAACGTGGAGCCACGTGGTCCGGACCTGATCTGGTCGCGGACCAACTATCCGGGCACGAGCCGCTCGGTGACGTTCGACCGCCACCAGGCCTGCGTGGCGGTGTGCGCGGCCCTGCTCGAGCTCAAGGCCGCGGTCGACGCGGACCCCGCGGGCATGGCCCGTTGCGCCAAGATGATGCCGGGTGCGTTCACCTACGCTGACCTGCTCCGCTGCATCGAACGAAGCCAGCGGATGGTGGCGGAGTCGGCGCCCTAGGTTCGGCCCGGGCTCAGGGCGGCGGGACGGCCCGGATGAGGTGGTCAGCGCGCGAGCCACCCGCCGTCGACGGCGAGGCTTTGCCCGGTGATGAAGGAAGCCGCCTCCGACGCGAGGAACAGGATCGCGGCCGCGACCTCCTCCGGTCGACCCATGCGACCCAACGGGTGCATGCCCTCGATGGCGCGGCGGGCCGCGGTGTCCCCCTCGCCGACCGCCCGGTCGATCATCGCGGTCTGGATGGCGCCGGGCGCGACCGCGTTGACGCGGATACCGTGGCGGGCGACCTCCAGCGCGGCGGCCTTGGTCAGGCCTTCCACGGCGTGCTTGCTGGCCACGTAGGCGGCGCAGGTCTCGAGGCCGACGTGTCCGGCCACGGAACTGACGTTGACGATGGCGCCGCCGCCGGAGCGACGGAGGGCGGGGATCTCGTGCTTGAGGCACCAGAGCACGCCCTCGGTGTTGACCTCGAGCACGCGGCGTACGTTGCCGTCGGTCTGATCCTCGAGCCGCAAGGTCTGGTCGCCCTCCGTCCCCGCGTTGTTCACCGCGACGTCGAGGCGGCCGAAGGCTTCCAGGGCCAGTTGCACGGCCGCGATGGTATCGGCCTCGCGGGCGTGGTCGGCGGCGAGGTAGCGCGCCTCGGCGCCGGCGGCCTGCACGGCCGCGAGCAGGGCGGGGCCGCTCTCCGCCTTGAGGTCGGTCCCGACGATCCGGTAGCCGGCCCGGGCGAAGGCGAGGGCGGTGGCGAGGCCGATCCCGGCGGCGGCACCGGTGATGAGGACGACGGGCGCGGGTTTCATGTCCGTGATTTTCTACAATAAAGACGGGGGTGTCAAAGACCCTCGGCGATTTCGAACACCCTTATCCTGACCCATCTTGCCGGCGGATAGACAGCCCGTTCCAAGCCAGCCCGAAAGCCATCATGAACAGTTCGGCCAGGCCCGCGAAGATGAAGCAGAGGAAAAGGAAGGGCTGCGCTTACTTGCCTTCCGCGGGGCGAGGCGCCGTCGGTTTGGTCAGGCGGGTCGGATCCTTGGACCAGGCGTCCAGTTGCTTGGGGTCGAGCCTCGCCTGCAGGATGAACGGAGGCATCCCGCGTCCATCGGGGTGGTTCGGGTGGACCGAGTCGGGCGCGAGGAGCCAGTGGCCGTAGGTCACCGCGAGCACCTGTCCGTTGGGCAGCAGTTCCACGCCGGTGTAGCCGCAATCGCCGATGTTGTTGTTAGTCGAGTTGCCGTAGTTGCGCCGGAGGCGGAGGCGGTATTGGCCTTCGCGGCCCGCCTCGAGGTCGGCGAACGTCCCCATCCAGGCCACCCAGTCACCGTGCGTCGGGTTGCCGACGTGCAGCGGACTGAAGTCGCGCATGAAGACCATCGTCCGCCCATCGGCGAGGTTCACCGACTCATGCCGGTGGCCGGTCAGCGCGCCGGGGAGCTCGCGTGGGTCCGTCCAGGTGAGGCCGGCGTCGTCGGAGAAGGCCACCATCGAGTTCGTGAGCCGTTTCTCCGGGCGGAAGAGCAGGGCGATCCGCTGGCCGTCGGGCCGGGTGACGAGGCCCGCCTCGCACAGGCCGGCGCGGTTGGCGGCGGTCCGGCCGGCGGGGGTCGCGAAGTCGATGCGCCGCAGGTTCTCGAAGCGCAGGGTCGGCGGTCCGGTCAGCGCGGACTCGACCTTCAGGTCCACCGTCCAGTTGTCGAAGGCGAAGTCATGGAAGACCCCGCGCCAGGCAGGCTGCTTGCCCGGCAGCGGCCACAGCGAGGCGAGGGCGACGATGATGCCCTTCGGGCCTTCGAGTTTCCATTGCTGGCGCTGCGACCAGGTGTCGCCGCGGTCGTCGCTCCACATCCACTCCAAGATGTTGGCCCGCGGCTGGCAGGTGACCAGCAGGACCCGCTCGCGGCCGGCCGGTAGGTCGAGCCGGTAGAGCACGGGCGTCTCCATGACGCGCTGGCCCGAGGGCGGGAGCGCGACCCACGTCTGTCCCGCGTCGACGCTGCGGCGGAAGATCAGGTTGCCGCGGCCGTGTCCGTCCGGGTAGGCCACGAGCAAGGTCTTGCCGTCGCGGAACAGCACCGTCGACGGGTGGCCGAGGTAGGTCTTCCGGCGCTCCACCGTGGTGAAGAGCTTCTCCTCCTTCATGAGGTCGACCTGCGGGATGGAGAAATCGCGCCGGGGCTCCTGGGCGCGGGCGAGGCAGGAGAGCAGGCCGACGGCGAGCAAGGCGAGGGGTCGCATGGACCTATCCTCAACTTCCCCGACCACCTGCCAAGCGGGAAACCCGCCTCAGGCCCCCCGGAGGGAGGCCATGTCGATCACGAAGCGGTAACGGACGTCCTGCTTGATCATGCGGTTCCACGCTTCGTTGATCCGCTGGATCGGGATGAGCTCGATGTCGGAGACGATGCCGTGCCGTGCGCAGAAATCGAGCATCTCCTGGGTCTCGGGGATGCCGCCGATGCAGGAGCCGCTGAAATTGCGGCGGGGCATGATCACGCTGAAGGCGTGGACCGCGAGCGGCCGCTCGGGGACGCCGACGAGGCAAAGCGTGCCGTCGAGCTTGAGGAGGGCGAGGTAGGCGTTGAGGTCGTGCTGCGCGGAGACGCAATCCAGGATGAAGTCGCAGGACGACGCGTGCTTGGCCATCGCGGCCGCATCGGTGGAGACGACCACCTCGTGGGCCCCGAGGCGGAGGCCGTCGGCGACCTTGCCGGGCGAGGTGGTGAAGAGGACGACGTGGGCGCCGAAGGCGCGGGCGAACTTCACGCCCATGTGGCCGAGCCCGCCCAGGCCGACGATGCCGACCTTCTGGCCTGGGCCGACCTTCCAATGGCGCAGCGGCGAATAGGTCGTGATGCCGGCGCAGAGCAGGGGGGCGGTGGCGGCGAGGTCCAGGCCGGCGGGGACGCGCAGCGTGAAGGCCTCGTCGACCACGATGTTCGACGAATAGCCGCCGAAGGTGTGGCCGCCGAGATGCTTGTCCGGGCTGTTGTAGGTGAAGGTCGCCCCCGTGAGGCAGAACTGCTCGAGGCCCTTTTGGCAACTGGGGCAGGTGCGGCAGGAGTCGACCATGCAGCCGGTCGCGCCTATGTCGCCCACCTTCAGCTTGGTGACCTTGGCGCCGACCTTCGTGACTCGGCCGACGATCTCATGGCCGGGGACGCAGGCGTAGTTTGTGCCGGGCCACTCGCCGCGGGCGGTATGGACGTCGGAATGGCAGACGCCGCAGAAGAGGATCTCCATCTCGACGTCGGTCGGGCCCGGGTCCCGGCGCGTGATGGTCATAGGCGCGAGCGGGTTGGCGGGGGCGGAGGTGCCGAAGGCGCGGACGGAGGTATTGGGCATGGGAAGGAGGTTTCCAGCGATAGGGGGAAGGCCGTCGCAGGCAAGCTGGGGCGGATAATTCAGCGCAGGGCGCCGGCGAGCGGCCGGCCTTCCGCGTCCAGCAACTGGAACTCGTGCACCCCGTGCTTGCCGGCGTCGACGTAGGTCCAGACGACCTGCTTGTCGCGGGTGATCTCGACGAGTTTCGGGTGCGGGGCGCGGGCCGCGTAGTTGCTGAAGACGACGTTGCCGTTCGGGAGCCATGTCAGGGCGGTGGCGCGGTTCACGGGCACGCCGGGCAGGTCGCCGTCCTTGAGTTCCCAGACGACCTTGCCGGCCGCGTCGACCTCCACGACCTGGTTGCCGACGGTCAGGCTGATCAGCGTATGGCCCGCCGCGTTGCGCAGCGCGCAGAAGGTGCGGTTGTCGAGTTTCGACGCCGGCGCCTGGTATTCCCAGACGACCTTGCCGGCGGCATCGAGCTCGCGCACGAGCCGGTCCTGCGGCACGAGGTAGTGTCCGTTCGGTAAGGGACGCGCCATGCGGCTCTGGAAGTGCGGGTCCTTGGCCGAACACTGCAGCGGAATCTCGGCCAGGAGGCGGCCGGTGGCGTCTACCTCCAGAAGGCGGGGACGCGGGCCGGCTTCACTGATGAGCGTGCGGCCCTCCGCCAGACGTTGCGCGGTGTTCACTTCGGCCTGTGTCCCCTTGTACTCGAAGAGCACCTTGAGTTCGCGCGTCACCTCGATGACGGCGCCGCCCGGGTAGGCCTTCGACTTGGCGAGGACGAGCAGGAGGTTGCCGTTCGGCAGGACGCTGCCGTCGCGGGTCTCGGCCGGGTATTGCCAGGTGACCTTGCCGTCGGCGTCGAGGATCTGCGTGACGCCCCCGAGCCGGAGGAAGGCGCGCTTGGTCGGGGCCTCGGCGGCGTGGGCGGCGAAGGTGGCGGCGAGCAGGAGGAGGCAGGTGCGCAGCATGGTGACGGGGCCAACCTAGCCGGCCTCGTCGGGCGGGACAGCCAATTCTCCCAAGGGGCTGGGACTCCCGGGTTGTCAGCGGGCAGGGCAGGGGCATAGTTCGTTCGTCCCCATCCCCATGAGCCCCCTGCGTCTGTTCGCCTGCCTGCTTTGTGCCGTCGTCCTCGCCTCCGCCCAATCCGCCGAGGCCCTCGCCGGTAAGCGCATCGCCGTCCTCGGCGACAGCATCACCCAAGGCGGCACGTACGTGTCGTTCATGGACTACTTCCTGCAGAAGGCCCAGCCGCAGCGGCGTTTTGAGGTCTACCCGCTCGGCCTTTCGAGCGAGACCCTTTCCGGTCTGAGCGAACCCGGACACGCCGGCGGCAAATTCCCCCGGCCCAGCCTGTTCGAGCGGCTCGGCCGCACCTTGGAGAAGGTGAAGCCCGAGGTGGTCTTCGCCTGCTACGGCATCAACGACGGCATCTACCAGCCGCTCGACGAGGCCCGCTTCAAGGCCTTCCAGGACGGCGTGAGCAAGTTGCTGGACCAGTGCCAGGCCGCCGGCGTCAAGCAGGTCTACCTCATCACCCCGCCGATCTACGACGCCACCACCAAGCCGGGTGAATTCAACTACGACTCCGTCATGACGGCCTACGCCGGCTGGGAGATGCAGCTGAAGCGTCCCGGCCTCACGGTCATCGACCTCCATGCCGCCATGCGCAAGGCCCGCGACGCCCGGACCGAAGTCTTCTCGCGCGACCGCATCCACCCCGGCGACGACGGCCATCTCCTGATGGCGCGCACGATCCTCGCGGGCGCCGGCGTCGCGACCCCCGACGTCGCGGCCAAGGACGCGATGGCCGACCCGCTCTTCAAGGCCGTCGACCAACTGCGGAAATACCGCGCCGCGAAGTGGATGGCCCACGTCGGCTACACCCGCGAACGGGTCGTGGCGCCGACGCCGTTGGCCGACGCGGAGGAGCAGGTGGCTAAGCTCCAGGCGAAGGTCGACGAGTTGCGCCGCGCCAAATGAACGCCTGGCGCCGTCTCGCGGCCGTCTTGCTGGTCGCGGTCGCCTCCGCCGCCGAGCCGGCGACCTGGCCCGCGCCCAACCTCGACCACCTCGCCGCGCTCTCCGATGTCCGCGGCGTCAGCGAATTCGCCCGGGGCAGGGTGCCGTTGCGTGAGCGTTTCTGCCTCGAGGACACGGCCCGCGCCTTGGTCGCGGTCCTGCGTGTCCATGCCGCCGGGTCGGACCCGCGTGCGGCGGACCTGGCCCGCGGCTACCTCCGGGCGATTGCCGGCCTGCGCGACGCCGACGGCCGATTCCGTTTCGGTTTCCAGGGATGGGACGGCCCGATGGAGCGTGTCGCTGTCGGCGATCAGTTGGGCCGGCTGCTTTGGGGGTTGGGCCATGCGAGCGCCCAAGGCGTCGATGCGCCGATGAAGCGCCAGGCCGCGGCCCTTTTCCGCGAAGCCCTCGCTGCCTTCCGGCCCGAGCGGGCCGGTCCGCTGGAAACCAGCTACGCCCTGCAGGGCCTCCACGCCTATGTCGCGGCGCAGCCCGGCGATGCCGACGCCCGCGCGACCTTGCGGCTCGCCGCCGATCGGTTGCTCGACCGCCTGCCCGCCGCGGGGGATTGGGTCTGGCCGGGCGACCGCGTCACCTACGACAGCGGGCGGCTCCCGCTGGCTTTGCTGCTCGCGGCGGAGGCCGTGGGCGACGACCGGTACCGCGAAGCGGCCCTGCGGACGCTGCGCTTCCTCGAGCGGGCGAATTTCCCCGAGGCCAAGGGGCCGCTGCGCCTCATCGGCAACTCCGGTTGGTGGGAACGCGGCCGTGAACCCGCCGCGCACGACCAGCAGCCCATCGACGCCTCCGGCTTGGTCGAGGCCTACGCCGCCGCTTGGCGCGCCACCCGCGACCAGCGCTGGCTGGGGCGGGCCGAGTCCGCCACCGCCTGGTTCCTCGGCCGCAACGACGGCGCGCAGGCGCTGTACGAAGTGCCGACCGGGGCCTGTCACGATGCGCTCGGCCATCGGACCCTGAACGCGAATTGCGGCGGGGAGGCCACCGTCTCGGCCTTGATCGCCTTGTCCGTCGCGCGGGAATTGCCCGCCGTTCCGACCGCGGTCCCGGAGCATCCGCCCGTGTGGGCTTTCTATTACGCCTGGTACGGAGTGCCCCAAGGGCCGCGGCAACGTTGGGAATTTTGGGCGGACCGCGGTGAGCCAGCCGTGGGCGCGAAGCTCCGGCTCCCGTTTCGTCCGCTGATTGGGCCCTACGACAGCACCGACCCTGCGGTCGTCGCCTGGCACTGCCGGCTCGCCGAGGCCGCCGGCATCGACGCCTTCCTCGTCTCCTGGTGGGGTGGGGCGAACGTCAGCGGCGACGCCTTCGAACGCGTCATCCTGCCCGCCGCGCGCGCGACCCGCGTGAAGGTGGCCCTCAACTGCGAGCTCGCCCAGTTCCACGCCGAACTCGGTCCGCTGGTCGAGCGTCTGGCCGGCGTGCTGGCGCGGTGCCAAGGCGACCCCGCCTACCTCCGCCGGGGCGGCCGACCGGTCGTCTACCTCTACCAGGTCCCCTTCGACCCCAAGCTCACGCCTGCCACGTTCGCGGAGCTGCGTCGCGGGGTGGAGGCGAAGGTCGGCCCGGTCTGGTGGGCGATGGACAAGATCCGGCATGACGCCGGGACGTATGGCGTGCCCGCGGCGTGGCGGGCCGTCGAGGGCGTCGACGGCTTCGGTTTCTACGGCACCTTCAGCGTCCGCCGCCTCTCGGAGCGCGCGGAACTGCGGCCGTTCTTCGAGCGCTACGCCCGCGATGTCCGCGCCGCCGGCCGCGAGCTGTTGCTGCCGATGCATCCCGCCCTCGACAACCGCGTCATCCAGCCGAAGGAAGGCTTTGAGATTCCCTTCCGGGAGGGCGAAACCTTGGAAGGGTACCATGCGGCCGCTTTGGCCGCCGGCGCCGACGTCCTCCTGCTGACCAGCTTCAACGAATGGCCCGAGGGCACCGTCGTGGAGCCCTCGGCGGACTGGCCCGACCCTTACCGGCATCTCCGGCAAATCGCGCGCTGGAAGGGGCGGACCTTCGTCGAGCCCCCGCTGCCCGCCCGCTGAGCCGACCCTTACTTGTCGGTGTCGATGGCCTTGCCCTTCGCCTTGGCCTTCGCGCCCGGCGGATTGACCTTCTTGACGAGCAGGATCGGCGCGTCGTTCGCCTGGTCCGGCCCCGGCGTGCTGCGGCCGCGGGCGACGAGGGCCTCCAGCGCGGCGCGCATCTTCGTCGCCCGCTCCGGTTCGCCGGCGAGGAGGTTGCGCGTCTCGCCCAAGTCCTGGGCGAGGTCGTAAAGCTGGAACTCGGGCAACTTCGCTTCCTCGGCGCTGCCGGGCTTGGGGGCGCTCCAGCCGCCCGAACCGCGGCACAGCGCGAGCTTCCAGTTGCCTTCGCGGTAGGCGAAGCTGCCGTTGATCGATTGGCTCACCAAGTGCGTGCGCGGGCTGGGCGTCGCGACGTCGCGCAGCACCGGCAGGAAGCTCACGCTATCCTCGCCCGCGTTCGCCGGCAAGGTCGCGCCCGTCACCGCCGCGAACGTCGCGAGGAAGTCGACTTGGCTCACCAATTGGTCGGCGACCCCCGGTTTCACCGCGGCCGGCCAGCGGACGATGAAGGGCACGCGGTGCCCGCCCTCGAAGAGATCGGCCTTGTGTCCGCGCAGCGGGCCGCTGGGACGGTGGGCCTTCGCGATCAGCTCGTCGATGTCGGCCGCCGGCGAGCAGCCATTGTCCGCGGTGAAGATCACCAAGGTGTCGCGCGCGAGCCCCTCGCGCTCCAGCGTCGCGAGGATGCGGCCGACCTCGGCGTCGACCTGCCGCACGAAGTCCGCGTAGGCGTTGAGCCCGCTCTTGCCCTGCCATTCCGCGGTCGGGACGATCGGGGTGTGCGGGGCGGGCAGGGGGACGTAGGCGAAGAACGGCCGGCCCGCCTTCGCGTCGGCGGCGTGGGCGGAGACGTAGGCGCAGACCTTGTCGGTCAGGGTCGGCAACACGTCGATCGCCTCGAACTTCGGTCCGGCGGGGCCGCTCCGGAGCCACTTCTTCGTCGCCGTCGGCAATTCGGTCGTCCGGCGATCCTGGATCCAGGCGAAGGGCGGCATGTCCAGTGAGGCGCTGATCCCGAAATAGGTGTCGAAGCCGTGATCCAAGGGGCCGTCCTTGATCGGCTGGGTGTAATCGAAACGCCCGACCACGCCGGGCGCAGGGTCGATCGCGTCGCCCGCCTTCGCCGTCGTCCCCTCCTGGGTCGGCCAGGTCATGCCGAGGTGCCACTTGCCGAAGCAAGCCGTGCGGTAGCCTTGCGCCTTGAGCATCCCCGCCAAGGTGAGGCGTCCCGGGGCGATCAGCGGCGGCGACCAGCCGCCCAGCACGCCACTCTGCAGACGCGTGCGCCAATGGTAACGACCGGTCAGCAGGCTGTAGCGCGACGGCGTGCAGACGCCCGAAGTCGTGTGGCCATCCGTGAAGCGGAGGCCTTCGGCGGCCAGTTTGTCCAGGTGTGGGGTGGGGATCTTGCTCGTCGGATTGTAGGCCCCCACGTCGCCGTACCCCTGGTCGTCGGCCAGGATCACCAGGATGTTCGGACGGTCCGCCGCCGCGCTCGTTCCAAGGAGGCAAAACAGGGCGCAAAGGAAGGGCAGGGGGCGCATCGGGGTACCTTTTCCTAGGCCGGCGGAGGGGCGAGGACAAGAACCGACGATTTGGCGGGGTGGTCCGGGAACTTTTCCCTCGTTAACGGCCTCTGCTTGGCTATCCCCAACCTCGCGCCGTCCACCCCCGGTCGCCCCCTGCCGTCTTGGCTCCCCACCTGCCACCCCTGCTCGCCGCAGCGACCGTCCTCCTGTTGGCGGCGCTCGCCGAGTGGTGGCATGCCCGCAAGGTCGCCCGATTGGCTCGCCTCGCCTTCGGTCCCGCCGCCGCGGCGCGCCCCTGGACGAAGGCCGTCCCCTTCCTCCGCGTCCTCGCCTTGGCCGCCTTCACGTGGGGCCTCGCGGTCATGTACCAACTCCACCTGGCCGCCGGCAAGGACGGTCGGCCTGCGCCGAAGGAGTCGCCCCGCCTCATCTTCATCGCGGACCTCTCGCCGAGCATGCTGCTCAAGGACGCCGGCCCCGAAGGCAAGCAGACCCGCCGCGAGCGCATGCGCGAGGAGGTCGAGAGCATCCTGATGCGCGTCGGCGGCGACCTGCGCTACGGCGTGATCGGCTTCTATACGGACGCCAAGCCCGTCGTGATGGACGCCCGCGACCCCGAGCTCGTCCGCAACGTCCTCAACGGACTGCCTATCTCCTACGTGATGAAGTCCGGTACGACGGACCTCGGCACCGCCGTGTCGTCCGCCATCCAGTTCGTCGCCCCCATGCCCGAGCGTTCCGTCCGCCTCGTGATCTTCACGGACGGCGACACCACGCCCCTCCAGCCCATCCCGCCGCGCCCCGCCTCGGTCGCGCAGGTCCTCGTCCTCGGCGTGGGCAACCCCCGCAAGGGCACCTTCATCGACGGCCACCAGTCGCGCCAGGATCCCGATGTGCTCCGCAGCCTCGCCGGCGCGCTCCGCGGCGAATACCTCGACATCAACGAGAAGCACCTGCCGACGCCCAAGCTGGGCGACCTCGTGGTCGTGACCCCGCCGCCGCACCGCGGGCTGACCCTCGAGGAGTGGGCCCTGCTCGCCATGGCCGTGGGCGCCGCCGTGCTGGCGCTGCTGCCGGCCGCGCTGGAATGGGCGGGCACCGATTGGCGCGTCGTGCCCGCGCGCCGGGCCGGGGAGGCCCCCGTCCGATGAGGAAGTTCCTGCTGCTGCTGTGGCTCCTCTGTCCGGTCGGGGCGCTCTATTACCATTACAACGACGGCCAGGACCAGCTCGCCCGCGAGAAGGCCCGCCACCGCCTCGAGGGCATCCGCGTCCTCGCCGCCGCGAAGGAGCCCGACTGGATCAAGATCGTCGACCAGTACGACCTGCTGCTGACGGACCTCCCCGCGAACGAGCGGCCGCTCGTGCGCCACCAGATCCGCCACGAGAAGGCGCGGGCGCGGCTCGAGATGCTCGACGTCGCCGGCGCGATCACCGACCTCACGACGCTGCTCCAGGAATCCGCCGCCGCGCACGGCGACGACCACCGCACCACCCGCGCGATCCGCGAGACGCTGGGCAAGTCCTTCTTCTACGCGACCTCGCTGCTGAAGACCAGCGGCGCCACCGAGGAGGAATGGCGTCCCTACGCCGAGCGCACGCGCCAGATCTTCCGTTACCTCGCCGAACACCAGGACCCCGCCGCGTTGGCCGCCTACGAGCGCCGCGTCGAAGCGGAGTTCGCCAAGAGCCTCGGCGGCCGCACCCCTTGAGATCCCGATGAAGACGACCCGCCTCCCCCTCGGACTTATCCTCGCCGCCGCCGCGTGCGCCGCCGACGCCCCGCCTTCCGCCGTCGAAGGCGTCAAGGGCGTGCGCCAGGAAGGCGCGGCCAAGGTCAAGAACGTCGACCCGCGCACCGCCCGCCCGGTTTCGCCCGACCGGGCCGAAGGCGTCGAACAGGCCGCCACCGCCGTGAAGCCTGCGTCCGGTCCAGGTACGGTGGCCGCGCCGACTCCGCCGCCGCCTCCCCAAGGGGTGGGGCAGGAAGCCACCGCGGTGAAACCCGCCACCGGTCCGGGCACGGCGGCCACGCCGCCCCCGCCTCCGCCGCCCAAGGGCGTCGATCAAGGCGCGACCGCCGTGAAGCCTGCGTCCGGCCCCGGTACGGTGGCCGCGCCGACTCCGCCGCCGCCTCCCCAAGGGGTGGGGCAGGAAGCCACCGCGGTGAAGCCCGCCGCCGGTCCCGGCACGGCGGCCACGCCGCCTCCCCCTCCGCCGCCCAAGGGCGTCGATCAAGGCGCGACTGCCGTGAAGCCCGCGTCCGGCCCCGGCACGGTCGCTGCGCCGACTCCGCCGCCGCCTCCGCAAGGGGTGGGGCAGGATGCCACCGCGGTAACGCCCGCCACCGGTCCGGGTACGGCGGCCACGCCGCCTCCGCCGCCGCCCCCCAAGGGAGTCGACCAAGGCGCTCCCGACGCCGCCGCCGTCGCGGGCCAAGGTTCGCCTGCGCCCGTGGCGCCGCCCGCGCCCAAGGGCATCGGTTCGGTCGAAGGCGTGAAGACTCCCGGCACTGGCGTGATCCGCGCCGTCGAGGGCGTCGCCGGCATCGACACCGAAAAGCTCCGCAACCTCGAGGCCGCCTTGATGGCCAAGCCCGCCCCGACCCCCGAGGACGCCAAGCCCAAGGCGAAGGCGGCGGCCCAATTGCTCCAGAAGCCGATGCCCGCGCCCAAGCCGGCGGAAATGAAGACCGACGGCCGCACCGACTTCCAGGAACGCATCCCCGACAAGGGCTCCTGATTTCCCCGACAACCCCGCTTTACCAGACCCCCATGCACCGCCCATCCTTCCTCCGCCACGCCGCCGTGGTCGCGTCCTGCGCCCTCGTCTGGGGCGCGACGCTCGTCGCCCAGCAACCCGCGGCCGCGCCCGCCGCCCTCGACGCCAAGACGCTGCGGCAGTACGAGAACCTGCTGAACTATAAGTTCTCCCGCGACCTCAACGAGGTCTTCGGCGCCCTCGAGAAGGTCGCCAAGGACGACGCCCGCACGCCCGTCGACGTGCGCTTCCTGCAGTCGTTCCGGCTGGGCGATTGGCCGCGGGTCCGCGCCGAGTTGCGCCTGCTGCCGCCCGACCTCGCGCGCCGGATCTACGACAAGATCCTGAGCGACCTGCTGGACCGCCGGCTCGTCGCCCTGCGCCTCGATGACGCCCTCGCGCTCGTCGACGCCGTGCCGGGTGAGCTGACCGACGACGAGGTCCGCAAAATCGGCCAGCTGCTGTCCAACGTCCTCGCCCCCGGCGACGCCTTCTGGCTCGCCGAGCGCCTCGCCAAGGGGACCGAGCAGCTGGGCGGCAACGACCCCGCCAAGCGCCTGCGCACCGCCCGCATGCTCATCGCCGGCGGCTTCAAGGAACTGGCCAAGGCCTACCTGCCCGACGCCGCCCAGCTCGCGAAGCTCCAGGATGAGGCGCTGAAGGCCGAGCTCCAGGCCTTCGTCTCCGCCGAGGAGGCGACCGACGCCCAGCAGCGCGACCAGGTGCAGCGCATCTGGGACGAGAACATCCGCCTGCTTTCCCGCGACCGCGTCAACGACTGGGAGCGCACCAAGGCCGGCGCCGCCCTCGCTCGCATCATGATGCAGGTGCCCCCGAGCACGCTCGGGCCCTCCTTCCGCGCCTTCCTCAAGGACCACCCCGAGAGCGCCGTCTCCATGGTCGGCGGCCTCGTGCGCAAGGTGCAGAACGAGTCCCGCGCCGACCCCGCCGTGCGGGTCGACAACCTGCGCGCGCAGGCGACCCTCGCCAACCTGCTGGTCGAACAGGTCGACGTGACCCAGAAGCCCTGGGACCAGTACGTGCAGATCATGGCCGAGACCTGGATCGCCGAGGCCGAGGCGGCCTTCGCCCAGCGCAACAACGGCGGGGCCCGCCAGCGCGGCGCCAAGGGTTCGACCCTCTCCGGCGAGGATCTGCTGACCTTCGCCCCCGCGGGCAAGTGGGTCGCCGCCCTCGGTCCCGAGGTGCGCGGCCGCTTCGACGCCGCCCTGTCCCACGCCATCCTCGTCAACGCCGACTTCGACGCGGCCTCCGAGCGCATCCTGGAGCTCAGCAAGCGCCATCCCCAGGCCGCCATCGCCCTCGCCGAGGACTTCATCTCCGCCTGGGCCCAGGCCCACAACCCGCAGCTCCCCGAGGAGCTCCGCAAGAAGTACGGCCTGCCGGAGGAGACCCGCATCCCCGTGACGCCGGTGATGATGGAGCGCAACATCGACAGCCTCGCCCGCATGATGGGCCTCTTCCGCCAGGCGGGCATCGCCCCGCGCGACTACAACCGCGTCGTGACGGCCTTCGACCTCGCCTACAGCAACGCCGAGGCCTACCGCGAGACGCACCTCGAGAAGGTCTTCGGGCCGGTCCCCCAGCTGAGCGAGCAGGTCTTCTTCCTCATCGCCCAGCGCATGCAGGCGAACCTCTCCGACCGCTGGCGCAAGCCCGAGACGCAGAAGAACAGCCTGACCCGCCGCACGGATGTCCAGACCTATGAGATGGTCTCCGCCGGCTACGCCCAGACCCTGCGGATGGTCGACCAGTGGCTGGCCGGACGCACCGACAGTTCCCGCGCGCTGGCCTTCGCCGGCGGCCTGCTCTGCGAGTGGGGCGACTACGAGTTCTTCCAGGAGATCGCGCCGATGGACACGCAGAAGCGCCTCCTCGCCTACAAGGAGCGCAACCTGCAGTCGCAGGAGTACTTCCAGCGCGCCGTCGACGCCTACGGCCGCGAGGTGCTCCGCAAGAACCCCGCCGACTACTCGATCGACATCCACCTCGCCTGGTTCAACACCCTCCTCGGCATCGGCCCGAACGGCAACCTGAACCTGGGCAAGACGATGAACCGCGCCGCGCTCGGCCGGATCCGGACTTCCCTGCAGTCCCTACCGGGCAAGGCCGCCGCGACCCACCTGAGCATGCTCGCCAAGGTGCTCAACGCCCGCCTGGCCGACGAACGCGACCCCCTGCATGAGGACCTCAAGTACCGCTACCTCGCCAGCGCGCTCGTCGTCACGAAGGACGACCCGTTCACGCTCGGCCTCCAGAAGAAGGTCGCCTACTTCGACGAGCTCCTCAGCGAGATCCGCCTCCAGACCCGGATCGACGGCCCGAACACCGTCGGCGTCGACCAGGAGTTCGGCATCGTCGTCAGCGTCCTGCACACCGAGGCGATGGGGCGCGTCGCGCGCTTCAGCCAATACCTCAGCAACGAGTCGCCCGCCGCCCAGGGTGGCCAGCCCAAGGCGAAGGCGCGCCGTTCGCTCACGCCGCGCAAGGGCAAGGACTCGGCCGGCGCCCGCGACGACTTCGAGATCGCCCTGACCGAGGCGCTCGCCCCGTTCTTCGACGTGCGCTCGGTGACCTTCTCGGCCCCCGACGTGAAGCCGCGCCCGTCCGCCCGTCCGGGTTGGGAGGAGACCACGCTCGCCTACATCCTCGTCAAGGCCAAGGACGCGAGCGTCGACAAGGTGCCGCCGGTCTCCCTCGAGCTGAAGTTCATCGACCTGTCGGGTCCCGTGACGATTCCCGCCTCCTCCGCCGAGACCCTGCTCAAGGTGCAGCCCGGCCTCGTCGCCCCGCGCCCGGCCCAGAAGGTGGAGGTCCTCCAGACCCTCGATACCCGCCAGTTCGCCATCAACGGCTCCCTCTCGCTGGAAATCAAGGCCACCGCGCAGGGCCTCGTCCCCGAACTCGACCTGCTGCTCGACCTCGAGCCGCTCCGCAAGGTCGCCGACATCCGCCAGGTCAGCCCGCACGAAGGGCTGCTCATCCGCGAGCTGAGCACGTGGGGCGATCAGGTGGGTCCGCGTTCCGAACGCCTCTGGAGCATCACGCTCGACGCCGACAAGATCCGCGCCAAGGACCAGGCGACCGAAGTGCCGTTCCCGTCCGTGCGTTCCAAGGACGTCGCCGCCGTCTGGCAGACCTACGAGGACCAGGACCTCAAGGTGCTGCCCAAGCCCTCCGTGCTCCTCGACCGCGTGAAGACGGCCCCCGGGGCCGGCCTCGTCGCCGCCGCGGAGGACGCCCCGGTGTGGGCCTACTTCCTGGGCGGGCTCGTCCTGCTCGCCGGCGGCCTCTTCCTCGCCTTGCGGCCCAAGGGCCCGCCCGCGCCCAAGCCGCTCCGCGCCCGCGACGTCTTCAAGCTGCCCGCCAGCCTCGACGGCTTCGCGGTCGTGGCCTTGCTCCGCCGCATGGGCGCCAGCCCGCTGATGGCCTTGACCGCCCCGCAGAAGCAGGAACTCGCCGCCGACCTCGAACGCGTGCAGTCCGCCTGCTTCGGCGCCACCGCGGCGATGAGCGAAGCCGACCTCAAGTCCGTGGCCGAGAAATGGCTGCGCCTCGCCCGCTGAACCACCCCTCACGAACAAACCCCAACACCTCCCCATGAAAGCCTCCTCTTCCGGCGTCGCCAGCGCCCAGCAATTCGTCGCCGACGTCCGCGGCCGCGTCGGCCAGGTCGTCGTCGGCCAGGACGTCGTCGTCGAGCGCGTGATGATCGCGATGCTCACCGGCGGCCACCTGCTGCTCCAGGGCATGCCCGGCCTCGCCAAGACCCTGCTCGTCAACACGGTCGCCAAGGCCATCCAGCTGGATTTCCGCCGTATCCAGTTCACCGTCGACATGCTGCCGTCCGACATCGTCGGCTCCGAGGTCATCGACCAGAAGTCCGGCGAGTTCCGCATCCACCGCGGGCCGATCTTCACCAACCTGCTCCTGGCGGACGAGATCAACCGCGCCGCCCCGAAGGTCCAGGGCGCGATGCTCGAGGCCATGCAGGAACGCAAGGTGACCATCGGCGGCCAGACGATGAAGCTGCCGACCCCGTTCCTCGTCATCGCCACGCAGAACCCCGTGGAGCAGTCCGGCACCTTCGAGCTCCCGGAGGCCCAGCTCGACCGCTTCATGCTCCTGCACCGCCTCGGCTACCCGACGCGCGACGACGAGCAGATGATCCTCCAGCGCCAGCTGGGCATGGGCCTGCGCAAGGAGGACGGGGGCGCCGTCCCGCGCTCCGCGTTCGACATGATCGACGACCGTCCGGTGGGCACCGCGGCCGACCTCGTGGCGGCCATGGAGGCCGTCCAGTCGGTCCACGTCAGCGAGGTCTTCCTCAAGCACAGCGTCGAGCTCGTGCGCCGCACGCGCGAGTCCAAGCTGCTCGACTTCGGCTGCTCGCCGCGCGCCGGCCTCGCCCTAGTCAACGCCGCCCGCGCCCGCGCCGTCATCCACGGCCGCGACTTCGTCACCCCGGAGGATCTCTTCGCCCTCGCCGAGGACATCGTCCTGCACCGCATCCGCGTGAGCTACGAGGCCTCCGCCGCCGGCCACACCGGCGCCCAGGTCCTCGAATCCATCCTCGCCGGCCTCGGCTGAACGCATGCGTCGGACGCACCAGCTCGCCCCCGATCCGGTCGATGCCCGGCTGTTCGAGGTCGCCGTCAAGCACCTCGCGAACAGCCTGGACTTCGGCCAGGTCGACTCCGTCTTCCACGGGGCGGGGCTGGAGTACGCGCAATCGCGGCTCTACGTGCCGGGCGATGCGGTGAAATACATCGACTGGAAGGTCTCGGCCCGCGTCGGCAAGCTGTTCGTGAAGGAGTTCCACGAGACCAAGCAGCTGCCGCTCTACCTGCTGCTCGACACCTCGGCCTCGATGTGCGTCTCCTCGCAGCCCCTGAGCAAGTACGCGTGGGCCCTCCGCGCCGCGACCGGCATGGCGCTCGCCGCGCAGGCCGCGGTCACGCCCGTCGGCCTGCTCGGCTGCGGCGCCGCGGACCTCCACGTCCGGCCGACGCTCTCCCGCAACGTCGTCATGGAGTGGGCCCACCGCCTGCGGAGCCATGACTTCACGGAGGCGACCTCGCTGGCCCGCCGCGCCCGCGAACTGGCCCCGTCCCTGCGCCGCCGCACCACGATCGTCGTCCTCAGCGACCTCCACGATCCCGGTTCCCTGGAGGCGCTCCAGGTCCTCGCCCAGCAGCACGACTGCGTCGTCCTGCATTTCGAGGATCCGGCCGAGCGGGGCGTCGCGGGCACGGGTTTCTTCCGCGGCCGCGAGGCGGAGTCCGGCGAAACCTTCCTCGGCCGGGGTGGCCGCCCGTGGGTCGACACCTCCGCCTGGAAGGCCGAGCTCACCCGTTTCGGCATTGATTACCTGCACCTGCCGACCGACCAGCCGATGGTCGGCAAACTGCGCCACTTCCTGAAGCATCGCGTCCGCGGCCCGGGCGCCGTCCGCTGACATGGCCGCCGACCCCGCCCGCTCCCCTTGGCGCGTCCGCCTGATCGCGGTCGCCGCGCTGCTCCTGCTCGGGGCGGGGCTCTGGTGGCTGCTGCGGACCGACGACTCGCTCAACGTGCCGCTCGGCGTCGAGCAGGCCGCCATCGTCACCTACGGTGGCCCGTCCCTCATGGTGAAGCCCTTCAAGTGGGGCGTCGGGGTGAACCTCCGCATCGCCCAGGTCTCCGAGCGCGACGGCCTGCGCGTCTACGACATCCGCTACCTCGCCAACCGCGCCGGCACCTTCGACCTGCGGGACTACCTCGCGTCCGAGGATGGCCGTCCGCTGGATGGGCTGCCGTCGTTCCGTTTCACCGGGGACCCCAAGCTCTCCAAGGACCTTGAGTCGCGGATCCGCGAGACCGAGCCCGCCGGCGTCGAAATCGGCGGGTACTACACCGCAACCATGGCGGCCCTCGGCGTCGCCTGGCTCGGCTGGCTGCTCCTGCTCATCTTCTACGGTCGGCCCAAGCCGGTCGTCGTCGCCCCGCCCAGCCCCCCGCCGACGCTGGCGGAGCAGTTTCAGGCCCTGCTGACGCAGGTGGAGGCCGGCACCCTGGACGCCGCCGGCGCGGCCCGCCTGGAGATGCTGCTGCTCCGCGCCTGGCGCGAGGGCCTCGTGCCCGCGGACGCGCCCATGGCTCGGGCCCTCGCCGCCGTGGCGGCGGGCGAGCGGACCCGCGACGGCCTGCGCACCCTCCAGCATTGGCTCCATCGGCGGGAAGCGACCGTCACCCGCGAGGAGATCGCGGCCCTCATCCGTCCGCTCGCGCAACCGCCCGCCGCCGCGCCCCTCCCGGCGCCCGCCCCGTGATCTTCCTCCATCCCCAGTGGTTGGCGCTCCTCGCGCTCCCCGTCATCCTCGCCTTCTACGAGTGGGTGCGCCCCGGCCCGCGCGTCGCCCTGCCGTTCGACCATGCCCGTCCGGCCCGCGGCTGGTTCGGCCGCGGGCTCATCCTCGTCGCCAACTGCCTCCCCGCCGGCCTCCTCGCGGTCGCCATACTCTTCCTGGCCCACCCGGTGACCTTCCAGCCGCCCGAGGTCGAGCGCCAGCTGACCAACGTGCAGATCGTCCTCGACACCTCGGGGAGCATGACGACCCCCTACGGACCGCAGACCGACGGCAAGCGCATGCGCTTCGACGCCGCGATGGAGTCGACGCTCCAGTTCATCCGCTACCGCAAGGGCGACGCGTTCGGCCTGACCATCTTCTCGCGCAACTTCATCCACTGGGTCCCGCTGACGCAGGACGTCGAGGCCATCGCCCTCGCGCGTCCGTTCATCTCGCCCAACGTCTTCCCCGAGAGCCTCTGGGGCGGGACCCTGATCGGCAAGGCCCTGCTGGGCGCCTCCGAGCACCTCGCCGAGCAGGCGCAGGGCGACCGCATGATCATCCTGATCACGGACGGCGAGAGCAACGACATCAAGCCCCCGAAGGATTCGGCCGTGCTGGCCGAACTGCAGGCGCGGGGCGTCCGCGTCTTCGCGATCCTCATGACCGACAAGCCCGTCGAGCCCGCCCTCATCGGCATCGCCCGGTCCACCGGCGGGGAGGCCTTCAACGCCGTGACCCCGGAGGCCCTCCAGTCGGTCTTCAAGCGCATCGACGAGATGAAGAAGGTCGTCGTCCTGCAGAAGCAGCCCAAGGCGTCCGACTACTACGACCCGTTCTTCGTGCCCGCCCTGGCTTTGCTCGTCGCCGCGGTGCTCGCCTTGTTCGGCCTGCGCTACAACCCCTGGTGACGTTCACCAGATCCGGACGCGCTCCGCGGGGTCCAGCCACATCGCGTCCCCGGGTTTGGTGCCGAACGCCTCGTGGAAGCGGTCGGTGTGCCGGAGGACGACGTTGATCCGCTGCGCCGCCGGCGAATGGGTGTCGGAGCGCAGCTGCTTGGCCAAGGTCTCCGGCCGGACCTGACCGGCGAAGCTGAAGGCGTAGGCCAGGAAGAAGCGCTGCAGGGGCGTCTGGCCGTCGATCTTGCGCCCGGAGCGGTAGGCCTCGGTCCGCTGGAAGGCGTCCAGCGCCAGTTCGACGCCTCCGAGGTCGGCGATGTTCTCGCTCAGCGTCAGGCGTCCGTTCACGCGCAGGCCGGGGAGCGGCTCCTCGCGGTCGTAGCTCGCGATCAATTTCTCGCAGCGGGCTTGGTAGGCCGTCGCGGTCGCCGGGGACCAGCCCTCCTCGAGCCGGCCCGTCGCCCCGAAGCGGCGGCCGGAGTCGTCGAACCCGTGGGTTAGTTCGTGCCCGATGGTCGTGGCGATGTAGCCGTAGAGCACGGCGTCGTCCAGTTCGGCTCCGGCGTAGCCTGGGGCGGCGAGGATGGCGGCGGGGAGGACGATCTCGTTGTTCAGGGGATTGTAGTAGGCGTTCACCGTGTAGGGGCGCATGCCCCATTCCTCCCGTTCGGGTGCCCCGCCGACGCGGGCGAACTCCCGGCGGAGGCTCCAGGCGTGCACCTCGACGAGGTTGTCGGCCAGCCGGCCCGGGCCGATCGCCGCTTCTTCATAGAGACGCCATTTGTCCGTGTAGCCGACGCGGGCCTTTACCGCGGCGAGCTTGCGGAGGGCCCAGTCGCGGGTGGGCGCGTCCATCCACGGGTTGGCGCGCAGGCGCTCCGCGAAGACCGCCCGGACGTTCTCGGTGACCGACCGGAAGCGCTCCCGCTGCGTCGGGCTGAAATGCTTCGCCACGTACTCGCGCCCCACGAGGTCGCCGATGGCCCCGTCCTCGATCTTGAGCGCCCGCTCCTCGAGGCTGCGTTGCCGCTTCGCCCCGGAGAGGACGGTGCCCTCGAAGATGAACGCATCGGCGGCCGTCCGCCCGTTCAGGACGTCGGCGAAGGCCGCGATCGCCTGGTAGCGCAGGTAGTCGCGCACCGTCGCCGCCGGGGTCGTCGCGAGGACCTTTCCGAGGCCCGTCACGAACTCGGGCTGACCCACGACCACGTGCGTCGTCGCGGGCGCGCCGGCGCGGCGGAGGATCTCGGCCCAGCGCAAGCCCGGGGCGAGGGCGTCGAGCTCGGCGAGCGTCAACTTATGGTAGTTTTTCTCCGGGTCCATCAGGTCCTCCAGCGCGCGGGAGACCTCGGCCAGCCGCGTCTCGAAGGCGAGGATGTCCCGGGCTGCCGCGGCCGCCCGGTCGGGGGCGTCGCCGAGGTGCGCGAGCAGGCGCGCGACGTGAGCGGGGAAGGCGTCGCGCACGCGGCGCGTCTCCGGCTCGGTCCCAAGGTAGTAGGATTTCTCCGGCAGCGAGAGCCCCGCCTGGCCTTGCAGGACGACGACCTTATGCTCGTCGCGCGCATCCTGGTCGGCGCCGACGCCGACGTACGTGCCGACGCCGACCTGGGAGAGGTCGGCCGCGATCTCCATCAGTTGCTGAGGAGTCGTGGCTTGGTCGAGCCGCGCGAGGATCGCGCGCACCCCGGCCGGAAGCTCGGCGGAGCCCGTCTCGAAGGCCAGGGCGGACCGCCAGAAGTCGGCGATCTTGCGCTGGACCGGGGTTAGGCTGCGCCCGGGCTCCAGCAGGTCGCGGTGTAGCCCGAGCACGTCGGCCCGGACCAGGTCGTCCAGCCAGTCGTAGGAGTAATAGGAGGCGCGATCCTCCGCCAACGGGTGGGCGGCGTTCCAGCGGGCGTTGGCGTGGCGCCAGAAATCCGCCGTCGGCGGGACGGCCGGCTCGCGGTTGGACTCGAGGAGGTCGGCCGCCGGTAGCAGAACGGCGCCTAGGAGGCCGGCGAATAGGGCGGGGAGGCGCATGGGCATGCGGGGAGGAAATCCGCCCGCCTAGGCGAAGTAAACCCTATCCCCGGGGGAATAAACCCTATCCCCGGGGGAATAAACCCTATCCCCGGCTCAGAGCCCGCCGCCGCGCGCCTTGTTGGCATCGCCGACGTACCAGTTCTCCAGCTTCTCGCGCGCCCACGGGTTCTTGCGCAGGAAGATGAGCGACGACTTGATGGTCGGGTCGAACATGAAGCAGCGGATGGGGATGCGGTCGGCCAGCGTATGCCAGCCGTACCGGTCCACCATCGTCTCGAGGACCTTCTGCAGGGTCACGCCGTGCAGCGGGTCGCGCGGGTGCTGGCGGGGAGGATCGCTCATACCTTCAGGCGGGGAGCTTGCGCAGGAAGACGACCTGCGCCACGGCGACGATCTTCGGGGGCTGCAGACGGGGGCGGATCAGGGCGGGGTCGGTCGTGGCGCTCGTGACCTCGTAGCGGCCCTGATAAAACCAGGGTCCGCCTTCGGTGCGGCGGACGTAGACGGGGAGGGGACCTTTGGTCTCCGCCAGTTTGATGCCCCACTTCGCCTGGTCGCCCTTGCGACCGACCCAAACCTCGCAGGGCTCGCCCTCGGCGCGCGGGTGCCAGCCCAGGCCCAGGCAGACTCCGATGACCTTGCCCTCGCGGTGGAGGACGAAGTTCGGGGGCTTCGGGTCGCCCCCGTGGGCGCGCCGGACCTCGTCGAACTCGTAGCTCGCGCCCACGACGTGGGGCGCGGGGGAGTCGGCGGCGGGCTCGGTGGACATGCCGGAGAGGAAGGCGGTCGCCCCGCGGAGGCAATCCTAGACGGGCCGGCTCAGAGGCCGATGACCTGGACGTCCTCGGGCCTTTCGACCGCGAAGCGGAAGGGCAGGTCCTGCTTGGCGCCGGCCTTCAGGGGGAGGCGCCACTCGAGGAACTTGCTCTCGTTCATCTTCAGGTTGTCCGTGTCCTTCTCGTAGCGGGGCTCCTCGAAGACGACCTTGATGTCCTCGTGGTTGGACGCGGGCACCTGGTCCCAGAGCACCAGTTCGATGTCGGTCGCCTTGCCGTTCTTCAGCTTGAAGACCTGGTCGAAGACGGTGCGCAGCGTCTTCTTGCCGAAGACGCCGGACGACTCCTCGCGGCGGGCGAGCTCCTTGCGTTCGACGCTGACGCCCTGGTCGACGCCGAGGTACGTCCAGAAATCCTGCCCCGACGGCACGAGGTCGAGGTTGGCCTGCGCGACGAAGGCGCCGTCGAGGAAGACGGCGGTCGGGCCCGGCAGGAAGGTGAAGTCGGTCTTGTTCACGGCCTTCGTCTTCAGGAAGACGAACGGCGACAGCTTCGGCACGCAGGTGTGGCGGAAGTAGGCCGGGAAGGATTCGCGCATCACCGTCACCTGGGCCGGCTTGTTGTCGGCCAGGATGTCGGACGGCCGTTCGATGACGAAGGTCGCGGCCGTGCCGCCGGCCTGCACCTGCGCACGTCCCTGTTCCATGGCCTTCATCTGCTTGGCGAGGGTCTGGAAGTCGTTCGCGTCCGCCGTCGAAAAGCGGTTATCCATGGGGCGGATCTCGTTGAACATCTGTCCTTCGCGCGCCCGCCCGTTGGCATCCTGGCGGCCCGCGGTCAAGCTGCCCGCGAAGACCATGGGCTCGGCCTTGGTCAGGAACCAAGGATCCATCCGCGGCTCTCGGCCCTGCAGGCCCGGCTGCGCGGTGGAAAGCCGGAGCGAGACGCCCTTCCAGTCCTCGCCCGTCGCCTGGCGCACTTCGGCGCGGTAGGTGACGTCGAGGGTCTTCGCCTTCGTGTCGGCGCGCATGTCATAGGAGGGCGACCAGCTCGGGCCGCGCACGAGGTAGCTCAGGTGGAGTTCCACCTCGCCGGCCTGGCGGACGTCGAGGTTGACCTTGGCGAGGAGGCGGGAGCGTCGCTCGTTGCCCCGCAGGGCCGCGAGCTCGCGGTTCAGGCGATCCACCTCGGCGCGCACCGCCTCGCGGTCGGCCTGCAGCGCGAGGACCTGCCGGTCGACCTCGGCCAGCTGCTTGTCCTGGAAGTCGAGGAAGGCCGCCCACTTGAGCGGGTCCATCTCGGGGTTGGCCGATTCCTTGCCGGCCGTGGTGAGCCGGGCGAGCATCTTGTCCAAGGCCGACTTCTGGAAGGTCAGGCGGGCCTCGGTCTGGTTCAGGGCCTGCTGGCGCAGGTCCTGGGCCTTGAGGGCGTCCTGCAAGGCGCGCACCTGGGCGTTGGCGATCTCCTTCGTCTGGACCGTCTCGGGTCGGATGTCGAGGAGCGTGAACTCGCCGCGTCCTTCGACGCGCAACTGGTCGAGGCGGGTCGCGCCCGGCAGGCGGTCGAAGACGAGGGTCTGCTCGCCGGCCTCGAGGCGGCCTTTGAAGGTGCGGACGACCTCGGCGCGGTCGGCGTAGACGGTGACCCGGGTGATGGGGGCGCCGTCGGTCTGGACCTCGGCGGCCCCGAGGGCGGCGGCGAGGAGGAGCAGGGTGGGGGTGAGTTTCATGTTAAAGATAAGGATATTGGGTTTCACTGGCCGACGACGACGACGTCCTCGGGGCGTTCGACGGCGAAGCGGAAGGGCACGTCGAGCTTGTCGCCGGCCCCGAGGCGCAGGCGCCACTCGAGGAACTTCTGTTCGGTGAGCTTGAGCGCGTCGGTGTCCTTCTCGTAGCGCGGTTCCTCGAGCACGACCTTGATCGCGTCGTGGTTGCTCATGGGCAGCTGGTCGGCGACCGTGAGGTCGATCTCCGCCCGCTTGCCGTTGGTCACCTTGAACAGCTGGTCATGCACGGTGCGGTGGGTCTTCTTGCCGAAGACTCCGTCGACCTCCTCGCGGCGGGCGAGCACGCGGCGCTCGACCTTGACCGACTGGTCGACCCCGAGGAAGGTCATGAATTCCTGGCCGGCGGGCACGAGGTCCATCGAGGCGGCCGCGACGTACGCGCCGTCGAGGAAGATCGCGGTCGGTCCGGGCAGGAACGGGTAGTCGCTGGCGTTGACCGCCTGGGCCTTGAGGTAGACGTTGGGCGAGAGCTTCGGCACGCAGCTGTGGCGGAACGAGGCGAAGAAGGTCTGCTCGGTCAGGGCGACCTTGACCGACTTGGGGTCGGAGGGGATGTCGTACGCGCGGGGCACCTGGAAGAGGGCGGCGGTGGCGCCGGCCTGCACCGTGGCGGTGGCGACGGTCATGGCGGGGGCGGCGGGCGCGGCCGCGAATGCTTTGCCGGCGGAGACCTCGTCGAGGGCTTCGGACTTCCGCTTGGCTTCCACTCCGCGGCGGAGGAAGCCGGCGTCGGCCGGTTTGGCGGCGGTGCCGTCGGCGATCAATACCGCCGTATCCACCGCTCCGGTCAGGGTCACCGGCTCGGCCTTGTAGAGC